>Ga0256827_10002956_pt1 | contig 10881 bp, 8 predicted proteins | sample CV84metaG_FD_185977 | JGI IMG/M metagenome (GOLD analysis project Ga0256827, IMG submission 185977) | Hydrothermal vent microbial communities from East Pacific Rise, Pacific Ocean - CV84 | ecosystem: Environmental > Aquatic > Marine > Hydrothermal vents | place: Pacific Ocean: East Pacific Rise...
ACCTTCTGCTTGGTGGCTTTGCTGATCTTAGGATGGTCGTTTAAAGCACGCGACACCGTAGATGCCGAAGTACCCAGCTTATCAGCAAGATCTTGTATCCTAATAGATTTTTGAGTCGATTTTTGTGCCAAAACAGTTTATTTATGATGAATAGTCCTATCAGCTGATACCAGCCTGTAAATACAGCCTACAAATTTAACAATCTAATCGGTATAAACCTTAATTAGCATACAAAAAAAAGCCACTCCCAACGGAAGCGGCTATATTATTCGGAATAAGAAAAGAGAATTATATCACTCCCTGATCCATCATTGAGTTAGCTACTTTTAAGAAACCGGCTACATTGGCTCCCTTTACATAGTTCACATAACCATCGCCTTCGGTACCATGTGTTCTACAAGCATTATGGATTTCTACCATAATATGATGAAGCTTATCATCTACTTCTTTCTCTGTCCAGTTGAGTTTCATGCTGTTCTGAGTCATCTCTAAACCAGAAGTAGCCACACCACCAGCGTTTACAGCTTTACCAGGACCAAACATGATCTTGCTGTCGTGGAAAGCAGAAACAGCTTCGGGAGTACAAGGCATATTAGCACCTTCGGCCACACAGAAAACACCATTATCAATCAATGTCTTAGCATCTTCGCCATTCAACTCGTTTTGAGTAGCACATGGTAAAGCCACATCAACCTTCACTTCCCAAGGACGTTTTCCGGCATAGAATTTAGCTTCTGGGAATTCTTCGGCATAAGGAGCAACCACATCCATATTAGTAGCTCTAAGCTCTAACATATAATCAATCTTATCGCCTGTGATACCTGCTTCGTCGTGAATATAACCATCAGGACCAGAGATAGTCACTACCTTACCACCTAATTCAGTGATCTTAGTAACAGCACCCCAGGCCACGTTTCCAAAACCAGAAACAGCTACAGTCTTACCTTCGAAGCTCTCGTTTTTAGTGGCTAACATCTCTTTAGTGAAATATACAGCACCAAAACCAGTAGCCTCAGGACGAATTAATGAACCACCCCAGTTAACACCTTTACCAGTTAAGATACCTGTGTTTTCGCGGGCTAATTTCTTATACATACCAAATAGGAAACCTATTTCGCGACCACCAACACCAATATCACCGGCAGGAACATCAGTCTCAGGACCAATGAGGTGCCAAAGCTCCATCATAAAAGCTTGTGCAAAACGCATCACTTCGGCATCAGATTTTCCTTTAGGATTAAAATCGGAACCACCTTTGCCACCACCCATAGGCAATGTTGTTAAAGCATTTTTGAATATCTGCTCGAAACCTAAGAACTTAAGGATACTTAAGTTAACACTTGGGTGAAAACGAAGACCTCCTTTATAAGGGCCTATAGCATTATTAAACTGAACACGGTAACCTAAGTTTACATGCACCTTTCCACTGTCATCAACCCAGGGAATCTTGAATGTCATAATTCTATCAGGCTCTACTAACCTTTCAAGAATTCCGGCAGCCTCAAACTGAGGATTGGCATCCAGTACATCTTCTAAAGATTCTAATACTTCTTGTACTGCTTGTAAGTATTCTTTTTCTCCTGGATGCTTAGCTTCCAGATTATTCATAAACTGTTCTAAATTCATCTCTTTATATATTTAATGTTATTGTTTATTTTTAAGGATGCAAAGATAATATTGCTATCCACATTTCCTTCTCAGTAAATTGCTGATTTATGGTAAAATTACGCTTTTTTAAGATATTTTTTTCTGTAAAATAAAAGGGCTCCCCAATATACAAAAAAAAGACTAATTATTTATCAAAATAAATGTAATAAATGACCAGAATTGGGATACAAACTCCCCTTTGATGGTTTATAAAACCACGCTTAAAGCATCGACACTTTCGTGTAGCAAATTATTAAATATGGCTATGGTGTCTTTTTCCAAAAGCTCTTCCTTATCAAATGCTTTAAATAAATCAGCTGAGCGGAACAGATATTCGCCTTTTGTACTTAAATAAGTAAACACAAAATCAATCTCAGGATGACTTAAAACCAGCATACCATATAGAGATAAAAAATCACCCAAGACTATAGGCACATCTCCGGCAGTAATGGGCCAGCTCATTTGTACAGAGGTGTCCTTACGATGATATAAATGCTTTAGCTGTCCGTTTGAGGTATCACAAAACTTTTTCAGATTCAAAAAAGCCCGGGGCATGTCTTTATCCAACTCACTCATCCTGGAAGCATTATCACTAATGATAATCTCCACAAGGTCTTTTTCATAAAAATCGGCGATATATAAATTAATGAAACGAGGCTTTTCCACAAGACGATATTGTAGAAAATTCATCAAATACAACGAAATATCCATAAATAATTAAGGAATTATTGAGATACAGAAGAAGCTTAAAACTTACCTTCTATCTCTTTGATATTCACTCGACTCGCCATATGCAGCACATTTTTTATTGGATACGCAAGAAGACATGATGATACTTAAGGTAAAAAGGCTAATAAATAGTATGGCTATTTTCTTCATTTATACAGTTGTTTTATTAATTCATGGGCTAAATTAGTTATTTTTTTTTAATCAACTTAATGCAATATAAAAAAAAGTGGATTTATGTGTATCAGTAATCAGAAAACCAGTATTTTTACCAAAACATGAATCAAATCACCGATGACAATAAGTAAAGTAAATATTAATGAAGAGTGGTATCAAACCCTTGAGAATGAATTCCAAAGCGATTATTTTCAAGCACTCAAGCAGTTCTTGGTAGAGGAGAAAAAGAAATATGCTGTTTATCCTCCCGGGAAAAATATCTTTAAAGCTTTTGACAAAACACCTGTCAGCCGGGTAAAAGTAGTGATTATTGGGCAGGACCCCTATCATGGGCCGGGCCAGGCCAATGGTTTATGTTTTTCGGTGAGCGATGGCATCAAGCATCCACCCTCCTTACGGAATATCTTTAAAGAGATAGAAGATGATTTACAAATCCCCTATCCCAAATCCGGCAACCTGGAGCCCTGGGCACAACAAGGGGTGTTCCTGATTAATGCTACCCTCACCGTAAGAGACCATCAGGCAGGCTCACACCAGAACAAAGGTTGGGAAACATTCACCGATGCCGTGATAAAAGCACTCTCAGACAAAAGAGAAGGCATCGTGTTTTTGTTATGGGGAAAATTCGCTATCTCGAAGAAAAAACTCATCGACACGAGCAAACACCACGTTTTAACCAGCGTTCACCCCTCTCCTTTATCTGCCTTTCGTGGTTTTTTTGGTTGTAAACACTTTTCCAAAACAAACGAACTACTTGCAAAACAAGGAGATAAAGAAATAGATTGGAAATTATAATTCTTTTATCAAAAAGCTGTTGTTTGTATAAAATAATAACTTATCTTTGCACTCACATTGCGGGATGGAGCAGAGGTAGCTCGTTGGGCTCATAACCCAAAGGTCGTAGGTTCGAATCCTGCTCCCGCTACTACACAAGCCAACTATTTTTAGTTGGCTTTTTTTGTGCATCTAAATTTCTGTGATGTTTACGGTTTATTTGGCATAAATGCCAAGGCTGAGTAATGGTGCTATGTAAAGATTAATGTCTGACTACTCTAAGTCATGAAAACAACAACTTATTTCATAAGAAACATTTTTCCAGATACAATTTGATTGTCAGTATTTATTTTATAATAATAAATACCTGATGCTAACCTTGAAGCATCCCAGTTTAATTGATGTATTCCTTGAGATTGATGTTGTTGAACAGTCTCAATCTCAATACCAAGAGGGTCGTATATTTTGATAGAAACATTTGCGGCTTTTCGAAGTTCATACTCAATAGTTGTTGAGATTAAGAAAGGGTTAGGATATGTTTTAACACTGTTATTTAATACATCATATTCGTTAACAGAGGAGGAATAATTATATTTAAAGTGAAACAAACCTCCATCGTAACTCCCTATCCATATTGTTCCATCATCGTCAAAATAATATGAGAGAAACTCGTCGTGATAAAACCCTTCGCAACAATCAGCCAGATCAACATTATTGAATTCTCCATCAATGAAGTATTGTAATTCGCGATCGGAACCCACAAAAACACCTTTGCCATCATTATCAAGCGAATATACATACTGGTCGTACAAACCTTCATCCTCACCGTATATTGACCAATCATTACCATTAAATGTAATCATCCCTCCGTTGGCTATACCCACATATAATAATCCATCATCATACGTAAGTGATGTGATCCTACCGGCAGGTAAATCCGAATTATTTGAAGTATAAGTTTCCCATACCGACCCATCATAACTAGAGAGACCTCCATTGTGAAAACCAATCCATATCCTACCATTATTATCTACTGTAAGTGCACATATATTATCTTCTATAAGTGCCGAATTAGAAGTATTGAACACCTGCCATTCAGCACCATCAAACTTGCATAAGCCACCACCCTCCGTACCTATCCAAAAGACGTTATTATCATACAGCAGAGTTGTAATTTTATCGCTTGAAAGTCCTGAATTATCCGCAGTATAATTGATAAAGGTGTTAAAATCATATTTAAACAAACCATTGTAAGTTCCTATCCAAAGATTTGAATTATCATCAAACTCTATTTGTTGAATAAAGTAATTGGGCAAAGCAGAATTTTCAGAATTTAAATGAGCCCAGTTTTCTCCGTCAAATATGTTCAGCCCATCATTTACAGCCAGCCAAACAGAGCCATCATCCGTTTTTTCAATATCATATATATCAATGCCAATAAGACCTGTATTGTTTTCATCGTAAACAATCCATTCAGAATTACTCGCCTTTACAAGTCCTCCTTGGCAGGCTATCCATACAACATCATTAGTGTCGTGTTTGATGCTATTTATATTGTTGTTTGGTAAATTAGAGTTAGCAGTATTATACACGGTCCAATCCAAACCGTTATAAACAGCCATTCCTTCATAGGTTCCAACCCACACTTCGTTGTTTTTAAATGTAACAGCTTTTACTCTATTATTTGGAAGATCTGAGTTTTGCATATTGAAAATAGTCGAGGACCCGCTATTATATTTTATAAGACCCTGAGCCGTACCAATCCACATATTGCCTTCCGAATCGGATTCAATGCAATAGACCATGTTATTCAAGTTTGTCATCCCAATATCAGTAAAATTAATGAAAGTGATTTGCTCATCCTCATCAATAAAACCAAATCCATAATAGTACAAACCAAACCAAATTTCCGTGCTATCGTTATTTATTCCTAATGTCATTATTTGGTTGCCATATCCATAGGATTCAAAATTATATTCAATCCATGAATCTTCTCCATCAAATTTTAGTACTCCAACATCTGAATTAAAAGTTCCAAGATATATTTCATTACTGTTTTTTATAATTGCAGAAGTCAGGTTATCATTAGTTACACCGGAATCTTCTTCATCCCAAAAAGTATAATCTCCTGATTCGTCCATCCTAACAAGCCCATCAGAAGTAATAAACCAAATATTATTTTCCTGATCTATTGAAAAGTTGATGCCAGTGATATTCGCCAGATCATCAAAGCGCAGTTGAGGAATAAGTGTCCAATACTCACCATCAAAAAAATGAGCCATTGTATTAGATGCAACCAGCAGACCATAATCTTCACTCGGAAGTACACCAATTATTTCATCAGAACATAGTCCTGTATTCTCGCTTGTATACCAAGAACAGTCAGTTACTTGTGCATTTATAAGCAATGATGTGCTTAACGCAACCATCAAGGTAAAAAATCTGAACTTTTTCATTTTTCAAGGTTTTAAAGTAATGTATAGATTAATAATTCTCTTTTAAATTGAGTTAATCAATACTATCATTTGAGGTAAATATGAGTTTGTGAGGAATGTTATAATATGGTTAATCGGGGCCAAAGCTTTCCAAAGTTAATAATAATATATTAAATATTGAAAAAGTATCCGGAATAATTTCACGCCACAACAATTATACGGACGAATAATTGTATCAAACCACATATATACGGACGAATAATTGTAATCCTATACATTTTTCCTATCTTTGTGTAAAAATAGGATTAAGATGAAAAGAACTGCATTTACCGATTTAATAAAATGGAAAGAAAGTAAAAACAGAAAACCATTAATAATAAAAGGAGCCAGACAAGTTGGGAAAACCTGGTTAATGAAAGCATTTGGACGTGACCAATATAAAAATGTTATCTACATTAACTTTGAAAACAAAAGACAACTACAAGAGCTTTTTATTATTGATTTTGATATAAAAAGAATTCTTTTAGCACTAAGTATAGAAACAGGCATTGAAGCTGAGCCATCAAACACACTAATTATTTTTGATGAAATACAAGAAGCTGAAAGGGGTATTACCTCATTAAAATATTTTCAGGAAGAAGCACCCGAATATCATGTCATAGCTGCAGGTTCACATTTAGGTGTTTCATTGAATCAAACCAACTCCTTTCCTGTTGGGAAGGTTCAATTTCTGGATTTATATCCATTATCATTTATCGAGTTTCTTTTGGCTTTAAATGAAGATAAATTACAACAATTAATAAATGAGCAAGAGTGGGATTTGATAAAGGTTTTCAAGAGTAAATATATAGAGCTTTTAAAACAGTATTATTATATTGGAGGTATGCCAGAAGCAGTAAAAGAATTTGTTGAAACTACAAATTTTGATTCGGTTCGGAGTATTCAAAATGACATATTGCAATCCTATGAACACGATTTTGCTAAACACGCTCCAATACAAATCGTTCCTCGTATAAAAATGGTTTGGAATTCGATACCAACACAACTATCAAAAGAAAACAAGAAATTTATTTTTGGATTAATAAAAAAAGGTTCAAGAGCAAAAGATTATGAACTGGCTCTTGAATGGCTAAACGGAAGCGGCTTGACACATAAAGTTAATCGAGTTTCAAAAGCCGCATTACCGCTGAAAGCTTACGCGGATACAGGAGCTTTCAAAGTTTTTATTAATGATGTCGGATTATTGGGGGCCATGTCAAACCTGGATGCACATAGTATCATAGAAGGCAATAGAATATTTCAGGAATTTAAAGGATCACTAAGCGAACAATATGTCTTTCAGCAATTACAAATAAAAAATCCATACTACTGGTCTGCAGAACACTCCAATGGAGAAATTGATTTTATCATACAAAAAAATGATCAAATAATACCCATAGAAGTAAAAGCTGAAGAAAACCTTAAAGCAAAGAGCTTAAAGTACTTTTGCAAAAAACATAAAAACAATAACGCTGTTAGAACTTCAATGTCTGATTATAGAAAAGAAGACTGGTTATTAAATATTCCCCTTTATGCCGTCAGCATCATCTAAGTTTTACAATAAAGCCAACCCTAATGACATGACAACAGTAAATCGGGCTTTAGATATTATAATCATCTCCTAACTAATGACACCAAACAATTAACAAAATTGGCTGACTAATTAACAAAGCATTATATAATTCATAGTTTTAATTATATTTGTAGGACTGTAAAAACATCTACTAATAATTCTTTTACTTCACTAAAAGTTTAAAATTATATAATGAACACAAAAACATTTTCAACACCTCAACTCACAGGATTAGTACTCCTGAGAGTCGCCATAGGATGGCATTTTTTATACGAAGGCCTGATTAAAATCGCCTCTCCCAATTGGAGCAGTTATGGCTATTTAATGGATTCCAAAGGGTTTATGGGAAGCTTCTTCCATTCTTTAGCTGCGCAAGATCAAATCTTGCATTTTGCCGACTTACTAAATATGTGGGGATTAGTGGCTATTGGGCTTTCATTGGTAATAGGCCTGTTCTCGCGACCCGCTATAATAGCAGGTATCATCCTCCTGGCTATGTATTATGTTTCTCACCCTGCTTTTTTGGGATTAGACTATGCTTTGCCCTCCGAAGGCAGTTATTTCATCATCAATAAAACATTCATTGAATTACTAACCCTATACGTGCTCTTTGTATTCCCTACAAGCAAAATCATAGGATTAGACAGATTAATATTCAGAAATTCCGCTTCTGAATAACAAACACAACAACAAATGAAAAGAAGAGATTTACTAAAAGGCCTGGCTACATTACCTATTTTGGGGGCTGTAGGCTATGGCGTATATAAAAAACAAGAACTGGACATGCTTTCTTTAAAAAGCAAACCGGAACAAATAACACTAAAGGCCTATAATCCTATTGTTGAGAAGGAAGTCCCACAGGGGAAGAAGCTAAAGATAGGTATTATTGGCACGGGAGGACGTGGCAGAGCCATCCTGGAAGGAGCCGGCTTCATCAGTCCCGAAGCTATCGACGACTGGAAAAAAGGTGCCTTAGAGAATAAAAATGATACCCGATACGAAGAATACCTGGAACAAACCGATTTAAATATCGAATTGGTAGCCGTCTGCGATGTCTTTGATATCAATGCCGAAAAAGCCATTAAAGCCGGTGCCAATATCTACAGAGAAGGCTCCGATGGTAAAATGGGAAAAGCACCTGTGAGATACCGAACCTATCAGGAGTTATTGGCTAATGACGCTATTGATGCGGTGATTATTGCTACGCCCGATCATTGGCACGGCACCATCACCATTGCTGCTGCCAAAGCCGGCAAACATGTGTATTGCGAAAAGCCTATGACCTGGACTGTGGCCGAGACCTACGAAGTAGTAAAAGCCGTAAAAGAAAACAATATCGCTTTCCAGCTGGGACACCAAAACCGACAAAACGAAAGCTATTATAAAGCTAAAGAAGCCATTGAAAAAGGGGTCTTAGGGAAAGTGAATTTGATAGAGGTAACCACCAACCGCAACAGCCCTAATGGTGCCTGGGTATACGATATCCACCCCGAAGCTAATGAAAAAACCATTGACTGGAAACAGTTTATCGGCCCGGCACCCGATCATGAATTTAGTCTGGAGCGTTTCTTCAGATGGCGTTGTTGGTGGGATTATAGCACCGGTCTCTCCGGCGATTTATTTACCCACGACTACGATGCCATGAACCAAATCCTCAAGTTGGGGATTCCTGATTCTGCCATTTCCTCAGGTGGTATTTATTATTATAAGGATGGCAGAACGGTCCCCGACGTGCTAACCTCCGTGTTTGAATATCCCAATAAAGACCTCACATTGCTTTATAGTGCTTCGTTGGCCAGCAATAAAAGAAGAGGGCGCAGTATTATGGGGCACGATGCTTATATGGAAGTTGGCGGCAATATGAAAATATATGTCGACAGAGGCTCTACCAAATACAAAGAAGAGATTAAAAGCGGTAAGATAGATCCTAAAATACCATATTTTGCTTATACACCGGGACAGGGTCAGATAGATGCCATCACCTCTCCTACTCAGCGTTATTTTGCCAGCCGTGGCTTATTGCACTCTTACCATGGAGGCAAACGAATCAATACCACGCACCTGCACGTTAAGGATTGGCTTAATGCCATCAGAACAAACTCGCAACCCAGCTGTAACGTGGATCGAGGTTTCGAAGAAGCTATTACAGCTCATATGGGAACCATCGCCTACCGCGAAAAAAGAAAGGTATTCTGGGACGCTGAAAAACAAGTGATCGTTTAATTCTACTAACTAAAAACAAAGAATAATTCGTAATTCATAATTCGTAATTCATAATTGATAATTCGTAATTCATAATTAACCATTCGTAATTAAACAAAACATGACAACAAGAAGAATTTTTTTAAAAACAATGTCGGCTGCAACCGCCCTCACTATGGTATCACCTACCGAATTATTCGCCATGAAGAAAAAGAAATACATTGGAATACAGCTGTATACCATTAGAGAAAGATTAAAAAAGGACTTTGTTGGCACCATGATGAAAGTGGCCGATATTGGCTTTAATTCGGTGGAGACCGCAGGTTATCACGAACGAAAATTCTATGGCTATTCGCCTAAAGACTTTAGAATATTCACTCAAGACCTGGGCTTGCAAGCCTTGAGCAGCCATGCCAATATTCAGTTAAAGAACATACAAGAAACCATTGACGACACTTTGGAAGCCGGTATGGAATATTTGGTCAAGCCCTGGCTCGATAAAAGTAAATTCCAAAGCATTGACAGCTATAAAAAGCTGGCCGAAGAGTTTAATATCATTGGCGAAAAATGTAAGGCTTCGGGGCTTCGTTTTGCTTACCATAACCACGCCTTCGAATTCAAAAGCATCGAAGGTCAATTGCCTTATGATGTGCTGCTAAATAATACCGACCCCGACTTGATGTGTATGCAACTCGACACTTATTGGATGATTTATGGAGGCTATCAACCTTTGGATTATTTTAAAAAACACCCCGGCAGGTTCGAGCTGCTTCATATTAAAGATATGGACAATACCTCCAAAAAAGAATCTACCGAGATTGGACAGGGGATTATCGATTTTCCAGAAATCTTTGATGCTCAGAAATTATCTGGGATGAAGTATTTCTTCCTCGAACAAGAAGCCTTTAAAATGGATGAGTTCAAAAGCCTTGCCATCAGCTTCGATTATTTAAAAACCCTATAAAAACTACTTGTGAAACAATTAAATGCAGCTATCATTGGTTTTAGTCTATCCGGAAGGGTGTTTCATGCGCCGTTTCTTCATACACATCCGGGCTTCAATCTCACAAAAATTGTAGAACGAAGCAGCCAAAAGTCTAAAGAGATTTATCCTTATATCCAGGTGGTAAAAAATTATCAAGAGCTTTTGCAAGACGATAATTTGGACCTTATAGTAATAGGAACGCCCAATACCTGGCATTACCCCATGGTAAAAGAGAGTTTATTGGCCGGAAAACATGTAGTTGTCGAAAAACCTTTTACACCTACTGTAAAAGAGGCTGATGAGCTTATTGAGATAGCCCGGAA
>Ga0256827_10002957_pt1 | contig 10881 bp, 10 predicted proteins | sample CV84metaG_FD_185977 | JGI IMG/M metagenome (GOLD analysis project Ga0256827, IMG submission 185977) | Hydrothermal vent microbial communities from East Pacific Rise, Pacific Ocean - CV84 | ecosystem: Environmental > Aquatic > Marine > Hydrothermal vents | place: Pacific Ocean: East Pacific Rise...
TATGACCTATGCTCAGAGAGGAGGAGGTGCCACTACACCTTCAGGTATTGAACAAGGAGCACAATCAAAGGTTCCTGCAACAGCAGATCAAAACTTTACTGCAAATGATTCCGAAGGAAATTCATGGGATCTTTATGATTTACTAAATTCAGGTAAATATGTAATGTTAGATTTTGACTACGATGGTTGACCTTATTGTCCAGCTCGTGTACCCGATCTAAATCTTGCGTATAATACTTATGGTTGTAATATTCATGATGTTGTAATCTTAAATTTAACTCCTGATGCATCTAATGGTGATGCTAGTAAACAATATCCTGTATTGTTAAACGGAGCAGATGGTGGTTATAACCACTATTGTACACCAGGTGTTCCTGGTTCTATATTAATAGCTCCTAATAAAGATGTTATTAATAATAATATTTATCCTACCACTTCTGATATAAATGCTGCTTTTAGCTCAGCAGGAATAAGTGAAAATGATTGTGATGTAACTCCTACATTAAGAGCAAAATTTTCAGGAACTCCTTTAGAAATTCACCCAGGCGAATCAGTTACATTTACTGATGAATCTACAGAAGGTGATCATGCTATTACTTCTTGGCATTGGACTTTCACAGGTGGTAACCCTGCTACATTTAACGGACAAAACCCTCCTGCAATTACTTATGCAAACGAAGGTACTTATAATGTTAAATTAAAAGTAGGTGATGGTTCTGGTAATGATGAAAAATTAAAAGAAGATTATGTTCTTGTTAGCTCATATTGTTCTGCAAGTGCAACAGAATTTGCAGATGATGCTATTACAAAAGTAGTTTTTAATGGAATTAATAATACAAGTTCAAATAGTGCTTATTCTGATTTTACAGATAAAATTGGAGATATTCCACAAACACAATCTGAAGATATAACTATTACAATTACTACTCCTTATAGTGACGATCATGTAATGGTATGGATTGATTGGAATAGTGATGGAGACTTTTCTGATGCAGATGAAAGTGTATTTACTTCTCAAACAGGACAAGGTCCTTTTACAGGTACTATAACAGCACCTGATAATGCTCATATTGGTCTTACAAGAATGAGAATTAGATTAGAAGATACTCAATTTGGTCCAAATGGCACACCATGTGGAGAAAATCAATATGGTGAAGTTGAAGATTATACTATAAATGTAACACCTTTTACTAATGTTAATACATTAAGTGATAATGTTTTTGCGATTTATCCAAATCCAAATGATGGTGTATTTAGTATAATTACTACAAGTAATAGTAATAGTCAAATAACAATTTCTGATGTTTCAGGAAAAGTTGTTTATAATACAAACACTAGTTTAAATAGTGTTTCTGTTGACTTAAGCGATATAAATAAAGGTATTTATATTGTTAAAGTTACAAACGAAACTGGAGTTAATGTAGAAAGAATTATTATTAAATAATTTTTTAACATAACATATTATTAAAAAGGAGGTTTTTAACCTCCTTTTTTTATTTATAATTTTTGTAGTAGTTAGTGGTCATTTGGTAATGTTATTGGTATTATAAACTAATAGAGTGAAATTCTAACATGTGGATTTTAAAAAGGCTTTATAGGCAATAACGAGACTAAATACTTATATATACTCAAACCACATAGCTTTTCGAGTTTTCTACTTTTTCTTTTTCCTTTTTTATTTATTTAAATTTGTAACCGTAACAAGCTATGCTTAAAATTTTAAACTCTAAAAAAGAAAAAACAAATCCGTATAAATTCCCGAAAAGCTAAATGGATTGAGTATATTTATTATCTTTACAGTAAATCAATGCTTATGATAAGACAATGCATTTATTGTGGAGGCTCAATAACAAAAAGGAATGATATAAAAAATTGTAAACAAAAGTATAGATGTAATTTTTGTAGAGTCCAATTTTAGGTGAAACACAAATGTTACATACTAAATATGTTATACAACATAGCTACTCTATAAAAATAACCCCTATTTAGGTATTGTAATACCAAATTATTTTTTTAATCTTTGTAAAAAAATAATAGTATGGAAAATCACGATAAGAATTGCATAATATGCAAAAAAGATGAGGATCAAATTCCTTTGGTAAAATTTGATTATAAACAAACAAGTTTCTGGATTTGTCCGCAACATATACCAGTAATTATTCATGACCCAAGTCAATTAAACGGATTATTACCCGATGCTGATAAATTTGAAGCAGTTTAAAATCATGTATTTTATAATAAAACTAATGCCTTAAATATATTTTAAGGCATTTTTTTTTACATTTGCACAAGTAAATGGTTAAACAAGAAAAATATCCACGATATTATTCAAACGGGAAATTGTTAATTTCAGGAGAATATGCCGTAACTGATGGAGCATTAGCATTAGCTTTACCCGTTAAGTTCGGACAATCCTTAGAAATAAATTCTAATTTCAATTCAGATATACTATGTTGGGAAGCTTATGTAAAAAATAAGTTATGGTTTTTTGTTGATTATAATATTGAAAATCTTTCAATAATAAAAACAAATATTACCAGTGCAGCTGAAAAACTTATATCTATATTAAAAGCAATTATTGAATCTGACCCTGAATTTAAGCAAAAATTAAAATCAAAAATAGTTACCCATACAAATTTTAATAAAGAATGGGGACTTGGAACAAGCTCCACGCTTTTATCTAACATTGCTTTTTGGGCAAAAGCCAATCCGTATAATTTATTAAATATAACATCGAATGGTTCTGGTTACGATATTGCGGCTGCACGCGAAACAAAACCTTTTTTATATAGAGTAGAAAAGAATAAAAATCATAGCATTGAAACTGTTAATTTTGCAGAAAATTTAAAAGAAAATTTATTTTTTGTGTACTTAGGAAACAAACAAAATTCTGAAACCAGTTTAAATAACTATAAAAAACGAAACAAAGTTACTTCAAAAATTATTGATGAAATATCAGAAATAAGTAAATATCTTGCTTTTAGTGATGATATTGACACATTTAACAGAGCTTTATTTAATCATGAAGAAATAATATCTAGTTTAATAGGAACAGAACCTATTCAAAAAGAATATTTTAACGATTTTGAAGGGCAGACAAAATCGCTTGGTGCTTGGGGTGGTGATTTTATTTTAGCATCAAGTAAAAACGGACAAAATTATATTACTGAGTATTTTAATAAGAAAAAATTAAATACAATATTTAATTATAACGACTTAATAATTAAATCATAACAAATTGAATAGAATTGTAAAATGGGAAAGCCCATCAAATATTGCACTTGTAAAATATTGGGGTAAACATAATTTTCAATTACCTAATAACCCATCAATTAGCTTTACATTAAATAATTCAAAATCTATAACTTCGGTTGAATTAATTACAAAACAAACTAAAAAAGTTGATTTTTATTTTGATAATAAACTAAATACTAACTTTGGTTTAAGAATAGAAAAATACTTAAAGAATATTTCACTAGAGCTTCCATATATAAACGATTACAGCTTTATAATTAAAAGTACAAATACTTTTCCTCACTCAACAGGAATAGCATCTTCTGCATCAGCTTTTAGTGCTTTGGCTATGTGTTTAATAAATTTAAATAGTGAAATAAATAATAGTATTATTTCTATTAAAGAAGCCTCAAATTTGGCCAGATTAGGTTCGGGTAGTGCATGCAGGTCAGTTTATGGTGGAGTTTCAATCTGGGGAGAAACTATTGATATTGACAATTCAGCAAACGAATATGCAATACCCTTAAATAATGAAGTAAATACTATTTTTAAAACATTTCGCGACGATATTATAATAGTTGACGCAGATAAAAAATCTGTTTCTAGCAGTGCGGGTCATAAACTTATGGATACAAATCCATATAGTGTTGAAAAATATAATCAGGCTTTTATTAATGTAAAATTATTATATAATGCTTTAAAAAATGGTAATATTGGCGAATTTATAAGAATTGTTGAATTAGAAGCATTAAGTTTACATTCAATGATGATGATTTCAAATCCGTCGTTTATTCTAATGAAGCCCGATACACTTAATATTATAAATAAGATTAGAGAGTTTAGAAATGATACAAGTATTCCTGTTTGTTTTACCTTAGATGCAGGTCCGAATGTTCATATTTTATATCCTGATGAGAATAAAATTAAAGTGCAGAAATTTATTTCTTCTGAAATGAATAATTATAGAATTATTAACGATTTTGTTGGTGAAGGACCGCTAAAATTGTAGCTTTAAAGTACGCAAACCCTCATCTAAACTTGTTGGAGTAAAATTAAAATCGAAGAATGCTTTTGTTGTATTAAACCCAGTTTTTGCAGGTCTTTTTGCAAGTTCATTAAGTTCTATTGATGCTATTGGAGAAATTAAACTTTCGTCTAATTTAAAAATATTTGCAATTTTTAGAGCAAATTCATATACGCTTAAATATTCAGCTCCCGATATATGATAAACACCTTCTAAATCATTTTCAGCAATTTTTATTGTAGCCTTTGCCAAATCATCAACTAAAGTAGGCGTACGATATTGGTCGTTTACAACTTTTATAGTTTGATTTTTTTCTAAGTTATTTTTTACCCAAAGCACAATATTACTTTTTTGTAAATACTTAGAGTATCCATAAACTAAAACGGTTCTAACAATAGCAAATTTATTGCATGTGTTTAAAACAATTTGCTCCGATTCTAATTTTGTTTGAGCGTAGTAATTTTGTGGATTTGGTATATCTGTTTCAGAATACATTCCTTTATTACCAGAAAAAATAAAATCTGTTGAAAAATGAATTAGTTTACACTTTAATTTATTGGCAATATCAACTAAATTTTTAACTGCCTCAATATTAACCTTTCTACATTGTATATTGTCTTTTTCGCAATCGTCGGGTTTTGTTATACCTGCTGTGTTAATTATTATATCAGGCTTGAAACCACCAATAATATAATCTACTTCCGCTTTGTTAGTTATATCTAACAACTCGAATTTATAATTATTATTATCGGGTAAGTTATTATAACTGTATGATGTTGCCATTACAATAAAACCTTGCTCAATTGCTTGAAATACAATTTTATGTCCTGTTAACCCATTGCTACCTGTTATTAGAATTTTCATAAAAGCCTTTCTCAACCCTCTCTGTAGGAGAGGGCTTTTAATTCATATTTTCAAACATACTTTACGTTTGGGTTTAATTCCCCGTCTCTTGTGACGTATAAAAGAAAATTATTCCAAAACGATACCTCGTCTGTTTGCGGCGAGGAGATTTATTATTACTATTATTTGTTATCAAATTTTATCCATCGCAATGGAATATTCCCATTTAAGGTTTCGGTATAATCTTTTTCTGAACAGGAAATAGCTATTTTCTTATTTCCAAATTCAACCTGAAACCACCAACGATTATTTACAATATTATTATAAAAAACAATACTTGTATCATTCTTTGCTATTGCTACCGAAATTTTCTTGTATTTATTATCATCGAAAAAAGGATTATCGTTAAACCTATCATTAAAACCTGAAATATAATACCAAATAATTTGTGCAGTTAATTTTGTGGTAATAGTTTCATTTTTAAGCTTGCCAATTAATTCAGTAATACATAAAACCTCAGAATTATCGCTTATTCCTGCATAATATGCAATTTGACAAATATCGTGAGCAGAAAATCCATTTGGGCTTTGGTTTTTAACATCAGGTGCATCGAAATAACTCACAGCTGACATATCAATTGAAACAATATCGGCATCACGTAAAAGATATTCGTTTGTGGTAATATTGTTTTTTAATAAACCAAAACGGTGAGCTTCGAAACCTAAATTATTGAGTAAATCTATGGTTGTAATATGGTTGTAATGTGTTTGATAACCAAGATTTATATAATGAAATAGCTTATGATTTTTATTTAAAAGAATTTTATTTAAATCGCCACTATTGCTTTCATTTTCAGGACTTACAAAATTTACTATTGATGATATTTCAGCAATATTTACAAATTTGTCTTCAAACTCATAAGTGTTATAAATTCCTTGCAATATTTCTTTATTTTCGCCAATTACAACAATACTTTTAACTTTTTCTTTTATTTCTAACAATGCTTCACGCAAAGTGTAAATATCTGCACTATTATTATTAATTTTTAAGTTTCCTAAATCAATAATATTAATATTTTTATCAAAAAATGCTAAAGAATATAGTTCTTTTCTAATTTGAAGAGAAGTTGTATTCAGGCTAACTGAGAAAATAATAATGTCGTAATTACTTAAAATATAATCTTTTTGAATACCCGTATTTATTGTAATATTTTTACCAAACGAAAACTTCGATGCTGTATATTTATCGTACGTATAATCGAATGCCGAAACGCACTCAAAGTAATTTTGTATATTAATTTTCTTCCCCATTATTAGTATTATCTACGTTTATTTTGGTTTCTGTATTATCAGTAATATGTTCTGTTTCAAGTTGTATTTTTTTTGTTTTACTATTTTTAATTAAAGCCCATGTCATAATTCCACCAGTTACAATTATTGTAAATAGAAGAATACCTTCTTCAAATTCAGGAACAAGATATTGTTTTGGAATAGCAAAAATTAATAAAATTGTGATAAGTCCTCGTGGAGCAATAAATACTTGGGGCTGTATATCTTTACCAACAAATATTCGTAGAAGAATCCATCTTATAGAGTAAATTATTACAACTATAAGTAAAGTGATAACCCAAACTCTAATACTTATAAGCGACATTAAACTTATTGATAATCCGAATATTACAAAAAAGAAAGTGCGAACAACAAAAGCTGTTTCGCCTGTAATAATCTTAAAATCGGAAAGAATTGTTGTAATCTGTTCTTCTTTTAAGAACTTTTTAAAAGGACCTCTAAAAAATATATTTTTATTGTTCAATACCAATCCAAAAATAAGTATCATTAATAACGATGACATATGAAATGTTTTGCCAATAGCATATATCATTACAAGTACTGCAATAAGCAGAAAAAGTTTAATATTAGATGATAAACTTTCAAATAAAATTATTAATGCGTAACTCATTATAAATGATATAACTATTGTGCCAAAAACGTTTAGCGATATTGATAAACCAACTTCTTTTGCAGTGCTTACATCAACACTTCCTAGTAAAAAATAAAAAAACATTATTCCAATAATATCAGAAAATGTACTTTCATAAATTAGAAATTCTTTTTTTTCTTCTTTAAGGTTTTGAACAGAGGGTATAATAATAGCACTACTCAATACTGACAAAGGAATTGCAAATAATAAAGCACGAAACAAATCAATACTTAAAACCGATTGAAGTACTAATGCAAAAAGTATTGATGTTCCTCCAATACCCAGAATTGCAACCAAAAGTGCTTTTATTATAAGCCAAATTCTATCTTTACGTAACTCTAAATCGAGCGAAGCTTCTAGTACTATCATAATTAGACCAATTGTGCCAATTATTTCTAAAAACATACTTAAATCTATTTCGGCAATACCAGTAATATTTAAACCAAGTTTTATGAAAACCCCAAGTAAAATAAGCATTAAAACTGAAGGAATATTAGTTTTATTTGAAATAATATTAATTATATATGATAAAATAATTATTAATGAAGCACCAATAATTATTTGATAGCTTGTAAACATAAACTGTAATTTTAGTTGTAAAAATAATCTGCTACTTGACGCTTTCTAAAGGGTATTAGCCAACCAAGTCTAAATCCAAAATACAAATCTATTCTGTTTTTATCATCATATTTTTCTAGTTGAAAATCGAAATTTCTTCGACTCTTCGTAAAGCCTTGAGTAAATTCAAATCCAATAACAAAATTAGTTAATCTATTTTTCCCCATGTATAAAAAACCCACAAACTCTTGCAAAGCAAAACCATTTACAAGTTTATCGTAACCTTTTTTATAGTCATCAAGTACTTGAGGGGTACGATTTCCATCATTTTCAATAAGTATTTTATGTTCTAAAAAACCACCTCCAATTGTAGTTAAAATACCTGTATTTGCATTTCCTTTAGATATTGGAAAAAGTTTCCCGGCTTTTAAGCCGATGTAGTAACCCCGTTCACTCATTTCAATATTTGAGTTATGTCCAAATTTATCAGTAATATTTCCATCAGAGGTTTTTATTCCGTCCATTGTAGTGTATGCCTCTTTTTTTAATTCGTTACCAAAAATATAATAACCGTCTATACCAAAAGTAAAATTATTTTTAAGTTTTAGCCAAAAAGTTCCACCAACATTAAAATTGTTTCCAAAACGGGTTGCTAAATCGCCACCAGGTATTTGGTAGCCAAAATTAACCGATATACCAGGTATAATTATTTTTTCTTCCTCTTTCTTATTTTGAGAAAATAAGTTTATTGAAGAAATTAATAAAAATAAAACTATTGCTTTTTTCATTGTAAGCAAAGATAATATTTTTAAAGATATTTTAATAATTGAATTTAATAAATGTAATTTCAGTTTGTGATGTTATTGAATAATAATCCTAATTAGTAATCAAAAACACCTATAAATTCAGTTGATTTTTATTGTCATTTGAGTATACAAAAAAAATATTCCAATTTATTTATCGGCAGTTTTGAATCACATTTGTATTAATTATAAAATAATATATTAAAAATGCCTTAAAAATTATACCTTTAAAAATTATTTTATTTTAAAATGTTAAAAAATAGAATTTCAAATGTTTCGGCCTTACAGTATTATCAGCTATTACGCTATTTAAGTATAGTATTAGTAAGTGTGTTACTAGCTAAAAGTAGCTTTGCACAAGTAAATATTGGCGAATACGAAACACTTTTGTTTATTGCTGGAGGGGTTAGCTTTTTCTGGCTAAATAGCATTATAAAATCTTTTTTATCGTCATTTATTAATACTTCTGAAAAAACTTCCGATATATTTAATTTTTATATATTAATTCTTGGTTTTGGGATTATTATATTTTTTATTTTGAAATCATTAATAATTTCAGAAATAACAGATTTACATTCTGTTAGGTATGTTAATCTATTAATCTATTATATTTTATTACTTGGTACGTCATCAATTTCAGAGTATATTTTATTGGTGAAAAATAAAGTAAAAACAATATTTATTTATGGTATAATTAGTTTTTCATTTCAATTGTTATTAATTGCAGTATCTATCTTTTATTTTAACAGTATAAATTATATTTTGTATTCATTAATTTTAATAAGTATTTTACGAAATATTTATGCATTTTACTTAGTTTCAGTTTATTCTAAGCTAAAATTATCAATACCATTTATAAAAAATAATTTAAAACTATCGTACCCTTTAATGTTAAGTTTTATATTAAGTGGCTCGGCACAATATATTGATGGCTTTATTGTAAAATACAAATTTAACGATAGTACATTTGCTATTTTTAGATATGGAACAAAAGAATTTCCGTTATTAATAATACTTTCTGATGCACTTAGCAATGCACTTATAAATGAATTTAAAGGAAATGTGAAAAACACTTTAGCAAAACTGAAAAAAAAATCATTAAACATTACCAATTTCTTATTTCCCGTATCAATAGTATTATTACTAACTAGTAATTATTTATTTCAATATGTTTTTAATAAGCAATTTGAGGAAAGTGCTGTAATTTTCGATATTTATTTATTGCTGATAATTAGCAGGTTAGTTTTTCCTCAAACCATAATGCTTGGCATGAGAAATACAAAAATGATATTTATTGCATCGCTCATAGAATTTATAATAAACGTATCGTTAAGTCTTTTATTTGTACAATATTACGGAATTGAAGGCATAGCATTTGCAACAGTAATAGCATTTCTTATCGAAAAAATATTTTTAATATACAAGCTAAAGCAAACTTATAAAATATCGGCAAGCGAATATATAAATATTAAAAGAATTAGTTTATTTTCATTGCTATTAATTACATTATTTATTTTTAAATATTTACTATTATAATGACTGATTTTACTAATACACTTAAAGAACTTCGGAAAAAACTTCGAACAAGAGAAAATGGACCAGCCTCCGAAGCAATGGAGAAATTGGGAATTAAATATAATAGAAACCACGGACTTGCTGTTAGAGAAATTAAAGCATTAGCCGAGAACTATAAATTTAATCATGAATTGGCATTAGAATTACATTTTAAAGATATAAGAGAATTAGTGCTAATGTCGTTTATGATTGAAAATCCCGAAACTGTTGAGTGTTCGCAAATACAGCTATGGTTAAACGAATTAAAAGATACAGAACAGGCCGAACAAATTGCGATAAATCTTATAACAGAAGCAAATAATTGTTACAACAAATTTAATGAGTGGGCAAATATTGAAAATGATTATGCCGTAAGAGCTGTTTTTATTTCTATCGCACGAATTGCAATGACAAGAGCTGACAATTTTAATAATTCAGAATTTACAGAATTTATTGAATTATGTGTATCAAAATCAGAAAAAGAACATATAAATATTGCAAAAGCTATAAGTTTCGCATTACGTAGAATAGGAAGGATTAATATATATTTAAAAAACCAAAGTTTAAATGCTATTGAAAAAATTAAAATCTTAAACTATAAAAACTCACAAATAATTTTCGATGAAGTATATTTTGAGTTAACAGATGAATTTATTGTGTCTTCGATAAAAGAATAAAACAGTTTACACCAATTGCATTACAGGTAAATTAGTTTTTATAAAAGACTAAAAACAAAGAAAGTATTAATTTAGATTTAGAAAAACTTAAAAATGGCATTTATCTACAAATATTTTATATTAAAGATAATTAATTAGTTATAATATATCTGGTTAACAATGTAAGCACTAGGCATATACAATGATATAAATATTTGTTTGATTTTAT
>Ga0256827_10002958_pt1 | contig 10881 bp, 8 predicted proteins | sample CV84metaG_FD_185977 | JGI IMG/M metagenome (GOLD analysis project Ga0256827, IMG submission 185977) | Hydrothermal vent microbial communities from East Pacific Rise, Pacific Ocean - CV84 | ecosystem: Environmental > Aquatic > Marine > Hydrothermal vents | place: Pacific Ocean: East Pacific Rise...
CGATATTCTCCACTCTCAAACTCCGTAGCCTTTGGCGAAGGAGTTTTTATTATTAAAGCACTTATGAGATTTTCTCGTAGGTGCTTTTTTGTTATGTATAAGCAAATGTACCAACAATTATGTTGGTTATTTTTGTTTTTATAACCTCCATTTTTTACTACTTTTACCCTAATAATTATTCAAGACCAAACTATGTCAGAAAGCCAAAAAAAACAACTCGAACAACAGCTATGGAATATTGCTAACACCCTGCGTGGTAAGATGGGAGCTGATGAATTTCGTGATTACATATTAGGATTTATCTTTTATAAATATCTGTCGGAAAAGATGGATGCATTTGCCAATAAAGTATTATCGGAAGATGGGGTAGAATATAGCTCAATAGATGAAACCTCTACACAAGGCATAGCGTTCTTGGAAGCCATCAAAGAGGAGTCCATTAGTAAATTAGGGTACTTCCTTAAACCATCGGAGCTGTTTTCGGAAGTGGCCAAGCGTGGTAATGCTAATGTGGAGGGGCAAGATAGTTTTATTCTTGACGACCTTAGCGGCATACTCAATAGCATAGAGCAAAGCACTATGGGTACTGATAGCGAGGACGATTTTAACCAACTGTTTGAAGATTTAGATTTAACATCATCAAAGTTAGGTAGAACCGAAAAAGCAAAGAATGACCTTATTGCCAAAGTGCTTGCTCACCTCGATAAAATTGACTTTGAATTAGAAAACCACGATGCTGATGTATTGGGTGATGCTTATGAGTATTTAATTGGACAATTTGCCGCAGGTGCAGGAAAAAAAGCGGGCGAATTTTACACACCTCAACAAGTATCTAAGATTTTGGCCAAATTGGTGACTGATGGAAAAACAAAACTAAAATCAGTATATGACCCCACCTGTGGTTCTGGTTCCTTACTATTGCGTGTAGCCAAAGAAGTTGATACAGTAAGTAATTTCTACGGACAAGAGCTAAACCGAACTACCTACAACTTAGCTCGAATGAATATGATATTGCATGATGTGCAATACCGTAAATTTGATATTAAACAGGAAGACACTTTGGAGCACCCACAGCATATCGATATGGAGTTTGAAGCCATAGTGGCCAATCCTCCTTTCTCGGCAAAATGGAGTGCTAATCCATTGTTTATGAGTGATGATAGATTTAGTCAATATGGCAAACTTGCACCATCAAGTAAGGCCGATTATGCATTTGTACAACATATGATTCACCATTTGAGCGATAGCGGAACTATGGCCATTGTATTACCTCATGGAGTATTGTTTCGTGGAGCAGCCGAAGGTCATATACGTAAGTATTTAATTGAAGACCGCAATTATTTAGATGCTGTAATTGGATTACCTGCTAATATCTTTTATGGTACATCCATTCCTACTACAATATTAGTATTTAAAAAGTGTCGTGAGAACGCAGAGGATATACTATTTATCGATGCCTCACAACACTTTGAAAAGGTAAAGAACCAAAATGTATTGCGTGAAGAGGATATTGAGAAGATTATTAATACCTACCACAACCGCAACAGCGAAGATAAATATAGCTATGTGGCTTCAATGGATGAGGTAAAGGAAAATGATTATAATCTTAATATACCACGCTATGTGGACACCTTTGAGGAGGAAGAACCCATTGATATAAATATAGTGGCCAAAGAGATTGTGGAGCTTGATAAGGATATGGGGCAAACCGATAAGCAGATTGCCGCATTTTGTAAGGAATTAGGAATTTCAACTCCCTTTTAAGATGGAAAACAAAAATATAGCTACTGAAAGGAGAAGTGTACCACAGTTGCGTTTTCCTGAGTTTGATGGTGAGTGGAAAGAACAAAGATTAGAAAAGGTATTTGCAGAATTTAAGAGTGGTCAAAATATCACAGCTAAAAACATCTCAGATGATGACATTTATCCAGTGTATGGTGGAAATGGGTTAAGAGGCTATACAAATAGTTATACTCACGAAGGTTTTTATCTTTTAATAGGAAGGCAAGGAGCATTGTGTGGTAATATTAATAGGGCAAATGGTAAAACATTTATTTCCGAACATGCTATTGCTTGTAAATCAAATGAGAACTCAGATACAGAATGGTTAGCTCAACGTTTAGATTATTTAAATCTAAATAGATTATCTGAATCTTCTGCACAACCAGGATTATCAGTAAATAAATTATTACGACTTAAATTATACATCCCCACCCTCCAAGAGCAAAAAAAGATAGCCGATTTCCTAACCACAGTGGATAGTAAACTCCAAGCATTAAAGAAAAAGAAAAGTCTATTGGAGGCCTATAAAAAAGGGGTGATGCAAAAGATATTCTCACAGGAACTACGGTTTAAGCAGGACGCTTCGACTTCGCTCAGTACAGGTGATGGTAGTGAGTTTGCGGATTGGGAGGTTCGGAAGTTAGGAGAATTTTTCATTGAAAGAAATGTGAAGGCTCCCAAAAATGACCAGTATCCTTTAATGGCTTTTGTTGCAAATAAAGGTGTAACACCTAAAGGAGAAAGATACAATCGTGAATTTTTGGTTAATGATGGTGATAGTAAAAAATACAAACAAACTAAATTTGGGGATTTTATTTATAGTTCTAATAACCTTCTAACAGGTTCTATTGGTTTAAATAGGTATGGTTCTGCAAGTATTTCACCAGTTTATAGTATTTTTCAAATAGGAGAGTTATGTAATTATCAATTTATTAGCAGTTATCTAACTCGTAGAAGCTTTTTAAATAAAATGATAAGGTATCGACAAGGTGTTGTATATGGGCAATGGAGAATTCATGAAACTGAATTCTTAAAGATTAAAGAAAAAATACCTTGTATCGAAGAGCAAACTAAAATAGCGAACTTCTTAACTGCCATTGATAATAAGATAACCCAAGCCGAAAGCCAAATTACCCATACTGAGCAGTATAAGAAAGGGCTTTTGCAGAAGATGTTTGTGTAGTAATATATTTATGGTTGACAATTCGTATAAATATAGTACCTTTGTCAACCGAAATAAACGAAAAATGCTATGAACGAAATATTTGCCTACCGACTAAAAAACGCCAGAATACACAGAGGAATTAGTGTAAAGCAACTTATTGAAAAGCTTGGCGTAAGTAAACAGATGATATCGAAATACGAAAAAGGTTTATCGGTTCCTGATGCTAAAAAACTAATTGCGTTGGCAAATATTCTTGGCGTAAAACCAAATTATTTTTTTACTCCTTCCAATGTTGTACTAAAAGATATTAAGTTTAGGAAAAAGGCTAAAACCTCCAAAAAAAAGGTGGATAGTATAAAGGTAAGCATCTTAAATAAGATGGAGAATTATCTTTTAATAGAAGATATTTTATCCATAAAATCTGATTTTACCATGCCACTTAATAATAACATTATCAATAGCGTTGATGATGTTGAGCCTTTAGCAGCAGAACTAAGACAAAAATGGAATATTGGTAATGACCCAATAAATAATATTATTTCATTATTAGAAAGTAATGAGATAAAAGTTATTGAAATTAATGATGAACTTACTAATTCATTTGATGGATTATCCACTTTTGTTAATGATAGGTTTCCTGCTATTGTGGTTAATAAAAAATATGGAATTGAGCGAAAGCGCTTTACTTTACTACATGAGTTAGGGCATTTATTATTGAGTTTCAATGATAATATTGATGATAAGGAGCAAGAAAAAATATGTGACCATTTTGCAGGTGCAGTGCTATTACCCAAAGAAATACTATTGGAAGAAGTTGGTAGGTATAGAACTCAAATAAGTTTAAACGAACTTATTAATCTCCAAAGAAGATTTGGCATTAGTATTTCGGCCATAATGTACCGTATGGTATCATTGTCAATCATTCCAAAAAGTAAAATAAAAAGCTTTTATAAGAGGATTAATTCTCAGCCAAGCTTAAAGGCATTGGTAAACGAAGAGCGTTTTTTAGGAGACGAAAAGTCGGGTAGGTATAACCGATTAGTATATAAAGCACTATCGCAAGAGATTATATCCATTAGTAAAGCTTCGGCTTTATTGGGTTTAGATATAAAAACTATCGAAAATAAGTTAACAATTTTATAATAAGGGCTTGTGAAGATAATTGTTAACGATACAAATATAATAATTGATTTAATCAGCATATCCTTATTTGAGATTTTTCTTGAATTGGATTATGAATTTCATACAAATGATTTTATATTAAATGAAATATCGGATTCAAATCAAAAGGTGATTCTTGAAAGATTAATTGCCGAAGATAGGTTGATTGTTGGCGAAACAGATATTAGTGATTACGAACATATTCAAGCCTTGCTAACAAAGAATTTAAGTTTTGAAGATTGCTCTATATGGCATTATGCAAGTAAAGCACAAGGGCTATTGTTGACTGGTGATGCTCGTTTGAGGAAAGAAGTAGAAAAAACTGATGTTGAAGTACGAGGGGTTCTTTTTGTTTTTGATAAATTAGTTGAAGAAAGTAAAATTGCAAAAAGTGAAGCCATTGAAAAATTAACTGAATTATTAAATATCAACCCAAGATTACCGACGAAGGAAATTAAGAAACGTTTAGATTTGTGGAGCTCTTAATAAGATGTATAAATGTGTTACAGAATACATAATTTATCAACATGAAGAGAAGCAAAGATTATGGTTTAACGAATACAAAAAGCGAAATGAAAGCAATAGATGAGATCGTTATAAATTTTATATTTTTGTGAAATTAGAAGTTTATATTTTATGTTAAAAACTCAAAAAAATAAACCTGTAGGTTGATTATATGAAAATTGTTGATATATTTGCCAAACAATTATTTGCTTTTTATTATGATAATGAAGATAATAATGAGTTTGATAGATTAATTGAATTATGGACAGATGTTGAATACTTAAAATCTTTTGCTGAAATAAATAAAATTAATCATATTGAAGATTTCATTAACGATATTTCATATTATGTTGAACAAATTCAAGATTTATTATATGATATAGAAAGTTCTGATAAGAAGACCCTTGAATACTATTTTAGACCTTTACATGACCAAGAAATGGGGCAAAGAGTGCTTTCATTACAAAAAGGAAAGGTTGGTAGAAATAACAGTTTAAGAATTTACGCTATTAAAATATATGATAACTGTTTTATAATAACGGGTGGTGCAATAAAAATGAGTCAAAAAATGCAAGACCATCCTGATACAAAGAATGAACTTATTAAATTGGATAGAGCAAAGTCATTCCTAAAAGAAAATGGTGTGATGGACATAGATTCATTTTATGAACTTATTGAAGAAATAGATGACAAATAAAGAGAATTTCCTAAAATTAGTATCTGAGGATAAGACAGATACATTAGAGAGAAATAGAGATAGAATACGTAATAGGAAACAATTACGAGAGTCTAGGGCTATTGCTATGAAAGTGCTTTTTAAATTAGATGACCTTGGATGGTCTAAAAAGGATTTAGCTGATAAAATGAATGTTTCTCCTCAACAGATTACGAAAATTGTAAAAGGAAAAGAGAATATGAAGTTAGAAACGCAAATTAAACTTCAAGAGATTCTTAACATCCCAATATTAGCTACTTTTGAAGAAGATAGTCGAAAAACTATAATTAGTGAACTGATTACAATTGTAGAAAGTTTTAAGATTGCTATTTTTCCTACACGAAATGCTAGTACAATGCAATCTATTCACAGTAAGAAAGTAAAGACAGAGTACTATTATGACTCTATGGTTTCGTCAGGTAATTCAGAATATTTATTAATATGATAAAAGAAAACAGTGTAGACTTTCTTTTAGAAAGTATAAAAACAGAACAGTTTGCAATTATTGAGGAGAATCATTCCTTAAAAAAGAAGATTAGTTTAAATACTGAGTTAGAATATAAAATAAATACCGATGAAAGACGGTTAGGTGTTTTTCTATCTTTTTCTTTTGTTCAAGCAAAAAAGACATTTATCAAAATTCAAACAAGTTTTCATTTTATTATTTCCGAAGAATCATGGAAATCATTTATTCATGACAAAAAAATAAAGGTTGCAAAAGAATTTGCCTCTCATCTTATTGCTATTGGGATAAGTAGTTCAAGAGGAATATTGCATGCGAAGACAGAGGGTACGGAGTTTAATAAGTATTTCCTTCCATTATTATATGTTGATAAATTAGTCACAAATGATATTGTATTTTCTCTTGAAAAGTAAATTTCAAATAATTTAATAAAAGATAGTCATAAAAAATCTTATGACCCGACAAAGCGAACAAGTATTGGAAGATAGCTTGGTTAAGCAATTAACCGAAAAGGGCTATGACTTTATTAAGATTACGGATGAAGATGACCTATTGGATAATTTAAAAATCCAATTGGAAAAGCATAATGAAATCACTTTGTCGGATGCTGAGTTTATAAAGGTATTAAACCATCTGAATAAGGGTAATGTATTTGAGCGTGCAAAGATATTACGTGATAAAATGCAGTTTACACGTGATGATGGCAGTGCCGCTTATATAGAATTCATTAACCAAGATTCGTGGTGCAAAAACCAATTCCAAGTTACACAGCAAGTAAGCATGGAAGGGGCATATAAGAACCGCTATGATGTTACTTTACTAATTAATGGATTACCCTTAGTTCAAATAGAATTGAAGCGTAGAGGGCTTGAATTGAAAGAAGCTTTTAACCAAGTACAACGCTACCACCGCCACTCATTCAGTACCTCTTATGGTCTATATAATTATGTTCAGATATTTATTATTAGTAATGGTGTAAATACCAAATACTACGCAAATAATAAAAAGCAATCGTTTAAGCAGAGCTTCTATTGGTCGGATGTAAACAATAATAAAATAGCAAATCTTAAAGATTTTGCAGATGAGTTCTTGGAGGCTTGCCACCTATCCAAAATGATTACTAAGTACATTGTATTGGCTGAGACTACCAAAATACTTATGGTATTGCGACCATATCAGTATTATGCCACAGAGGCTATTATTGATAGAGTACAAAACTCAAATAAAAACGGTTATATCTGGCATACCACAGGAAGTGGTAAAACACTGACATCATTTAAGGCCAGTCAAATACTAATGAATATGCCAGAGGTGCATAAAGTGGTATTTGTAGTGGATAGACGTGATTTGGATTACCAAACCACCAAAGAGTTTAATAGCTTCTCAGCAGGAAGTGTTGATGGAACCGATAATACTAATAAGTTGGTGAAGCAATTTGCTGATGATACCAAATTGATAGTAACTACCATTCAGAAACTCAATAATGCGATTAGTAATAAACGCTATCTAAAACGAATGGAAGCACAAAAGGATATGCCTATTGTGTTTATGTTTGATGAGTGTCACCGATCCCAGTTTGGTGATACACATAAACGCATAGATACATTTTTTACCAATAATCAAATGTTTGGCTTTACAGGCACGCCCATCTTTGCCGAAAATGCAGTATCAACCGAAGTGGGTAAGCGTACCACAACCGATTTATTTGATAAACCATTACATAAATATGTAATAACCGATGCCATACGTGATGAGAATGTATTACGATTTTCCATTGAGTATGTAGGTAGATACCGAAAGAAGAACAGTAGCGCCAATTTTATTGATATTGATGTGGAGGGTATTGATACCAAAGAGCTGTTCGAGTCGGAAGAACGCTTAAATAAAATCACTGATTATATCATAGCTAACCATTCACGCAAGACCCATAATAAAGACTTTACAGCAATCTTCGCAGTGAGTAGTATCGATACGTTAAAAAGGTATTACGAATTATTCAGGCAAAAGAAAGAAGCTGAAAAACATAATTTACGCATAGCAACAATTTTCTCTTATACAACTAATGAAGAAGATGCTGATGCCGATGGAATGATTGATATTCCAGATACATTGCCATTGGCTGCTGAACCACAAATGGAATATAAAACACAGCATAGTAGAGATAAGTTGGAAGAGTATATTGGTGATTATAATAAGATGTTTGGCACTGCATTCACTACCAAAGATAGTCAGTCGTATTATAATTACTATAATGATATTGCCAAGAAAGTAAAGAACCGACAAATAGATATATTATTGGTGGTAAATATGTTTTTAACTGGTTTCGATAGTAAGCCACTTAATACTTTATATGTGGATAAGAACCTCCGCTATCATGGATTGATACAAGCCTATTCACGTACCAATAGAATACTTAACGAACGTAAATCACAAGGCAATATAATCACCTTCCGAAATCTTAAAAAGGCCACAGATACAGCTATTACACTATTCTCGAATAAGGATGCCATAGATACCGTAGTGATGCAGCCCTATGAGGATTATATAAATAAGTTTAATGATGCTTATGTAGGCTTAATGATGATAGCACCAACCTTAAAAAGTATTGATGACTTACAAAGTGAGAATGATGAGTTTGCGTTTGTAAAAGCTTTTCGTGCAATAATGCGTGTTAAAAACACCCTGTCTTCATTTGCTGATTTCGATTGGGAAGATTTAGCAATGAATGAGCAAAGCTTTGAAGATTATAAAAGTAAATACCTTGACCTACACGATAAAGTAAAATCTGAAAAGAGTTTGGAAAAGGATTCCATATTAGATGATGTGGACTTTGAATTAGACCTAATACGAAAAGATAATATCAATGTTGCTTATATACTAAATCTATTAAGTCAACTAAAAGATGCCAAAGGATTATCAAAAACACATAAACGTAAACAAATATCTGATTTACTGTCGGGAGAAGCCCACCTGCGCTCCAAGAAGGAACTAATCGAGAAGTTTATCGATGAAAACTTAGAAGCCCTAAAAGATGGTGATGATGTGGAGGCCGCATTTGAACAGTATTGGGATAAGGAACGTTTGATGGCCATTGATAAGATAAGTAATGAAGAGAATGTACATAAGGAAGGGCTGCAAAAGCTTATCGATTCCTATATATTCTCCGAAAAGGTGATAGAACGTGATGATGTGATATCACTATTAAAATCAAAGCCAAAACTATTGGAACGTAAACCAATTGCTGTCCGCATAATCGATAAGATTATGGGCTTTGTAAGTACATTTGTTGATGGAGTGGCGGCTTAATACCAATCTAAGTTTGCAAAACACTATTTATCAAATATCACAATCTTTTTAACAAACTTATTTTTAGCGTTAATAATAACTGCAAAATACACCCCTGCCGAAAGGTTTAAGATTACCTGATTATCACCTTCGTTTAATGATGTTTGCGCCACACTTTGCCCCTTAGAATCGTAAACTATAAGCATAGCTGTTTGCCAATATTGTGTCAATTCAATATTCAAAACATTGCCTTTGCTCATTGGATTTGGAAAAATATTTGGCTCATCATTTTTATTAATAATCATACTTATTGAGGTTGGATCTGGTAAAGAATTACAGTATTTATTTAACAAAACAAATTGCGAGAACGAATCAACATTCAATCCATTAGAAAACTCAATAGCTATATCAATATTTGCAGTACCTGTAACTATATCGCCACTATCAACTAGCGCACCCCAAGTATTACCAAAAGCATTGCTACCTCTTTGGTATAAACGGTATTTGCCGGCGGTGGTATCTGCATAATTTGTGTCATTGCTAAAGGTTATTGATTGCAGAGGTGTGAAGTTTTTATTGGTTCCGTAATTATTGATAACATAATAGGTGTTGAAATTATTCAATGTATCGGGATAAGTATTAGGCAATATATCAGGATTTATTGTGCTTTTTGAAACCCAAACATCTCCATCAGGATAAATTCCATTGGCAAAATTTAAAGCCAACCCCGTGGTGCTAAAATCCTTTATTCCAGAAGAATTTATTGTTTTTTTCTCACTTACACCAACAAATACTGGTGCTGTTGATGGATTATGTGTAATATTATTGCTCTGATAAGATAAACTGATGGCAGAAGTATTAGGAACTTTATTTAAAGAAATATTCCCTACCAATTCGTTAAACTGATAATAACCAACTAATCCATTGAATATAGGAGCATTATAATCTGATTTTATTAAATGACGATAGGCTCTAATTTCATCTTTCGACAACGTTCTATTCCAAATACATACTTCATCAATTTCAAAATTTGCGTATCTATTTGTATATCCATGTCCATAGCGGCCTATTTCAAGATTTGTAATAGTATCCGAAGTATATGATACTGTACGAGAGCTTTCCTCTCCATTAACATATACTTTTGCATCAGAATTACTATACACAAAAACGATATGCGACCACTCACCAGGAGGAGTTTGCAAACCCGAATTCCACCAATAATCTGGATGATAACCAATGGTATTATTACCACCAAGGAAATTTAATGCAAATGTATTAGTACTATTTGGTGAAATATCCGTGAGAATACAACTGTAATCCTCTTGAATTCCATTGGGCTTAATCCAGCAGGAGAAAGTAAATGAATTTTTCGGAATGGATAAATTATCGATACTTAAATATTGATTATTAGCTTTCTCTATTGTAGCAATATTCCCAGGAACAGAATCAATATCTGTTGTGCCACAAATATTATTAATTTGAATAAAATTAGAAAGTGTTTGCGAGCTTGTGCCATAGGCATCGGTAATAGTTAAACTTACATCATAAGAACCGTTGGCTACTCCCGCGTATGACACCACAGGGTTTTCGAGAGTAGAAGTAGATGGAGTTCCGCCAGGAAACGACCACAACCATGTTGCAGAACTATTACGTATAACTGAATAATCCTTAAAATGAACTGGTTCGGCTACTGGGCAATTTATTTTATTACTATTACACGATATTAGTGCATTTGGAGGACTTATTTCGTAAAGATTATTAGTAAAAGCACCCCTTGATGTTCCTATTTTTAGCTTATTCTGATTG
>Ga0256827_10002959_pt1 | contig 10875 bp, 10 predicted proteins | sample CV84metaG_FD_185977 | JGI IMG/M metagenome (GOLD analysis project Ga0256827, IMG submission 185977) | Hydrothermal vent microbial communities from East Pacific Rise, Pacific Ocean - CV84 | ecosystem: Environmental > Aquatic > Marine > Hydrothermal vents | place: Pacific Ocean: East Pacific Rise...
CTCTTCGTTGAAATACATTCATAAGCTCTGGTGCATAGTATGCTCCCTCTCCCACAATAGTATGACAACCGACACAGTCGTTTTTCTCCCAAAGTTTTTTTCCAGCTACAACACTCTGGGTCATATTCTGCTGATTTGAGCGTTTTGGAATTTGATGTACGGTATCAAAAGTTAAAGCAATAAATATCATAAGTGCAAATATCCCACCACCATAATAGATATTTTTTGCCATACTTTTCGTTATACGTTCAGTCATAAAATCATCCTTTTTTTAAATTCTACCTTCGAGTAGTATTTGAAATATTAGCAGGATAAAGTTAATTCTACCTTTAAGTAGTATTTATATTCTTTTTGTATAATACATCATATCAATACCAAAAGGTCTTCTATGCAGTTGAGCAACAGTTCCCAATATGCAATAAGAATCTTAGCCTATATGGCAGACAACAAAGATTCTAAACTTCTAAACGCTACGCAATTAGCTAAAACCCTATATATCCCCTATAAATTTTTGACTAAGATTATGACTGAGTTAGTACGGTCTGGGCTAGTAGTCTCTATACGTGGAAGAGATGGTGGATATAAATTTGAAAAAAAGACATCAGAGATTATGGTTAGTGATATTTTGGCTATCTTCAATGACTCTATAAAAGATGAGCAGTGTGTTTTGGGTATAGGTTTTTGCAACGGTATGTGTAAATGTGCATTACATGACCAGTGGGTAGAACCGAAACACCTTTTGCAGAGGATGTTTCAAGAATCAAGTTTAGAAGATATTGCTGGAAAGGGTTGTAAAATATAATTTATAACATTAAGTTATTATAAATATAACTAAGAGTAATATTATCCTAATTAAAACAAGGATTAAACAATGAAAGAGATAACCTTAGATACAAAAATTGCTGATTTACTTAATAACTATGATGGAATGAAAGAGATTTTGATTGAGATAAATCCAAAATTTGAGAAGCTAAATAACCCTATACTCAGAAGAACCATCGCCAAAGTGGCAGGGGTCAAACAGGCTGCTATTGTTGGGGGTATGAATCCTATGGAGTTGGTCAATAGACTAAGAGAAGCAGTAGGGCAATCACCTCTTAATATAAACTCTAAAGAGGACTCTTTGATTCAAAAAGAAGCCCCTCAATGGATAGTAAAAGAGCCAACTGTAACACTTGATGCCAATAAGATATTGGATAATGAAAAAAATCCTTTGGCTGAACTCCATATGGCTTTACGAAATGTAGCCAAGGATGAAGTTGTTTTGGTTCTTTCCAATTTTAGACCTGAGCCACTCATTGAAGAGTATGATAAAAAAGGGCATAGCACCTATTGTCAAGAGGTGAATAGCGAAGAGTTTTTGACCTATATTTTGCAAAAATAGAACTCTAATATTATTAAGAGGAGAGGCTATTGATCTAGCCTCTTCTACACTTTTTAATACTTAAAAGGTGTCTCTACAATCGCTTGGAACCATCCAATAAGCCCCATTCCATCTCTAAAGTCTAGTTTGGATGAACCTGCCTTTGCCATTCCTTTATCTGTAACAATAATATTTTTGCTGATCTCAATAGCACTAAGTGGATTGTCTGCTACCATAGAGAAGCATGTAATACCTGCTTTGGTTAGGTCAATCTCATCTTTTCCTGTAAGTAGTCTTTTTGCTATACTCTCACCTGTGAGACTTCCCACTGAGACAGAAGATTGAGCTGATGGATCAAACTTATGATAGCCCATAATATCACCTGCTACATAGAGAGTATCCTCACTCTCTGAGTAGACTTTGTATGGTTTACAGAGGATTCCACCCCACATATCTCTTTTGACATTAAAAAGTTCAGCTGTTTTGTTTCCTCTATGATAAGGGATAAGATTTGCTACAGCATATTTAATAGTTTTCACCTCTCCTTTTTCATCATCAAAGTTTTTTGCATATTTGAATTTTATCTCTTTTTTATCAAAATCAATATCCAGAATATTATTGGTAGCAAATAGATCTTCTACTTTTGAAAAGTTCTCTTTTTTCATAAAATTTTTGAGATTAAATCCTGCTTTTCTAATATATTGTTCCATATCATTAGCACTCATACCATTAAATATAATAGTGTCATGGTGATACTTGATAAAGACCTCTATAAATTTAGACCCTTTAGCTTGAGGTTTTGGTGAGTTGTCTAGTAGATAGACTTTTCCTTTGAGTTTATGCTTTTTTATATACTCTGAGACCATACATGCTCGTTCATAAGAGGCAGGTTTGCATCTAACTTTTCCACCCTTTGGAGGGATGATCACAAAATAACCCTCTCCACCAGATTTCGCCCACTCATGGAGTTGATTGAGGAGGTTTTGTTTCTCTTTGCCTGAATCAGAGTACATCGCAGCAGGTGTCTCTTTCATAGCTCGTTGTATCTTCTCTTGTGACCATGTGGGGAATAACTTTTTATAGTTGTAGTCAATTCCAGGGGCGACTACCACATAGTCATACTCGATAGTTCCTCCTGTTGTGGTGATAATCTTTTTCTTTATATCAGCATCAATTACTTCTGTAATTATTACATCTATATTATGCTTTTTTTCAGCCAAAGTGTAGTCATATCGGAAAGGAATATTTGCATCTTTGACCTCTTTGATCTCTCCAAATAGCGTATTGGACATAGGACATGCAAAATATTGTGCATTTCGTTCTAAAACAATCACCTCTATATGGTCTTTGGGATCATTGGCTTTGATACTTTCTGCCACAGTTAGACCACCCATACCTCCTCCAACTACCACTACTCTATGAGCTTTACTCTTTTTAGGTTTTAGTTGCGTTTTTTGGGCTTTTATAGTGCTACTATCGTTATTTTCATTTGCATTAGTAACTATTGTAGCTCCTGCCGAAATAGTTAAAAATTTGAAAAAATTTCGTCTTGTTATAGATGACATTTAGACTCCACAGATAAAATTTAATATAATTTGAAATTATTATTATAATAACTTCAAGCTATAGTGTGAAGAATTATAGTTAACTAAGAGTAATATAACCCTTAATTCTAAAATATCATGTTTCTTCAATAGATTATAAGTCTATTTTATTATAGTCATAACTATAAAAAATAAGGAATAACAATGAACAAAATCATAACAGCAACACTGGCACTAGGATTAACGACACTTATTATGGCAGATGCCAATATCCCAATGGATAAAAAAGTTATGAAAGCTAAGATGAGACAACTTGCAGGTGAACCAAGTCCATTTAATAAAAATGAGAACTTTCCAAAAGAGTACTTTTTGATTCCTAAAAATCTACCTTATGCACTTGGATTGGTTCTTCATCACCCTAAAAGCTCAACAATAGGTCTATCCAAAGAGCAGATAGCCAAACTACTTAAGATGAAAAAAGATAAACAACCAGCAATTCTTAAAGAGGCAAAAGAGATTAAAAAGTTGGAAATATCCCTAGTTGAGATGCTTGAGAGTGATGAAGGTAAAAGAACAGAGGTTACAAAAGAGATGTCAGAGCTAGTGGATACTATTGCTCAGAAAAAAGCAGAACTTACTAAATCTCATCTACAGTGTGTTATAGATGTTCAAAATATATTAACCAAAGAGCAGAGAGAAAAAGTGGGTGCATATGTGAATGCACCTAAAAAATAGATATTAGGAGATATAGATATGGTGAGAACTATTTTACTATTAATACTTATTACTTCAAGCTACATTTTGGCAGAAAATAGCTACTCCACAAAGTCAAATTGGCTTATGGAGACCAATAGTAGTGAGGCAAAATTTCAGAAGATAGAGAAGCAATTTCGGGGATTTGATCTTGCTATGGTAGAGGTGGGATATAGATTTAATAGCTTCTACTTTGCTATTCAAGATGAGAACTACCCTCTAGCCAACTATCAGTGGGACAAGATTAAAAAAGCTATCGAAAATGGTACAGAGAGAAGACCAGCTCGAAAACATAATAGCAAAATTATGTTTTTGGATACAGGATATAAAAATATGAAAGAGGCATTGGCTAAAAAAGATAAAAAACTTATTACCAAAGAGTATAGTCGAGTAAAACAGAGTTGTAATGCTTGTCATATAGCAGAGAGAGTCCCTTTTATTGAGGTGATTGATCCTAAAGAGAGATGGCAACCAATTAAATAATTTGATATTATTAAATAAAACTTAAATTATTAAACTATATTTAATATACAAAACTATATAAATAGATGGTAAATTAAACTAGTATAAAATTTAAATAATGTTCAAATATTATAAAAGTTATAATTTCAAAAATAGAATTAAGGAAATAGAATTATGTCAAAAAAACTTATACTACTTATCGGTGCACCAGGTTCGGGGAAAACAACAGATGCGACTGCTATTGCAGAGAATCATAAGGAGATTACAAGCTACTCTTTGGGAGTACTTTTGGCTGAAGAGGCTAAAAAAGAGACTAAATTGGGGAAAATTAATAGAGATTATATAGAAAAAGGTGATTTAGTTCCAACCTCTATAGTTATTGACACAATCTGTGGAGCTATCCAAAATGCACCAACTGAGATAGTATTAATTGATGGCTTTCCTAGAAAAGAGAAGCAGATGAAACTCTTTGGAGATTTGGTATCAGATGTCAATAGAGTAGATCTCTATTCTGTTATTGAGATTAGAGTGAGTAGAGAAGTTGCCAAAGCTAGATCAGAAAAACTTGCCGATTATAATGCAGATGTTTTCTGTCATGCTATGGATGTATATGATAGTACAATTGCTGAAATAGAGGAGTTTTATAATCATGATGGTCTTCTAAAAGTAATTGATGGAGAGAGAGATTCTGTGGATGTTATTGCTGACATTGATAAATTTCTTCAAGAAAAAGTAGCTCTTGAAACAGCATAAAAATATATAGGAAGCATTTTGCTTCCTCCCCTCCAAAAAACTTCTCAAAAAACAATATTAATTAAGATGAAATTATAACACTTATAAGTATAATTGCATTATTAAATATATATTGTAATTTTATTTTTTAAGATTTTATTAATTAATTATTTTATCTATTTAATTTTATATATAACTGTTTAAAAGGATTATTTCGTGTTAAAAGAGAGAGTAGTTGAGAGCCTGATTGGCAAAACTATAACAAAACAGAAGAGTAGAATACCTGCAAGATTAGATTTTTTACAGAGTGCTACAGGTCTTATCTTATCTGTATTCATAATGTTTCATCTTATTTTTGAATCCTCTATTCTATTGGGAAAAGATAGCATGTATACGCTTACTAAGTTTTTTGAAGGAGCGTTTATTATAGAGGGTGGTTCTCCTCTATTTATAATCGCTTTAGCCCTAGTAGTTGGTTTTATTTTTGTGGCTCATGCCCTCTTGGCAATGAGAAAGTTCCCCAGTTCATATCGTGAGTATATGCGTTTTAGAACCTACTCCAAACTGATGAATCATAGCGATACAGATCTCTGGTTTGTTCAAATAACTACAGGAGCTATGATTTTTTTTCTTGGGGCGATTCATCTTTATACGGTGATAACTCAGCCTGAAAATATTGGTCCATATGCCTCTTCTGATAGAATTTATAGTGATAGTATGTGGATTGTATATATTATGCTTTTAGTTACGGTTGTACTCCATACAGGAGTTGGTGTTTATCGACTTAGCGTGAAGTGGGGTTGGTTTGATGGAAAGAACCCAAAGAAAAATAGAATTAAAACAAGAAAAATAATTAAAGTAGCTACATTTTTTTATCTATTTTTGGGTCTGTTATCTCTTATGAGCTATATGAAAATTGGGCATGATCATCAAGATAACTATGGAGAGAGATACTCTATCTCTAAAGGAGAGATGAAATAATGAAGATTATATATACAGATGCACTGATTATTGGTGGTGGACTTGCAGGGCTTCGCTCTGCTATTGCTACAACAGATAAAGGGCTTGATACTATTGTACTGAGTCTTGTTCCTGTGAAACGATCTCACTCAGCAGCCGCCCAAGGAGGTATGCAGTCTAGCCTTGGAAACTCTGTGATGGGAGAGGGAGATAACGAAGATATTCACTTTTCTGATACTGTTAAAGGTAGTGATTGGGGATGTGACCAAGAGGTAGCACGGATGTTTGTTAACACTGCACCAAAAGCGATCAGAGAATTAGCCTCATGGGGTGTGCCGTGGAGTCGTATCAAGATGGGAAGTAGAGAGGTTGTTATCAATGCTCAAAAGACCACTATTACCGAAAAAGAGGAGGCTCATGGTCTCATCAATGCTCGTGACTTTGGAGGGACAAAAAAGTGGAGAACCTGCTATACTGCTGATGCAACTGGTCACACTATGCTCTATGCTGTTGCCAATGAGGCTATGAGACGAGGTGTGGTAGTTGAGGATAAAAAAGAGGCTATCTCTTTGATAGTAGATGATGATAAATGTTGTGGAGCGATTGTAAGAGATCTCAAAAATGGTGGTCTAATTGCTTATGTTGCCAAAGGGACTATGATCGCTACTGGTGGATATGGACGGATATACAAGCAGTCAACCAATGCTACTATCTGTAAAGGAACAGGACACGCTATTGCACTAGATGCTGGAGCATATATGGGTAATATGGAGGCGATACAGTTTCACCCTACACCTATTGTCCCATCGGGAATTCTTCTTACCGAGGGGTGTCGTGGAGATGGTGGAATCCTCAGAGACAAAGATGGTTATAGATTTATGCCTGACTATGAGCCAGAGAAAAAAGAGTTGGCGAGTAGGGATGTTGTAAGCCGAAGGATGCTAGAGCATATCAAAAAAGGCAAGGGTGTTCCTTCTCCTTATGGTGATCATTTGTGGCTTGATATTTCGATCTTGGGTCGTGAGCATGTTGAGAAAAACCTACGAGATGTACAAGATATTAGCAAGACCTTCAATGGAATTGATCCTGCTGATGAGGGAGAGAAAGGTTGGATGCCTGTTCTTCCTATGCAACACTACTCTATGGGTGGAATCAGAGTAACACCAAATGGAGAGAGTATCAATATCAAAGGTCTCTTCTCTTGTGGTGAGGCAGCCTGTTGGGATCTACATGGATTTAACCGATTGGGTGGAAACTCAGTGAGTGAGGCTGTTGTGTCAGGGATGATAGTAGGAAACTACTTTGCTGATTTTTGTAGAGATACTGATATACAGATAGATACAAAAGTAATCCACTCAGCTCTCAAAAAACAAGATGATTACCTCGATAATCTTTTAGAGCTTGATGGAGATGAGAATATCTATGACATCAAAGATGAGATGAGAAATATTATGCAGGAGAAGGTAGGTATCTTTAGAAATGGAAAAGATCTAGAGTATGCAGTCAAGCGACTAAAAGAGCTACTTGTCAAGAGTAAAAATATCAAAGTAGATAACAAACATAGACTACTAAACCCTCAACTAGAGGAGGCTTATAAAGTACCTATGATGCTCAAAGTTGCTCTCTGTGTTGCCAAAGGTGCAAGAGATAGAACAGAGAGTAGGGGTGCTCACTATAGAGAGGATTATCTCAAACGAGATGATGCAAATTGGTTAAATAGAACGATAAGTTACTGGGCAGATGAGAGTGATATTGAGCCGACTATTCACTATGAGGAGTTTGATATTATGAAAATGGAGATGCCACCTGCTTTTAGAGGGTATGGAGCAAAAGGAAATATCATAGAAAATCCTCTCAGTGCCAAACGGCAAGAGGAGATAGATAATATAACTGAGGCAAACAGTGATGCAGATAGATATACACTACAAGATGCAATCATGCCATATACGCTACAGCCTGAGTACAAAAGAGTCAATGAGAGATTAGGAGATGCAAAATGAGTAAAACAGAAGATGGCTCACTAGGGCAACAACAAGAGAAAATTGTGGACAGTCAAGCTAAAAGTGTAGAGAAAAAAGAGAGTATTGGTGAGGGGCGAGAGATCACTATCACCTCTCTCAAATATAACCCCTCTAACCCTGATTCAAAACCCGAATTTGTAGATTATCAACTTAGAGAGACTCCAGGGATGACTCTATATATTGCTCTGACCAAGATCAAAGCGACTATAGATCATGACCTCAGCTCAGATTTTGTATGTAGAGCAGGTATCTGTGGAGCGTGTGGGATGCTAGTCAATGGAAAACCACAACTAGCATGTAAGACACTGACAAGTGATTTTGAGAGTGGCAAGATAGATCTCCTCCCTCTTCCAACCTTTAAATTGATCAAAGATCTCTCTGTAGATACTGGGACATGGATGAAAGATATGAGTATCAGAGTCAATAGCTGGATTGTAGCTAATGAAGAGACTGACATCTCTAAGATGGAGAAGAAGATAGAGCCAAAAGTCTCAGAAGAGGTATTTGAACTAGATAGATGTATCGAGTGTGGATTGTGTGTAGCTAGTTGTTCCACTGCTATTATGAGAGAGGATTTTGTCGGAGCAGTAGGTCTTAACAGAGTAGCAAGATTCCAAATCGACCCACACGATAGTAGAAGTGATGAAGATTTCTATGAGCTTATCGGTGATGATGATGGGATATTTGGATGTATGAGTCTACTAGCTTGTGAAGATCACTGTCCAAAGAATCTGCCGTTGCAGAGCAAGATCGCTTATATGCGTCGTAAAATGGTAGCTGTTTAATAGTTTAATATTACAATTTTAACTTATATGAGGTGGTCGATTTATCACCTCATCTTCTTTCAAGAGATTTCCTCGACAAATTCAGATAAAATACTATTTTTAAATCAAGGAGTCTCTTTTATGTCATCTACTTCCCTCTCAGCCCTCATCTGGTCAACAGCAGACCTACTTCGTGGAGACTACAAACAGTCTGATTATGGCAAGATCATCTTACCTTTTACCCTTTTGCGTCGCTTGGAGTGTGTGCTTGAAGCTACTCGTGATGATGTTTTGGCTGAATATGAGGCAAAAAAAGCCCTGCCTGAACTGGCATTGGAGAAGATTTTGGTGCGTAAGTCCAAGCAGAGTTTCTACAACACCTCTACCTTTGACCTCTCTAGGCTGATGAATGACGCTGATAATATCGCCGACAACCTAGAGAGCTACATCAATGCCTTTAGTCCTAATGCATTGGAGATTTTTGAAAAGTATGAGTTCATCTCACAGATAGAGAAGCTAAAAGAGAACCATCTGCTCTATCTGATAGTAGAAAAATTCGCCAATTTTGACCTAGACCCCAGCCGTGTGACCAATCATGAGATGGGTCTGCTCTTTGAGGAGCTTATCCGAAAGTTTGCCGAGCAGTCCAACGAAACAGCAGGGGAGCATTTTACCCCACGCGATATTGTACGGCTCACCACTTCTTTGCTCTTTACCCTAGATGATGAGGTGTTGACCAAACCCTCTATTATCCGTAGTCTCTATGATCCAACAGCAGGGACGGGTGGTTTTTTGAGCAGTGGGAGTGAGTATATCCACGAGATAAACCCCGATGCCAAACTAGTCACCTTTGGACAAGAGCTAAACCCCGAATCCTATGCCATCTGTAAAGCCGATATGATGATAAAAGGTCAAGAGGTCAAAAATATCAAACATGGCAACACCCTAAGCAGTGACCAGCTAAGCGAGATGAAGTTTAACTATATGCTCTCCAATCCTCCGTTTGGTGTCGAGTGGAAAAAGGTACAAAAGCAGGTCACCGATGAACACAAACTCCAAGGCTACGCAGGGCGTTTTGGAGCAGGTCTACCACGGGTAAGCGATGGAAGTCTACTATTTTTACTCCATCTCATCTCCAAGATGTCTCCTATAAAAGAGGGTGGTAGTCGAATCGGTATTATCCTCAATGGTTCACCTCTCTTTACAGGTGGAGCAGGAAGTGGCGAGAGTGAGATTCGCCGTTTTGTGCTAGAAAATGACCTCTTGGAGTCCATCGTGGCGATGCCAACGGATATGTTTTTCAATACAGGAATTGCCACCTATATTTGGATTTTGAGCAACAACAAAACCCCTAACAGAGAGGGAAAAGTTCAACTCATCAACGCCACCAATTTTGGGCAGAGCATGAGAAAATCACTAGGAAGTAAACGAAAAGAGCTGAGTGAAGAGAGCATCGCCAAGATAGTTCGCATACATGGCAAGTGTGAAAGCTCCAATCTTTGTAAACTCTTCGATACTACCGATTTTGGCTATCGACGCATCACGGTGGAGCGACCATTGCAGTTGAGTTTTTACCCCAAAGACAGTGAAAAACGAGAAGCCCTACAAGCTGACAAAGCCTTTGCCAAGTTGGGTGAGCTTGGAGCAGAGGTTTTAACCTCGTTAAACAAAATGGACGAGCAGATAGACGACCGTGAGTTGTTTCGAGAATCGTTGGATCTGAAGTTGACAGCATCACAGTTTAAGTTGGTGCAGAAGCATATCGCAGAGCATAATGACGATGCTGTGTTGTGTCGTGACAAAAAGGGAAATTTAGAGCCAAATTCAGAGCTTAGAGATTATGAAAATATCCCTTTGAGTGAGGATATTTATGACTATTTTGAGCGTGAGGTTAAACCTCATGTACCGTTGGCATGGATAGATGAAAAAAAGGTCGATGCCAAAGATGGCGATGTGGGCATCGTCGGGTATGAGATTCCATTTAACCGTCACTTTTATGAGTATGTGCCTCCACGGAGTTTAGAAGAGATAGATGGAGAGTTGGATCTGTTGAGCAAAGAGATTGTGGAGTTGTTGAATGAGATTTAACACCGTAGGGTGCGTTTCCCAACGCACCACAAAATCAAACACGCAAACCAAAATATTTCGCCGAAAGGCTTTTTTAACCCTTTCGGGGGGACTCTTTTTTGTGCCGATTTTAATTGACGGTGCGTTGAAAACAGCACCCTACGAGGTTTCCAATGTCTAAATACAAACCATATCCAAAATATAAAGAG
>Ga0256827_10002961_pt1 | contig 10865 bp, 10 predicted proteins | sample CV84metaG_FD_185977 | JGI IMG/M metagenome (GOLD analysis project Ga0256827, IMG submission 185977) | Hydrothermal vent microbial communities from East Pacific Rise, Pacific Ocean - CV84 | ecosystem: Environmental > Aquatic > Marine > Hydrothermal vents | place: Pacific Ocean: East Pacific Rise...
AGAGTTGGCGAGGGAGAAAAAGAATAACCTTATCGCTCCAAATTCGGCAGAGTTGACCGAGATGTTGTTGAGTCGGAAGCCAAAAGAGGTTTTGGTTAGGGTATTGGCTAGATGTTTGAGTTTTCGATATTTGTCTCCATATAAGACCAAAGGGGGGATAAAAAATGGCGATAACTTTTTTGGACGAACCGAGATTATCAAAGAGATGACGACCAAAGAGGGGGTTAGCTATCTGTTGGTGGGAGCTAGACAGATGGGGAAATCTTCTATTTTGGAGGAGTTGAGACGACACTATGCCAATAGCTCGACTGTGGAGTGCTACTATTTTAATCTCGAAGATGGGAGCATAATACGAGAGATGAACAAAGCCTTGAAGCTTGACAGACACAGTAGCTTAGAGAGAATACGAGATGAGATAGCATCTAAAGAGAAAAAGGTTATCTTTTTGATAGATGAGGCTGATAAGTTTGTGCAAAGCCCTGAAAATGAGAAGATAAGTAGTACTTTTAGGAAGCTTTCTCAAGAGAATCATGCTCTGTTTGTCTTGGCAGGTTTTTGGAGACTCTATGAGTCGGTGACTATGGATTATCATTCACCTCTAAAGAACTTTGGAGAGATGATTCATCTAAGCAAGCTAGAGGATGAAGCGTGTCATGAGCTAATGATAAAACCTATGAGACGGATTGAGGTGGAGTATGAGGATGTCAATTTGGTGGATGAGGTTATAGCAAAATGTGGTAATCGAGCCAACCTTATTGCTATGGTTTGTGATAATATTATCAAAGGGTTAGAGAATAAAACCATAACCAAAGAAGATATAGACCATGCAATGGAACAGGAGAATATCTATGAGACACTTATGGAGTGGGAGGGATTGTCTAGTGGTCGAGAGAATAGTATCAATCGGCTTATTGTCTATTTGAGCTTTGAGATGGACTCTTTTAGTTTGACTGATATTATTAATCGGATTGAGGAGAAGACAGATAAAGTTAAACTTGAAGAGGTTGAACGAAGTTTGAGACAGCTTACTTTGGGGTATGTGATTCAGAAGCGTAAGAATCGGTATTATTATCCTATTCCTTTGCTTATTGAGATGCTTTTGGAGGATAGGGAGACTATTATTGAGACACAGTTGAGGGGGATTATTATTGGGCTGTAGGGATACCTTATATATTCACGAGGCTAAAGCACTCGATTCCATATATGCAAGTTGCATTTTTGGAATCGGAGTGTTTACACCCGAATTATTGAATTAAATATTTTATGCTGTCTTCTCATCAATATAATCTTGTACAAAAGCTTTAATATCTGAATAGACAAAAGAGTCTTTGTAATCTTTTATTTTACCACCACTTGCATTGGGGTGTCCTCCACCATTTCCAATCTCTGATGCCATTTTTGAGACATCTAGTTTATTGTTTGAACGTAGTGAGAAGTTTCCTCGGTAGTTTATGTCCATATAGAAATCAAAATCTGGGTTTTCTACTAAGAAAGTGTTTCCTAAAATAGATGTATTTCCTAGGTTGTAGCCTAATAGTCCTTTAGCACCACGATATTCAATAATAAGACGCTTTTTATCAGCTGTTAATAGTTGGGTCATGTATAGAGCTACTAAGTTGTCTTTGGTATTGTCTTTTGATTGTTTAAAGAACTCTTTTTTTAATTTATGTAGGTCATTGTCCAGAGCTATATGTGCATTCTCTTTTGTTGCATAGTTTTTCATTGCATCAATTAGTGAAAGTTTCAAAGCTCTATCTTCGGCAGGGAATAGGATACGGTTAATCTCTCTTGCACCTGAAATCATTCCTAAACCTACTTTTCCAAACTCAAATAGTTCATCTTCACTAAGCCAAATATCAATGGCATTAATTGTTTTCACAATTTTAGCAAAATGGTTCTCTTTATCAAAATGATGATGCTGTTGTAACCATTCATAGGTAATTAATGTAGCACACTTTGTAGTGTCAAGCTTATACCATGCGTATTGTTCTGCTGTTTTTTCACCTGAACCGTGGTGGTCAAGAAGTTGAATTTTTGCTCCAACACTCATTGCCTCTTTCTCTAACCATTTTGCCTCTTTTGTGGTTAAATTTAGGTCGGTTACTAAAATAATATGTTCAATATCGGTTCTGCCCATAAATTTTTCACGTTTAATGGCTGTAATAATCTCTTCGAGACGAGCTTTTACCTCTGGACCGTAGTTAGCGTTATAAGATTCTATTTTAGATGTTTTTGGGTTCGAGAAGCAGTGTTTTGTTAGATATTGACAGCCATAGCCATCAAGGTCAATATGGGAAAGATGATAAATATTCATGGAGTTAAAATGTCCTCTAATGTAAGTTTTTCTAGAAATGTATCTATTTTACTTTGAAAGGTAACTAAAAAAGGTGAAATTGCACACGTTCCAATAGCTCCATTAGGACAAGTAGTACTATATTGGCTACAGTCAAAGACAGCAGGGGTCTTTCCTTCGGCTGCAATGATGATTTGGGCAACAGAAATTTCATTACTTTTTTTTATCATAACAAAACCTCCATGAGCTCCTTTTTTTGACTCTAATATATCAGCTTTTGCAAGACTTTGCAAAATTTTTGCTAAAAAACTCTTGGGTATACACAACTCTCTTGAAAGTTGTTCAGCACCTTTTGGTTTGTCGGAGTTTCTTATAATATCAAGTGATAGAAGGGCATATTCGCTAGCTCTGGTTAATAACATGAATTTATTGCTTCCTTATAATTTATTCAATTTATTCTAATTAAGACTATTTTACTCTAAATTAGATTAATATTAGGTTTTATAAGAGTTTACTTCAATTTATCTCTCTTTAAAGCAATGGTGCTAAAATGTCACTTCCATTTCATAGTGGTTTATTCTGTTATGAAAAATTAAACTACCAATCAGGAGGTCATTATGGCTTTAGATACGGCTAAGAAGCAAGAGATTATTGCTAAATATTCAAGAGGCGAGAACGATACAGGTTCTACAGAGGTTCAAGTTGCGTTAATTACAGAGAGAATCAAATACTTAACAGAGCATCTTAAAATTAATAAAAAAGACCACTCATCAAGATTAGGTCTACTTAAACTTGTTGGTCAAAGAAGAAGATTAATGAGATACTTGAAAAAAGTAGACTTAGCTAGATGGAACACTATCAAATCAGATATGGGTATCAGAAACTAATATCTCTTCTCTTACACAAGGTTTTTACCTTGTGTCCTCTATTTCTTTTTAAATCTTATATTTTTACTTTTATAAAATATCTTTTAAACTATACAATTATGCATATAAATTATAGTTTAGTTAGGTTGACTAAACTATTCTTATTAAAAATTATAAACTTAACCTTGACAAGGAAAACTCAATGATGTATAATCTGCAAAATCTTTAGAATAAGATAATTTTAGAGATGATTAAACTATAAATATTAGGAGTAGTATCTATATGAGTAAAGAGAATGAAGAGATTTCTATAGACGCTGAAGTAGAGACTCCTGAAACTGAAAAGCCAATAGAGACCACAGATAATGAGGTTGATGAGCTAACTCAGATGAAGGAATTAGTAGCACAGTGGGAGGATAAATATTTAAGAACCCACGCATCTTTTGAAAATAGTAAAAGATTATTAGCAAAAGATAAGGCAGCAGCAGTATCGTATGCTAATGAGAGTTTTGCAAATGATATGTTATCTGTTGTTGACTCTTTTGATAGTGCTTTAGGGATGATTGCAACCACAAATGAAGATGGTAGTGAAGTCTTAGAGAAAATAAAAGAGGGATTAGATTTAACCTATACTCAATTAATAAAAGTACTTGAAAAGAATGGTATTAAAGTAGTTGAGACAGATGGTCAGTTTGATCCAGATGTTCATCAGGCTATTATGCAAGTAGATAGTGAAGATAAAAAATCTGGAGATATTGTACAAGTTTTACAAAAAGGTTATACCATTAAAGAGCGTCTTTTACGTCCTGCTATGGTTTCAACTGCAAAATAGTTATAAATTAAAAGAAATGCAACCAAGGTTGCATTTAAAATTTAGTAAACAGTATACAATACAACAATTAAAAAAATATAGTAGTAAATAAAAGGATTAGAATGAGTAAAGTTTTAGGAATAGATTTAGGAACAACAAACTCTGCAATGTCAGTATTTGAAAATGGTGAAGCAAAAATTATTGCAAATAAAGAGGGAAAAAATACAACACCTTCAATTGTTGCTTTTACAGATAAAGGTGAAGTTTTAGTAGGAGAGTCTGCAAAGAGACAAGCTGTAACAAATCCAGAGAAGACAATCTACTCTATTAAAAGAATTATGGGTCTTATGTTTGATGAGGAGCATGCAACAGAAGCAAAAGAGAGACTTCCATACCACATCATTAACAGAAATGGTGCATGTGCAATTGAAGTAGCAGACAAAACTTATACACCTCAAGAGATTTCATCTAAAATCCTTATGAAATTAAAAGAGGATGCAGAGGCTTATCTTGGAGAGGATGTAACTGACGCTGTTATTACTGTTCCTGCTTACTTTAATGATGCACAGAGAACTGCAACTAAAGAGGCTGGAACAATTGCAGGTCTTAATGTTTTAAGAATTATTAATGAACCAACATCAGCTGCATTGGCATATGGTCTTGATAAAAAAGAGTCAGAGCAGATTGTAGTTTATGACCTTGGTGGTGGTACATTTGATGTTACTGTTCTAGAGACAGGAGACAATGTTGTAGAGGTTATGTCTACTGGTGGAGATGCTTTCCTTGGTGGAGATGACTTTGATAATAGAGTTATTGATTATGTTGCTAATGAGTTTAAAAAAGAGACAGGTGTAGATATTACTGCTGATGTTATGGCTCTTCAGAGAGTTAAAGATGCAGCTGAAAATGCAAAAAAAGAGCTTTCAAGTGCAACTGAAACAGAGATTAACTTACCATTTATTACAGCAGATGCAACAGGACCAAAACACCTTATTCAAAAGATTACAAGAGCTAAATTTGAGTCATTAATTGATGATTTAGTAGCTTCTACTATTAAAACTATTAAAACTGTTCTTGCTGATGCTGACGTTACAACTTCTGAGATTAATGAAGTTGTTATGGTTGGTGGTTCTACAAGAGTTCCATTGGTACAAGAAGAGGTTCAGAAGTTCTTTGGAAAAGAGCTTAATAAATCTGTAAATCCAGATGAAGTTGTTGCTCTTGGTGCTGCTATTCAGGGTGGGGTTTTAAAAGGAGATGTTAAAGATGTTCTTCTTCTTGATGTTACACCATTAAGCCTTGGTATTGAGACTTTGGGTGGAGTTACAACTAAAGTAATTGACAAGGGAACAACTATTCCTGCTAAAAACTCTCAGGTATTCTCTACAGCAGAAGATAACCAACCAGCAGTAAGTATTCATGTACTTCAAGGTGAAAGAGAGTTTAGTAAAGATAACAAATCATTGGGTATGTTTGAATTAAGAGATATTCCAGCAGCTCCAAGAGGTGTACCTCAGATTGAAGTGACTTTTGATATTGATGCAAATGGTATCTTGACTGTTTCGGCACAAGATAAAGGTACAGGTAAATCACAAGAGATTAAGATTACTGGTTCGTCAGGACTTTCAGATGCAGAGATTGAAAAAATGGTTCAAGATGCTGAGATGAATAAATCTGAAGATGAAGCACGTAAACTTTTAGTAGAGGCAAGAAATCAAGCAGATGCATTGGTTCATCAAACTAAAAAATCATTAAATGATTTGGGTGATAATTTTGATGCAACAGAAAAAGCAGGAATTGAGACAGCAATTAATGATGTAGAGACAATCTTAAAAGATGATTCTGCAACAAAAGAGCAGATAGAAGAGAAGGTTAAAGTATTAACTGAGAAGTCTCATAAGTTAGCAGAAGCTGTTTATGCTAAAGAGCAAGGTGGAGATAAATCAAAACCTGCTAAAAAAGCAGATGATGATGATATTATTGATGCAGAAGTAGAGTAATATTTCTATTCTATTTGTAGAGACAAGGCATGCCTTGTCTCTACTTATCTTTTAATCTCTTTATGTATAATGGTTGTTAAACCAAGTAATTTCCAGCCTTGAAATCCTGAACGATAGTAGTTCAATTTTGAGGTAGGGTAGTTATATTTTAACATACCTGACATAAAGTGTGCTGACTGTTCACACCACACACCGTTACAAAATACTGCTAACTCTTTTGCATTTTCAAAATTCCATGTTCCATCTTTTTCAACTTTCATTCCTAATATCTTAAAAATTAGTTCAGCTTTCTTTTTATCTGCATTTTGCATTACAGGAAAAGGGATGTTTATTGCCGAAGGAATTGTCTCTAATTCAAACCAACTTTTAAGGCGAGCATCAATGATAACACCTTTGTTGTGAGCAACTTTTTCTTGCATAAATTGGACAAGTTCTAACTCTGCAATATTTTTAACATCAGGATGAATTTTGGTAGGTTGAATACAGAATGGAGGACACGGTCTTGATGTCTTTACATAATCATCTGTTAATTGATTTGAGGTATCTTGAATTCTCTCAATTTTTATCTTTTTCCCTGAATCTGTTGTATAAGCATAAGGGAGAGAATCTGTTAGTTTAACAGTTACATGACTGCTCTCTCCCCATATTAAAGAGGCAAAGAGTGGTAGTATTAGTAATTTTTTCATAAGCATAACCTTTGTTTTTTAATATTTATGAATTTTATGAGTTGAACAGAGAAAAGAATTCTCTGTTTAATAGGATTAGGGGTCTATTTTGGAATACGAAGTTTTTGTCCTATATAGATACGATCTGGACGGTTTAATATGTCTGGATTTGCTCTATATATTTTTTTATACTCCATAACATTACCATACGCTCTTTTTGCAATTCTTCCAAGTGTATCACCTTTTCTAACTACAATAATTCTCATCTCATTTTTACGTGTAACGACCTCTTTTTTAAGTGATTTAGTATAACTTATTTCTTCTTTTGAACCATTAGTTTGATCACTTGTTTTTTTATCAGATATAAGACTAGAGATTTGACTAGAGAGTTTACTTAATTCATCATCTCCACTATTCTCCTCTACTTTAACTTTATTATAGGTATCAACATCAGTACTATCTTTTTTAATATTAGTATCTTTTGTTGTCTCTTCAATGTTATTTAGTGACTCTTCTAATTTATTATCTTCCTCTTCACTTTTTACTGAATCAACATCTGTTCCTGATAGACTAGATACTAAACTATTATCTTTAACTGATGACTTATCATTTTCATGAGTTATATTTTCTACTTTTTCTATTTTATTATTCATTTGAGACATAACCATTTGAACAACTTTTGCTATCTCTTCAGGAGACATTTTTTGTTCATCCCCTATAGCGGTTTGTACACTATTTGTCACACTTTTAACTTTACTATCTTCTTTCTCTTCAACAGCTTGAACTGTCTGTTCGGGTTTTACAACTTTAACAGGTTCTTCCTCTTTAACTGTCTGTTCAGATTTCTTAGGTTCAATGGTTTCGGTTGGTTTAACTGGCTCTTCTTTGGTTGTCTCTTTTTGAACAACAAGAGTATCGTCTGTTACTACATTTTCATCAGCTGAATTTAATGTTTTATAGCCAAAATAACCAGCTACTCCTAAAACAATTAAGCCCAAAAGAATTAAAATTCCACCTTTTCCTTTTGAAGAGTCATCTTCATCTCCACCACCACTGGTTTCTGCTCCCCGTATCTCTTGTTGATAATAATCATTGTATTCCTCTTGATTATATTGATCTTTGTCTAACATATTTACTCCTTTATTTGTAATGTTATTTGGGAATGATAGTTGTTAACCCAAGAATTTGCCAATACTGCATACCACCTCTATAGTATAGTATTTTTGATTTTGGGTAACCTATTTTAACAAGGTTTTGCATGGCACGTACTCCCTGTTGACACCATGGTCCATTGTCAAAAATTAAAAGAGATTGTGTATTTTCAAAATTCCACTTATCTCCCTCTTTTTTTGCACCTAAAAGACCAAGAATTTTTCCATAAGATATTTTTGTACTAGGAGTTAAAACAGAAAATGGAATGTTTGTAGAACCTGGGATTGTTCCTGCTCTGTTCCATTTTGGCATTCTTGCATCAATTAATATACCTCTATTTTGTGATAAATCATCTTTTATAAAGTTGATTACATCAAGTTCTGAAACAGTCTCAATCCCCTTAATAGGTTGAAATGGTTGAATTCCAAAAGGTGGTGTTGGTCGAGAAGTTTTGGTATATGAGTTGGTTAACTTATGGCTGGTATCTTGAATTCTTTGAATTTTTATGGTTTTACCATTGACCTTAACATCTACAAAAGGTAAATCCTCTTTAATGTTTACCTCAAGTGCGTTTAATACATTGGTAAATAATGAGAGGGAAATTAGACCTACCACTAGAGATTTTTTTTCTATCATGTTTCTAGCTCCTATATTCTTATTGATTAAAAGTGTGTTAACTTTTATTCTATCTTAACTTTTCTTAGTTAATTATGAAGTGATTGTATTTCTTTAAATTATACTTGGTATTATGATATAATTATTTGTAATAGGAGAGAGAATGAGTTTAACCAAAAGTATAGGTTTAGGTGTTGCAGGAAATTTTGCACACCACCTAGAACAAGCTGGAGAGCTAAAAGATTTTGAGAATGTTGTGACTAAAGAGGCTAATGCCCCTAAAGGAATTTTTCCATTTTATTTGCCAAATTCTAAAACATTTTTGGGGTTATACCCAATTGGTACAGAAATATTAGAGCTACCAAATTATGAGTGTAATGCACAGGTTGAACCTGAAGTAGCAATAGTTTTTGATATTGACTATAATGAAAAGAGAGAAGTGGTAAATTTAGTTGCAAAAGAGTTTACTGCTTTTAATGATTGTACAATAAGAAAAGAGGGTGCAAAGAAGATTTCTGAAAAAAAATCTTGGTGTAGTAACTCTAAAGGAGTAGCAAAAGAGTGGATCTCTATTGATAAGTTTGAAGAGGGTGGAGTAATGGATAACTTTCACTTATGCTCTTTTGTAAAACGTGATGGCGTTATGCACCCTTATGGTGTTGATGCTCCTCTTTTGGGCTATAGTTACTTCTATACTAAACTTAAAGATTGGCTTATAGAGAAGATGAATGAGCAGAAAGATTTTGGACCATTAGAAGATATAGCAATGCACTTAAAAGATTGTGATTATCCTAAACAAGCAGTCATCTCAATAGGTGCTACAGCTTATGCAGAGTTTGGTGAAAATAACTATTTACAGAGTGGAGATGAAGTATTTGTGGTTGTTTATGATGCTAGAAAAGGTAACGCAGATATAGAAGAGGCAGAAGATAAGATGATTTTACACCAAGTTGTTTTGTAATTTGTATGGTGCAATAAATTGCACCCTACATCTATTATTTTCCAAAAAATTTATAAAAAAAGTTAGGAATAATTTTTAAGGGTGTTCGGCTTAAGGCCAAAGAGCCTTTTTTAATATTTTTAGTTAATGTTGTTCCTGCTCCAATCATCACATCATCTTCAATAGTTACTGGTGCAACCAGTTGTGAATCACTTCCTACAAAAACATTTTTACCTATAACTGTTTTATACTTCTTTTTACCATCATAATTACAGGTAATAACTCCTGCTCCAATATTTGAACCCTCATCAATAGTAGAGTCTCCCAAATATGCCAAGTGACCAGCCTTTACACCAGTAAGCGTAGATTTCTTAACCTCTACAAAGTTTCCTACATGTGTATCTTTAAGGTGTGATAGTGGTCTAATTCGTCCCATTGGTCCAACATCTGAATCTTCGATTATTGAATCTTCAATCACTGAATTTGTTTTGATATGAGCATTAATAAGTTTGGAATTTCCTAAAATAGTAACGCCATTCTCTAAAATAGACTCTCCCTCAAAGGTAGCACGACAATCTATATAGATAGTATCTGGAAAACGCATGGTTATACCCTGTTCCATTAATGCTTTTTTTATTCTATTTTGCATAATAATCTCTGCATCAGCCAAGTCCAGTTTAGAGTTAACACCTTTAAACTCCTCTTCAGCCACATAAATTGGAGCAACGGTTTTCCCTTCATCTACAGCCATCTTTACAATATCTGTTAGGTAGTACTCGGCTTGTGCATTATTATTAGAAAGTTGTGGGATATAACGATTTAAAAGCTCACTATCTACACAATATATACCAGCATTTACAGTTTTTGTCTCTAACTGCTTTTGATTACAATCTTTCTGCTCGACAATCTCTTTAACCTCTTCATTATCAATAATTACACGCCCATAACCAAAAGGGTTATCTAGCTTAATAACAGACATATTAATATCTGCATCTCCACCAGTAAGTGCATTAAGAGATGCTTCTGTAATAAGAGGCATATCTCCATTTAAAATAAGAGTTTTTTCATATTTTGTAGTTATACCTTTCATAGCTCCACCTGTTCCAGGAAATTGTTCTGCATCTTGTATATGAAAATTAATATTTGTATACTCTGCTTCAATAGCCTTTTGAACACGCTCTGCTTGATGGTAAAGCACAACAGTAATATCATCAGATATTTTTGTACCTGCATCAATGGCATGAAAAAGCATAGCTTTTCCTGAAATTTCATGTAGAACTTTTGGGGTAGTAGATTTCATTCTACTCCCTTTTCCTGCTGCTAGAATAACAATGCTTATAGACATATTTTACCTTTTATAGATTATATTTTTTGATATTATATCTAATGGAGGTTAGAGGTTATTGTAGTGATTCCAGTTTAATAAGTTTAATCTTCTCTTCTATCAACTTGATTGTCTCCTTCTCTAAATCAACAAGATAGATATTAGATTTAGGAATAATATATCCATTAACCAGCTTTGCC
>Ga0256827_10002962_pt1 | contig 10861 bp, 12 predicted proteins | sample CV84metaG_FD_185977 | JGI IMG/M metagenome (GOLD analysis project Ga0256827, IMG submission 185977) | Hydrothermal vent microbial communities from East Pacific Rise, Pacific Ocean - CV84 | ecosystem: Environmental > Aquatic > Marine > Hydrothermal vents | place: Pacific Ocean: East Pacific Rise...
CAGAGATGAATATGGTTTTTTTCATGGTTTCTCCGTAAAATATATTTTTGTAAATAGAACTCTTGCAAAATTAGGAGACGATGACTTTAGCCTCGTGCTGTTCGGGTGTAAACACGCCGATTCCAAAGAGTTTTCTAAATGTATCTAATGATGGTTATTTTTTGAATTTAGGAGAGTTTTGGAGGGGCGTTGGCGTTGAAGCCTTTGAGAATTTGATGTTCAACTATCTCTTGTCTAAAAATAATCTGTTGATAATCAAGAAAAATAGATAACTCTATATCACTGATTACAACATCACTACCATTGAGGTTTTTAACAACAAGACAGACTTTACAATCTTCATGCTGGAGAAGTGCCATTTTGTGAATATGCGTTGCACTTAAATAGGAGGAGGTTAAATAAAAAAACAGTATAAATCGAATTAATATTTTTTTCATTCTAACCTCCTTACTGATAAAATTAGATTTGATATTATAGTCTATAAGTTTTAATACTACGTTACAAACCTAACCCTTTTTACTCTCTATATAAGCGTAATTTTATCTTGAGAAATTTATTTTCTTTGTTGTATTGTATACAAATATTCCAGATATTTTAACTATTTTCATGTTGATTTTAGTTAAAATATCTAAATTTTATATACTTTAAAGGTTTACATTTGACAGCTCATTCTCTCTTCTCTTTTCTCAAAAAAAATAGTTTTTTATGGCAACTGATATTACTTATTGTACTCAATTACGTTCTGAGTCGATATTTTTATGCCTCTCTACCTCATAGTAGTGACATTTATGAACAACCATCCATTTTTTTAGGGTTATATGAGGGAGTTACTTCTCCTTTTATAGTACTACTTTTAAGCCCTTTTCTACTCTATAAACAGAGATGGTCTACTATTTTTAATGAGCAGAAAAGCATACAATATTTTGTACTATTTATCACTTTTTTGTGGGCATGGTATGTAATTACATTAGACTTTAACCTTTACTTTAATCAAGCATATCACCTTGATAGGGTGATGTTACTTATACTTTTGGGATTGTCAATTAGGTCTCCTATTTGGTTTCTCTATTTTCTTATCTTCTCTTTGCTTTTTCTGAATCAGTTAAATTATCCTAGTTTACAATTTTCCTTTCCTGCCCATTATAATAACCCCCGTCCACTGTTAGATATTTTAATCCTTTTTGGTACCTTTATGCTTATTAAACGGGTTTATAAAAAATTTTCTATTGTTCTTTTTTTTATTGCTGTAGTCTGCCTACACGCTTCTAATTACTTTATTCCAGGATTAGGAAAAATGATAATAAGTGAGCACTATTTTGATTGGGTATGGGTCAATGACTTAAGTAACATCATGGTTGCACGTTACACGCATGGGTGGGCAACTGACCTTATCTCCTTAGAGAATGTACTTACCCTTGCCAAACATCTTCAAGAGTGGACAATCTTGGCACAGGTTATTACATTCTTATCTCAAATTTTAGTCTTAATTGTCTTTATAAATAAACGCTTTTCACTACTTCTATTTTTGAGTTTTGAACTGCTTCACCTTGGGGTTTTTATTGCTACAGGTATCTTCTTTTGGGAGTGGATACTCATTAACCTTGCTATCGTCTACACCATCAATAAATTAAATTTTCAACAGCGTAAGCAGATATTTAACCTTAAAGTGATGTTGGTTGCTATCCCTTTTATTTTCTTGGGAAATGGCGTCTTTAATGCTAGCGTACTTGCATGGTATGACACCCCTCTTCACAACTACTTTGATGTTTATGCTGTTGATGAAAATGATAATGAGTACAAGATGGATAAAAATCTATTTGCACCATACGAACAACTGCTTTATAGAAGCAATTATACCAGTTATCTTGAGACTAACGTTATGACCACATGGAGCTGTTCAAGCCAAGAAATGATGCAGGCACTTACCAAACTTTCAAATGAGACAAACAACAGTACACAAATTCAGGATACTATTTCTAGATTAGAAGAGAAATATGGCTACAATGAGTTTAATATAAAACAGCAAAAGATATTTGAAGCGTTTATACAACGTTATGTTAAAAATCTAAACCAACAGCCCCACAAAAAATTATTGTGGAACTATCTAACCCCTTTTAAACATATCTATTACAGATTAAATTGGGACAGAGATATTGATAATTTACCAAAAATTAAATCTATTACTATTAAATTTTATAAAAAGTTTTATAATCACAATAACAATACTCTTATGACATTAGAAGAGAAAAATCTCTGCACCATAAAAATTTAGAAATATACAAAGGTACACCTATATGAACGAAAAAGAGTTTAACCACGGACTGCTTGGCTTTTTAGATGCCTCCCCTACCCCCTTTCATGCGACGCAAAATATGGCAGGGATGTTTGAAAATGCAGGGTTTCAGAGACTCAATGAGGTTGAGAAGTGGCATCTTAAAGAGGGAGAGAAGTACTATGTAACCCGTAATGACTCCTCTATTATCGCGTTTACTTATCCTAAAAAAATAACGAACTACCTTATGGTGGGAAGCCATACCGACTCCCCAAACCTCAAACTTAAACCCCAACCTGTTCTAAAAGAGCATGGCGTGGTAAAGTTTGGGGTAGAGAGTTATGGTGGGCTTTTACTCAACCCTTGGTTTGACCGAGACTTGTCGTTAGCTGGAAGGGTAACCTACCTTGATAAGAGTGGGGAAATAGCAAGTAGCCTTATTAATGTTCAGAAAAAAATTGCCATTATCCCCTCTCTTGCGATTCATCTTGACCGAGAAGCCAATGAGAAACGGACTATTAACAAACAGACCGACCTCTCTCCTATTTTAACCACTAATGAAGATTTTGATTTTAACACTTTTTTAGCGTGGCAACTAGAGCAAAATGGTATTCACGATATACAAAGTATTTATGCTCATGAACTTAGCTTCTATGATGCACAAAATGCTTCATTTGTAGGTCTACATGACGACTTTATTGCTTCTGCACGACTTGACAATCTACTCTCTTGCTATGTGGGAATGTTAGCCCTATGTAGTGTTGAGAGTTCTAGACCTATGCTATTTATCGCTTCTGACCATGAAGAGGTAGGAAGTGACTCCACTTCGGGTGCTGGGGGAACATTTTTGGAGAACGTACTAAAACGTATTACTCCTAGCCATGAAGCTTATGTAGAACTTACACGAAGCTCACTCATGATAAGTGCTGACAATGCCCATGCCGTTCACCCTAACTTTGCTGGCAAACATGATGCCAACCATGCCCCACTTATTAACAGAGGGGTTGTTATTAAAATCAATGCCAACCAACGTTACGCGTCAAACTCTGAAAGTATTGCTAAATTTATGCAAAAAGCTACCCATGCAAAGCAACCTCTTCAACATTTTGTTACACGTAGTGACATGGGGTGTGGTTCAACCATAGGACCAATTACAGCTACCCGTATTGGGGTAGAGACCATTGATGTGGGACTACCAACGTATGCAATGCACTCCATTCGTGAATTGGCAGGAACAAAAGATGCCTATTCACTTTATAAAATATTAATTAATTTTGATAAAGATATGCTATAATTAATACTATATTTATTTTAAAATAAAGACGATTATGTACCTATTAAAATTATTTCTCATACCATTTTACCTGTTGCTCTTAAGTAACGCTCTTCATGCTATTGTTTATGAAAATGGTGAGGATAAAACCATTAAAGGGTGGGAACTCTTAACCCCTTTTAAAAAAGGGAGCATCAGTAATGTCTATGACAAAAAACGTAAAAGTTATATTATAAAACTTGATGGTCTAGGTACCCGTAGTGCTTATATCTTAAAACTTAAATCAAATACAAAACTCCCTCCCATCAAAGTACTTCAATGGGAGATGCACTACGATGAAGATTTTGTTATTATGGTTGATGCTAGTACCCAAAAAGGTCAACGACTCTTAATCTATACTCCTAGTGACACCAGCTCAGGTCTGCAATTTGGGCTTGGGAAAAGTGCTGTCTCTAAAAACTGGAAACAGTTTAGTCGAAATCTTGAAGATGATTTAAAACGTTATGAAGAGAACAATACCATTATTTCATTGAACAATTTTATTATTAGAGGAAGTGGACAACTTGATAATATTGAACTGTTGCTTAACAATGAGATAAAAATTCCAGTAAAAAATCCATTACCTCCTAAGCCAAAAGTTAAAACTGTTGTTAAAAAAACTATGCCTAAAAAAGATACTAAAATGCCTACTATTACCCTACTAGGCGAAAATCCATTGGTATTAAGCAATGGTGAAAAATACAAAGAGGCTGGTGCCATCGCCCATGATGTTAATGGTGATAAGCTCTCCATTACCATTAGTCAAAATATTGATATTTTCAAAAATGGAGAATACTCCGTTATCTACATGACCAAGAATAGTCTTGGTAATACAGCTGTAGACAGACGAGTGGTTCGCGTAGGAAAAGTAACCTCCACAACAGCTATCCCAAGAGCTGAACCCAAAACAGTCAAAGAGCCTATAGAAGAGGAAGAGCCAGCTGAGGATACACCTATTAAAGATGCTCCGACTTCTAAAGAGTTAGAAGAAGAGTTAAAAAAGAAAGTACTTTTTGAACGTGAACTTTTAAAAATTGACCGACCTGTACATCCAGGAATGTAGTGAAAAATAGCACAAAGTTACAATAGGTATCACAAATAAAAATAGAATGCTTTTTTTCCTATTATAAATTTAAAAGGACTGTTTCCTCTCTTCTCATAACAAATGAAATATAACCTATAATTAACTTTATGTTTCATTTTTGTTACTACTACTCGTTATAATGAATATAAGCTTGTTTCACCTCTCTTTTCCAAAACTTGTGTTTGCTCATGTATACAAACATATTCCGTATACATTATCAAGCTCTTATTTTGGAAATAGGTAAAACAAGCAATTTTACTTATAAGGATTAGAATGGCAAAAGGTAAGAAGGTAACCGTTATTGGTACGGGAAATTTTGGATCAACCGTAGCATTTATTTTAGCAATGAATGGAACATGTCACAATGTTGTACTTCGTGGTAGAAACTATGACGTAACCAAAGGTAAAGCGTTAGATATGTCTCAAGCTGCCAATGCAGCACGACAACACACCATTGTAAAAGCAGCCAAAGGGCCAGAAGATATGGCTGAGTCAGATGTTGTTGTTATTACAGCTGGAGCGCCAAGAACACCAGGAATGAGTCGTGATGACCTACTGGTTATGAATGCAGATATTGTCAAGATGTATGCTAAAGAGATTAAAGAGTACGCTCCAGATGCTGTTGTGGTTGTGGTCTCTAACCCTCTTGATGTGATGACCTATGTTGCCCTAAAATATACTGGGTTTCCAAGAGAGAGAGTTCTGGGTATGGCTGGAATCTTAGATGCAGCGAGAATGGCTCACTTTATCTATGAAAAACTGGAGTATGGTGCTGGTCAAATTAGAGCAACTGTTATGGGTGGTCATGGTGACACCATGGTTCCTCTCCCTAAGTTTACAACGGTTGCTGGTGTGCCAATTGACGATTTACTGGACTCAGAAGAGATTGGTGAAATTGTGAAGAAGACACGAAATGGTGGAGCTCAGATTGTTAACCTTTTGGGTGATGGTTCAGCCTACTATGCACCTGCAAAATCAACAACCGTGATGGTCGATGCCATCTTAAAAGATACCAACCAGATTCACTCATGTGCCATTATGCTAAAGAATGACTATGGTTACTCAGACATTGTCTCTGGTGTTCCTGTAATGATTGGTGCTGGTGGTGCCGAACAGGTTATTGAGATGACCCTTAAAAATCTTCAAGTTAGAAAGTTTAAAGCCTCTGTTGAGTCGGTTCAAGAGATGGTTGATACACTTCATGAACTTAAGTTCTTTGATGACTTAAAATAAAAAACATACAGTTAGGAAAAAAAATGACAGGTAGAAAAGTAGGAATTATTGGTGCTGGTGCTGTAGGAGCAACAGCTGCATACAGTTTAAGTATGATGGGGACATGTAAAGAGATTATTCTCTTTGACATTGCAGAAGGTGTTGCCCAAGGTAAAGCGATTGATATTGGACAATCAACACACTACGCAGCACAGCCAACCGTCATTACAGCTGCACAGACTCCTGCTGATGTCAAAGATTGTGATATTGTGGTCATTACAGCTGGTGTTCCGAGAAAAGGCGACATGACACGAGCTGACCTCTTACTCATTAATGCTAAAATTATTAAATCGGTCATTACCGATGTAATGAAGTATTCACCAAATGCCATTATTATTTGTGTCTCTAACCCACTTGATGTAATGACCTATGTTATTGGTCGCATTACAGGATGGGAGAGACGACGTATTATTGGGATGGCTGGGGCGTTAGATGGTTCACGTATGGCATACCAAATTTACAAAAAACTGGGATATGGCTCAGGTCAGACAGGGGCATTGGTCATTGGTGACCATGGTCAAAACATGATTCCTCTGCCACAAAAAGTAAAAGTGGGACTCATTCCTACCACCGATGTCTTGACCGATGAGGATTTTGAAGATATTATTGAGCGTACCAAAAATGGTGGGGCAGAGATTGTAAAACATCTAGGTACTTCAGGCTACTATGGTCCAGGGCGTGCTATTGCCTTTATGGTAGAAGCCATCTTGGACGATACCCAATCGGTGGTCTCCTCGTCGGTTCTCTTAGAGGGCGAGTATGGCTACTCCGATGTTACGGTTGGGGTGCCAATTGTACTGGGAGCCAATGGAATTGAAGAGATTATTGAGATGACACTCAATACCAAAACCAGAGAAAAATTTAAAGTTTCAGTTGAAAGTATCCGTGAAGGAATTGAAATTTTAGAAGAGAATGGTTTTTTTGACTCGTAAACACTAAGGAGTAACCTTCATGGTTACCCCTACTCTACATTACTACCCTACCCACCCACCTCAAACCTTTAACACTCCCGAACTTCATTCATTCACTATTAACATCCTAAAGAGTAAAATAACTTATTATTCTATATAGGAGCAACGAATGAGAGAAATAGAGTTTGACGTTATTGTCAAAGCCGTTAAAGATATGATTATGCATTGTGGTACCGATTTACCACAAGACACGTATGATGCACTAGAAGCTGCAATGGAAGCTGAAAAATCACCTGTAAGTAAAGAGGTAATTCGCCAAATACTTGAAAATGCTAATATTGCCAAAGATGAGAAGCGTCCACTCTGTCAAGATACAGGGTTGGCTGTCTTCTTTGTTAATGTGGGTGAAGAGGTAAGAGTTAACGGAGGTCTTTTAAGAGATGCCATTAACAAAGGAACAGAAGAGGGTTACACTGAGGGGTACTTAAGAGCTTCTACTTGTGAGCCATTTTCTCGTGCTAACCTCAAAGATACCGTAGGGTACAACCTGCCTGCTATCATCCACTTTGACATTGTCGCTGGGGATAAGATTGACATTGAGTATGCTGCCAAAGGTGGGGGTTCTGAAAATGTATCCCGTGCAAGAGTATTCCCACCAGCTGCTGGTAAAGATGGAATTGTTGAGTATGTTAAAGAGGTTATCTCCGATGCTGGTGGGAATCCATGTCCTCCAATTACCGTAGGTGTGGGAATTGGTGGTACATTTGAAAAAGCCTGTATCAGTTCAAAACACGCCCTCTTTAGAGACTTAGAGACCACCAACCCTGACCCAGAGATGGCTGAACTTGAAGCGAGAATGTTAACGGAGATTAACAACCTTGGAATCGGAGCAATGGGAATGGGTGGAACAAAAACTGCCTTGGCTGTTCATATTGAGTCTAACCCATGTCACATCGCGTCACTACCTGTCTCGGTAAACGTTCAGTGTCACAGTTCACGACATACCCACATTACAATATAAGGAGAAATAGATGGCAACGTATACATTAACAACCCCACTAACCGAAGAAGATACCAAAAAACTTGTGGCTGGGGACACTGTTTTACTCAATGGAACTATCTTTACAGCCCGAGATGCTGCCCACAGCAGATTGGTGGCACTCATTGAAGCTGGTGAGGAGCTTCCTTTTGACTTAGAAGGGTCGATTATCTACTTTGTGGGGCCTACTCCTCCTAAACCAGGTGACCCAATTGGAAGTGCTGGGCCAACTACCTCCTACCGAATGGACTCTTTTTCACCAACCATGTTAAAAAATGGTTCAAAAGGGATGATTGGAAAAGGGAAACGTAGTCAAGAGGTCAAAGATGCGTGTGTTGAATATAGTGGTATCTATTTTGGTGCGACAGGTGGAGCTGGTGCGTTACTTGGAAAACAGATTCGTTCTGCCGAAGTGATTGCCTACCCAGAGTTAGGACCCGAAGCCGTAAGAAAGATTACAGTAGAAGATTTCCCTGTAACAGTTGTTAACGACACTAAGGGTAATGATATTTACCAAATAGGTCGTGAGCAATATGAAGTAAAATAATATTACTTCATAGAGAGTCTTAACAACTAAGACTCTCTAACAATATTTTACGCTTTTATTATCCACAACTTGTGGTAGTGTTTTTATCTTGAAGATAAGAGTTAAACCCACCTTGCTGACATCCCTTAATTTTTTTACTTGTTGTTGCTACTACAGGTTTTCCATTTGCACCCCATGTTACTTTACCTGCATTTGCTACCATAACCACTACTACCATTAATAATACAATCTTTACTAATTTCATTTCAACTCCTCAGTTTAAAATTAATTTTATTTTTAAAATACAAACTTTATGTATATTTAAGATTATAGCAGATAATTTAAAATATTTAAAATAAATTACTAATTAAAAACATTAATATTATTTTAATGTAACTTTTTTTCACCTTTCGTTTATTTTAATATAAAAATTGTGTTATATCTTTAAGAAATATTTAATAATGTTAAGAAAATTACTATTTGTTTCTAAAATTCTATAAAATGTGTTAATTACTCTTTAAGTTCATCTCTCCCTACTTAAGCGAAAAAAATCAACTTTAGATTGAGGTTGATAAGTTATAATAATTTAAATTTTAAATACGGAGATACAAAAATGAATATTTTTGATGATGATGACCAATTTGTAGGAACACCAAAAAGCAACTATTTCGCAGTCGCAAAAACAGCCAACCAGAACATTGTAGAGATGGAGCTAGATAAGATGTTAAGACGTTTTGCCGTAGCAGAGAAGATTCTTGAAGAGAAGGGGCTTGAAGAGGAGCATGAGCAACTTATGCGTGCCATGGTTATAGACAAAGAGCTAGATGACAGAACCAATTCGCTCTACATCGAGTTAGTAGGAAATATTGTTACTCAATGTGAGTAAAATAATTTTGTAGGGTCGATTTATCGACCTCACACTGATAAAAATACCTATCTAATGGTCGGTGAACCGACCCTACGCAACTTTACCCTCCCCATCCATGCATTTTTTTAGAAATAAGTATCTCATACTCATCAAACAAATCAATAGTATTTGTTGCTACAAAATAGTTCTCTTCTAAAATCTGTCGCCATCTATCTAAAACTTTTAAATTATTTTTTTCTAAAAACAGAATAATATTTCCTGCATTTTTAATATGTCCATGAATGGTCTTTGTAAACTGCTCTTGAAACTCATTAGGCACGGTTGCCGTTACAAATACAAAATCAAATAGCTTTGCCATACTTGCATATCTTCTCTGCTCAAACTTCATATTTTTAACACTACAAGATTCATCACAATAATGCTCTTTTAACTCAGTATAAGCGTCACTATCTGTTACATTAAGAAGTAGAGTATACTCACTTTTTTTAACTAAAGATTCTAAGGCATCAGATAACTTTTTATCGTTCTGTGTAATGTGCATAATCTGTGTTGCAGGGTGGTCAGGAATAATAGATAAAAGTTGCTCTATTTTGTTTGATTCTAGATTTTTCATAATTTTCTTTTGATAGGTATTGTCTATAGGAGGAATAATTAAAGAGAGGAGTTTTACACAAAGAAAAAATCTTTGTGCAAAATAAAAAGCTTAAGCCTTAGCCATAGCCTCTTGTGCGTATTTTTTACCAAGGTCATAAGCTTTTATGTTAAGCTCATGCACTTTTTTAGGTACTTTAGAAAGCATGGTATCAAGAAGAACTTTCTCATCAATTGCATCCATAAAGTTATTTGCAATAGCAAGTGCAACAACCGATTGAGTAATTACATTTCCTACCTCTTCTTTTGCAATAGTGATAATAGGTATCTCAACGATATTCCATGTTTTTCTATCTTCATCATTTGCTGTTACCAAGTTTGGCTCAATTACAATTGTACCCCCTGGTTTAACACCACTTTTAAATGATTGAAAACTTACGTTTGCAACTGAAAGCATGAAGTCAACTTCACCATCATTTGCATAAGGGTAGTAAATCTCTTCATCATCCAGTGTAATATCAACAACAGTTGCTCCACCACGTACTTGTGATGTATAGGTTGCTGTTTTTAGTCCATAACCACCAGTAGCAATTTTTGCTGCTGCAAAAATTTCACCTGCTAGAAGAACACCTTGTCCACCAACGCCTGTAAATCTCATTAATGTTCGTGACATTGTCTCTCCTTATATTTTTTTGGTAAAGTCATCTTGAGTGATTTTCTTTCTCTCACCCTGATGTACTTTTTGAATCTCTGCATACATATCACAATACTCATCTGCTTCTGTATCTTGGTGTAGAATACCTGTAGGGAGTAAGTTTAGTTGCTCTTCTGGAGACATTGCATCATATTTCTTTTTAGAAACAGTAATACTATCAATCCAGTCAAGGTTATCCATAGCAGAAACCATTTTATTTTTTCTACCAAGGTTAATGTGACAGTTAGAGAGAGCTTCAACCAATGCAAAACCTTTATGCTCTAACGCTTGT
>Ga0256827_10002963_pt1 | contig 10861 bp, 10 predicted proteins | sample CV84metaG_FD_185977 | JGI IMG/M metagenome (GOLD analysis project Ga0256827, IMG submission 185977) | Hydrothermal vent microbial communities from East Pacific Rise, Pacific Ocean - CV84 | ecosystem: Environmental > Aquatic > Marine > Hydrothermal vents | place: Pacific Ocean: East Pacific Rise...
AGATGTATAAATCATCTCATCTGTTACAGCAATATCAAAAAGTGGTGAATCTGTTTGAATATGTTGTAGCTCTTCTATATTTTGAGTATTATTTATATCTAAGATATAAAAGCCATCTTTTGATGTTGCTACATAGGCATAGTTTTGTTGTGTTTTGTTATCACATACAACATCAAGGGCAAATGATGGTGAACTAAATGATTTTTGAGAAACAATATCTAAACTCTCTCCATCAATTATAGTTAATCCATCACTTGTAGATAGTATGAGTTGAGTATCAGAAGTGCTACAACCATCACTTAATGGTTTTATGTCGTAGATAGTTCCTAGTGCAGTATCTATTTTTTGTTTCAATAGTTCAAATTTTGGGATATTATCTTCTCGTAGTGTAGAAATTTTATTAAGACTATTTTCTCCACCAACATAGAGAAGTGTATCATCTTTTACATAGATAGAATAGGAACTACTTTCTAAATGTAAATCTTTTGCAATCTTTGAAAATCCATCACTTTTTAATATTTTATCAGCTGTTGTAAAACTCCAAGAGGTTGTGCCTATATAACTGTTTTCACTAAGGTCTTTTGGTACTGTATTGAGTGAAATTTTATAGGTTGTGTTTGTATCTAAAGGAGTAGTTGGAGTAAACCATATCCAACTATCTTGATAGGAAGAGATACCTTCTATAATTTCATTTTTTGCATTTCTAAGAGAAAGTGTCTTTTCGTTAAAATTTGTACTATTTAAAGGTTCACTAAACTCTAAAATAATAGCACTATTTGGGTCTATGTTTTTAGAATTATTTAAAGGAAGAATAGTTTTTAATACCGGATTTATATTATCATATTTAGTTGTTGTGAAGGACCATCTAAACTCTTCACTTAGTTCTAAACCATCACTGCTTTTGATATTGGTTGTAGCCACTAAAGTATATCTTTTATTTATCGTAAGATGATTTTTAGTATCTATTTGAACAGATAGATTGTTAAGTTTAAGTGTTAAAGGGATTTTACTATTATTGCTATCTAATAATAAAATATTTGAAATATTAATCGTAGAGCTATCAACATCTTGTGAAAAATTTAATATAAATGAAGCATTGATAGGAACAGTTAGAATCTCTTTTGCAATAGAAGCTTTAAATGTTGAATGAGAAGATAGATTGTGTGTTTTATCTTCTATTTGGTTATCACTACAAGCGATAAAAAATATTGTTATTATTAGTGAGAGTAAGAGATGAAATTTTTTCATTATCTATAAATCCCCAAAATCTATATTATAATTAGAGATAAGCTTAATATTTTCAAGTGCTTCAACTGTGTTGTTAATACGACAAGAGAACTCCTCTTTTGAAAAAGGTTTTTTGATATAATCATTTGCACCTTTTTTAAGAAAAAGAGAGACTATTTCGCTATCACTATCACTTGAAAGAGCGATAATACTTAGGACATCTTTATTAAATCGTTTTCTTATCTCATAGACAAGTTCTAAACCATTCATTACAGGCATATTATAATCTGTTAGAACAAGAGTTATCTCTTTACTCTTTAACATGGTAAGTGCTTCCTCTCCATGTGCTACTGCGATTACATTAAAAAACATATTTTCAAGTGTCATTTTCAACTGTTTTCTTATTACTAAAGAGTCATCAACAACCATTATTGTATGTTTTTTATTTTTCTTCAAACGTTGAATGGTTTGTATGATGTAATGAATATCATCAACACCACTTTTATTAACATAATCTAAAATATTTTTCTTTAAAATATTTTCTCGAAACGATTTATCTATATTTGCACTTAAAACGATGACTCGCTGACCTTTACTTAAAGTATAATCAACAACTTCACCATTGGGTGCATCAGGTAAATTTATATCTAATAAAGTTACAAAATAGTTATATTTATGTAAAAATAACTTTGCTTCAGATAGATTATAAGCTACATCAACCTCAAATTTGAGAGCTGCAATTATCTTTTTTGAGATTAGTTTTGCTAATGTTTTGTTGTCTTCAACTATTAATATTCTTTCCATTTAGAATAGTTCCTCTTTGTTTAAAATTTTTGGAGATGGTGGAGATATATAATATCCTTGTAGATAATCGACATCAATAGTTGCCAATTTATCATATACCTCTTTGGAGTGTACAAATTCAGCAATAGTTTTCATATTTGCCTCTTTTGCAAAGTTTACAATACTTTTCACTACTTTGAAATCTTTCTCATTTTTATCTATATTTTTGACAAGAGAACCATCTATTTTAAGATAATTTGCATCTATATCTAAAACAGTTCTAAAGTTAGAATAACCACTACCAAAATCATCAATAGATATTTTAGCACCAAGATTACGAAGTATATCTATCTTCTCTTTAAGAAGTAAAATATTATCTATCTCATCACTCTCTAAAATCTCAAAAGTTATTCTTGAAGCTAAATTTTTATCTTTTGATAGCTCATTTACTATTGTAGCTTCTATATCTTTATTGATAAAATCGGAAAAATTAAGGTTTATACTTACTGAGAATGAGTTTTCCCTAAAAGTATTGAAAACAATAGATAAAATTCTCTGAGTTAATTTATAATGAATATTTGTATGTTTCAGTTCAGGTAAAAACTCCATTGGAGGGATTATCTTTCCAGTTTTATCTTTTATACGTACTAAAGACTCATATTTATAAATTTCACCTGTTTTATAGTCATAGATAGGTTGATAAAAACAGATAACTCTATCCTCTTGAAGAGCTAATTTGACATAATGAATATCTTTACTTTGAGTATCTCTTTGGCGACCTTCATGATATTTAATAACTCTGTTACGTCCCTCATTTTTAGCGATATATAACATTTTATCAGCTACTTTAATCGCTTCAGTAATATTTTTTTCAAGATTTGGATTTTCGTGAATACCGATAGATATAGATACATTTATATCGTGTTCATCAAAATTAAAAGAGAAATTTTCTATATTTTCACGAACCCTTTCAGCTATTTCTAATGTTGAAAGGAGTTTATCTCTATTATAGATAAAGAGTAAAAATTCCTCTCCACCATAACGAATTAAAATATCTGTATCACGAATAGAGTTTTTAAAGATAGTGCTACTTTGAGAGAGTACAAAATCACCTGTTTTATGTCCATAAGTATCATTAATCACTTTAAATCTATCTAGGTCTAGCATAGCGATACTATAATGTTCTAGTTTTAACATTGGCAATATCTCTTGTAGATAATTTCTATTGTAAAGTCCTGTTAATGGGTCAATAAATATCTTTTTTCTCGTTAAAAAATAGTGTATAACTTGAATGATAGTCATAGAGATTAGTAAAAAGACAAAGATAATTAATATAATAAAAAAAGTTTCAAGAGGTTTGATAAGTTCTAAGATATTATGTTGCAACTTATCTGTTATATCTACACTTAAAATAGCGATTACATTATCGTTGATGATAATAGGATGAAGATAGGTAAGTTGTAAATTTTCTATATTATTTTGTTTAATAATTTGAGCTTTTTTTGTTTTATATACTTGAATATAACTACTGTTTTGAACATCAAATTTTTGATAAAAATGTGCTTTATCTATTTTTGAAGCATCCAGTAAAAATCTAAATCTACCACTTTTATCTTTTGTTAATAGATAGATATATTTTAGATTTGAAGAGAGAAGAAAAGATAATCTTTTCTCCTGTTCTGCTCTTACTCTTTTATTGGATAAAAGATGAATTAAATCTTGAGAATTTTGAATATGATTTTCAAGAAGAGTTTCATTCTTTATATTTTCAAACATATTGGCAAGTTGCTGTATCTTATCTTTCTCTATTTTTATAAATATCTCATTTTTAGTCTCTTTTATATGAGAATAGGTATATACAAGAAAGATACCAAGAACTAGAAGTAAACTAAAAAATAGAAAAAGCTCTTTTCTTCTTACCATACTTTTTCCTCCATATATGGGGATAACTCTTTTGAAACTTTTATAGATTGCATCTCTATTCTAGGTTTAATGATAACAATATTTGGTCGTCCTTTTTTCCAAAATAAAGCTCCAAAACTGTGTGGTATCTCAGAGAGAAGACAATAGTTAAGAACAAATATATATTTTGAGTTATATTTTTTTAAAAATTTATCATTTTTTTCTAAGATAATAAGTGTAGCATCTTGAATATTCTCAACTGTTTTAAATCGGTTTGATTGTTGAAGCCCCATTAAAATATCAGAGTTATCACTCCAAATTTTCAACTCTTTTCCAATAGAAATTTCATTAAAAATTTTTTCTAAAATCTTAATTTGATGTTTATTACAAGATGCCGAGAGTGTAAGGGTTATAAAAATCGCAAGGAGTATTGATTTCATTTAAAAAGTGTACTCCATTGTTATAATAGCTCGTCTTTCTGATGTTTGAACTTGAAGAAGTGTTTGAGGATTTAAGACTGTTTGAATAGATTTATCCAATAGATTTTCTCCCTTAAATTTAAGTTTTATTTGACGATTGATTATATAACTTATTGCGATATTATAGTCATAACCTCTTGCAATATTTACATCTTGAGAATTATAAGTAAGAGTATAGTTATCTCTATAAATAAGTTCATTATATATATCAAATTTTCCAAACCTATTAAAAATTTGTATCAGTGCACCTGCATCAGAGGAGAGATTAATTTTTTTGAAAATTTTAAATATCTCTATAACTATTTTATTATCTATATCAAAGTTATACTCCTCTCGAAGATAGTACCTTGAAAAACTTTTTTTATCTAAAGCATTTATATAAAGTTTTTTTTCTTTATCAAAAACAATAGCATCTATCATCTCTTTATATGCTAATCCTAACATAATTTTATTTTTTTTGCTACTGTATTGAAGCTCATTACTGATTATATTTACATCCATACTTTTGAGATTTGGATTCATATTGTAGTTTGGTGGAGAGAAAGATGTTTGGAAAAGTGTTGGATAAACATATCTGTTTATTAAAAATATTTTTGATTGCCATACATTATTGAGGAGTGCTGTATAACCGATTTTTATTGAGTGTTCTTTTGAGTTTTTTAAAAAAATATTATTATAATAATCAAATTTTGCACTTAATGTTAATAGATGATTTTGGTTAATATTATAAAGTTCTTCAAGATATAACATATATATATCTAATCGATTGTTTTTAAAATCTTTATCTGAGTTCAGTCCTGCATAATCTTTTACATGAAAGGTTTTTCTTTGAAACTCAATACCCATTAAAAAGTCACTATTATCATTGAGAAATCTTTTTTTAAGAGATGTTTTATAGGTATTTGATTTGATATTTATATGCAAAGAGTTTGTGCTTGTTCCATCAGCGAGTTGAATGCCTAATTCATCGCTATCTCTTAACTCTTTATCTTCTTGAGAGCTACTTATAGAGAATTCAAAAGCATTAGGTAAATATTTAATAGCATTGATATATCCATAACTTCTTGTAATATCTTGACCGATAGGTGCTACTCCAAAACCACTAAAAATATCATTAGTGTTAAATATAGTATCAAAATCTATACTAAAATCGTTATCTTTTGAAAGTTTAAAATGGGTTTGGTATCTTTTTCCATCACGAGAGAGAGTATGCTCTTTACTCTTATATTTGTCAAAATTTTCCTTTGTACCACTCGCATATAAAAGATAGTTATAGTTTCCAATCTCTCCCGCATCAACAGCTTCTACATTGAAACTATTTTGTGAATTTAATCCAACTTCAAGAGAACGACTATTTTCACGAGAGGGGTCTTTTGAATAGAGTCTAATAACCATAGAACCAGCTTCATTACCAAAAGCAATAGAACTAGCACCTTGATATATCTCAATATGGTCAATAAAATAAAGGTTCATATCTCCATACATATCAAAAGCATTTCTTTGAATAACGGTAGAAATCTCAAAATCATCTATATATAATTTAATAGGGGGTGATGAAGTTTTTCCTGCTCCTGATTGAAATATCCCTATTCTTCCCATATTATTTACTTGCATAGAATACATTCTAATCGTTTTTAATATATCGCTCAATTTATATGCTTGCATTCTCTCAAGGTCATCTCGTGAGTATATAATTAAAAAACCAGCACTCTCTTTTTTTGTTTTTTTATATAAAGATTCTGAATTTTCATACTCTTTTAAAAGATTATCTAACATTATGTTTTGAGAAAAGAGAAGAGATGATATAAATAATAGTAATAGTAGAAATTTCATCATATAGCCTTATTTAAGTTTTTTATCATTATAAAGTCTATCCCCTTATTTTAAACTTGCATCTGCCAAAGTAAGACAAAAGAGAACCTCTTTTTGCTCTTGAGAAACTATTTGTATAGCTTGACTCAATGTTGAACCAGTTGTGATAATGTCATCAACTAAAATAATTTCACTATATTGAGTATTTTTAAACTGAAAATTTCTAGGATTATTGAAGCGAAATTCTCTATTTTGTCCAGAGTAAGAGAGGGTGTTTGAAGCTTTGAGTTTGTTAAACTGAGGTTGTATAGAGGAGCTTTTAAGTGATTTATTTAAGATAGCTGTATGAGAGTATCCACTTTTTACACTCTCATCAATTCCAAGAGATGTTATCTTATTTGGATAGCTAAAGTTTTTGGCAAATTTTTTGAAGGAGTTTTTTGCAAGAATAGAGTATATATAATAGCCTAAATCGGTATGTTTCGTATGAAGAAGCTCTTTAATATCACTATACTTATAGAAGGATATAACATCTATATTATCTATTTTTCTTTTATATATGTGTGGAGTGAGGTAGAGTGTTTGACAAGAGGAACATATATGCGAAAGAGAGAAACTTTCGCATAATAGACATTTCAAAAGAGGTTAGTCCATCTTTAAAACAGACATAAAAGCTTCTTGAGGAAGTTGTACTTTCCCGATAGACTTCATACGTTTCTTACCTGCTTTTTGTTTTTCTAAAAGTTTACGTTTACGAGTGATGTCACCACCATAACATTTAGCTGTAACATTCTTACCCATAGATTTTACAGTTTCACGTGCAATAATTTGACTTCCTAAAGAGGCTTGAACTGCCACTTCAAAAAGTTGTCTAGGGATAAGCTCTTTCATATTTTTAACCAAAACACGACCACGAGGAAGAGCTTGATTTCGAGGAACTACGATACTTAGTGCATCCACAGCCTCTCCCGCTACTTTTATATCAAGTTTAACCAAATCACCCACTTTAAAGTCGATAGGTTCATAATCAAATGATGCATATCCTTTAGAGATAGATTTTAAAGTATCATAAAAATCCATCACTATCTCATTCATAGGTATCTCGTACTCTAGCATTACTCTATCTTCATTTAGATATGTCATCTTTGTTTGGTTACCACGCTTAGATACTAAAAGAGTGATGATATTTCCAAGATACTCAGCTGGAGTGATAACAGTTGCACGTACATAAGGTTCTTCTATGCGGTCTATCTTTTGAATAGGAGGAAGTTGAGATGGATTTTGAACCTCTACCATATCGCCATTTGTAAGATATACATTATAAACAACTGATGGAGCAGAAGCGATAAGGTCAAGATTGTACTCTCTCTCTAAACGTTCTTTGATAACCTCCATATGTAACATTCCAAGAAAACCAACACGAAATCCAAATCCTAAAGCTACCGATGTTTCAGGTTCATAAGAGAGTGAACTATCATTGAGTTTTAGTTTATCAAGGGCTTCACGTAGGTCTTCAAATTTGTCTGTATCTATCGGATATATTCCTGCAAATACAAATGGTTTCGCAGGTTCATATTTTCCAACAGGTTCAGCAGTTGGCTCTTTAGCATCGGTCATAGTGTCACCAACATTGATAACAGCAACTTCTTTAAGCCCAAGAACAACTATCCCAATCTCACCCGATTTTATAGCTTGAGTTTTTATCTTTTTCATAGGATGAGGGTACATTAAGTCTAGTACTTGATGCTCTTCTCCATTACTCATTAGCTTAATATTTTGACCCTTTTTAATCTGACCATCAAAAACACGAACAAGTGCTAATGCTCCAAGATAAGTATCAAACCAACTATCATAGATGATAGCTTTTGTAGTAGCTTCAGGATTACCAACAGGTTCAGGAACTCTCTCTACGATAGCATCTATAAGTTCACGGATACCTACACCAGTTTTTGCAGATACTAAACAAGCATCAGTTGCATCTATACCGATAGCTTCCTCTATCTCTTCTGCTACACGTTCAGGTTCAGCTGCTGGAAGGTCTATCTTATTTATAACAGGGATAAGTTCAAGGTTATTATCTAATGCTAAATAAACATTAGCGATAGTTTGTGCTTCAACCCCTTGTGCTGCATCGACGATAAGTAAAGCACCATCAGAGGATGCAAGAGATTTACTCACTTCATAAGAGAAATCAACATGACCCGGTGTGTCAATAAGATTAAGTATATAATGCTCACCATCTTTCACATAGTCAAGTCTAACAGATTGTGCTTTTATGGTAATACCACGCTCTTGTTCTATATCCATAGTGTCCATCATCTGTGTACTCATTTCACGTTCAGTGACAGAACCACACTCTTGAATAATACGGTCAGCTAAGGTACTTTTACCATGGTCAATATGTGCGATAATAGAGAAGTTTCTTATGTTTTTCAAATATATATCCTATTTAGAAAATAATTATCTGATTATACAAAAAATGTTCTGATAGGGGTGTTAAAGAGGAGCGGTAGGTTTGAGTTTTAAATATTTTTGATTAAGTTGATTAGTACTGTTTCATCTATTTTTTCTATTTCTGATTTATCATATATAGTAAGAAAATGAACAGTTTCTTCTATCCTAATATAATAATATATTCTATATCCTGCTCTTTTTCCCTTATTTTTATTACTATTTGCTAATCTGATTTTATAGAGATTTGTTTTAATAGAGGTTGATTGTAAATGTAAATCTTCAAAGTTAATGATTAACTCTTGCATATCATCTTTTATGAGTGTATATTTTTTTGATAATTTTTTAAACTGTTTATCAAATAGAGGTACAGTTCTAAAGTTCACTAAATAACTCTGAAATATCTCTTGATTTATTCTCTTGAACATCGTGTAATGCTATATTTATCTCATTTGCTATTTGATGCTCTTTTTTATAGACTAATTTATATAATGTTGATTTTATCTCATCTTGAATATTTATACCATTTTTGATTATATCATTATATAAATTATCTTCTATCTGTAATTGTATAGTTTGCATAAAGATTTCCTTTGTTTTGGATTATACAAAAAATGTCCTAATAATGTTGTTAATTTACAAAACAGTCGTTATAATGCCGATTATGAAACAGAAGTTGATTATAAAATATATCAGTATTATATTTGCCTTTGCAACATTTATGGGAACATTTCATCACCATAATGATTTGAAAAAACATAATGATTGTCAGATATGTACTATTCAAAATAGTATAGCAGATATGGATACTCCTATGGATGTTACTTATCTGACACTTTTATCGCTCATCTCTGAATCCACAATTACAACTTTAGAAAATCTTCAAACTCAAAAAGATTATAGAACATTTAGTGCAAGAGCCCCTCCTTTTTACTCCTAATAACAACAATTAAAAAAAATTACTACAAAAAAATATTATGGAGATATTATGAAAAAGAGAATACTACTCTCTGTTTTAACAGCTTCTACACTCTTTGCAGATGCACAGATGGACTTGGTTTTAGAACAGTTACAGCAACAAAAAGAGGCTACTCAAAGATTGGAAGTGAAACTAAATAATCTTGAGCAAAAAAATGTAAATCAATCGGCAAGTTTTTCACAAAAGGCTTATCTGCCAGATATAGCCCTTATATTAAATATGTCAGCTTTACGTCGAAATGTATCGAATGACTCTTATGAAAAGATGGAGATGCCAGGGTTTATAAAAGAGGGGGATGTTCATCTTCCATTTAATAAAAATAGAGGATTTAATCTTAATTATGCTGAGGTAGCGATGCACTCTGTGGTAGACCCATATTTTGAGGCATTTGCAAATTTTCATCTTCATCCCGATGAATTTGAGATAGGAGAAGCATATATTCAAACAACTTCACTTCCATACTCTTTACGAATCAAAGCTGGTAAGTTTAAAAGTTCATTTGGACGTATAAATAAGAAACATCAACATAGTTGGAATTTTGATTCTCAACCTCTTATATATAAAGGGTTGTTTGCTCCCGATAGTATCAGTGATGCAGGAATACAACTCCAATGGATAGCACCAACAGATACGTATTTAATGTTTGGGACAGAGGCGATGCAAGGGACAAATGGAAGAAGTTTTGGTGATAGTTCATCCAATAATCTTTATATAGGTTATATAAAATCGGGATTAGATATAGGCGATGACCTTTCTGCTTTAGCTGGAGTAAGTTATGCACATGGAAAAAACAAAACAGAAAAAGCGACAGATGTATACGGTGTCGATTTGACTCTTCGTGAGCAGTTAGGGAGTTATTCAGCACTTATCTGGCAAAGTGAATATCTTCAACGAGATAAAAAAAGTGAAACAACAACAGATAAACAAGCTGGTCTTTATTCTGAAGTTATCTATCAATACAATAATAACTACTCTTTTGGTGTTCGTTATGATTTAATCACTAAAAATGATACCGATTTATCTGCATATAAAGATATAGATACAGATAATTTAGATAGATATACAGCAAAAATCGACTATAAACCATTTCCAATGTCGCGATTAAGACTCTCCTATACATATGATAGAAGTAAGATTATTAATAGTGAGAGGAAAGATATAAACGAGGTGATGCTAACATTAAACATCGCAGCAGGTGCGCACGGTGCGCATGACTATTAGGAGGTCA
>Ga0256827_10002964_pt1 | contig 10861 bp, 7 predicted proteins | sample CV84metaG_FD_185977 | JGI IMG/M metagenome (GOLD analysis project Ga0256827, IMG submission 185977) | Hydrothermal vent microbial communities from East Pacific Rise, Pacific Ocean - CV84 | ecosystem: Environmental > Aquatic > Marine > Hydrothermal vents | place: Pacific Ocean: East Pacific Rise...
GGATTGGTATAGTAAAAAGTAGAGCCTGTAAAATAGATTGTGTAAATGGTCATAGTTGGTTACAACCCCCAACGATAGGAGGAACCAATGACCATACCTGACGAACTGCTCGATTCCCTGATGAAGGATTACAAAAATCCTGAAGACCTCATCGGGGAAACCGGGCTACTGAAACAATTGACCAAGCAACTTCTGGAACGTGCCATGACTGTTGAGATGACCGAACATCTTGGCTATGAAAAGAATGCTTCTGCGGGTAAAAAGAGTAGCAATTCACGTAACGGCAGCTACCCAAAACGGATCAAGGGTGATTTCGGCAATCTTGATATATCCGTTCCCCGTGATCGGGACTCCAGCTTTGAACCGGTGATTATTCCCAAGGGACAAAGCCGTTTCACCGGTTTCGATGATAAAATTATCGCCCTTTATGCTCGGGGAATGACCACTCGTGACATTCAGGCTCACCTCGAGGAAATCTATGGTGTCGAGATCTCACCGACGCTTGTCTCTCAGGTGACCAAGGCTGTCACTGAAGATGTTGAACAATGGCAGAATCGACCTCTTGACGAGATTTATCCGATTATTTATCTCGATGCCATCCGCATTAAGGTGCGCCAGGACGGGCGGGTCATCAATAAAGCAGTCTATCTGGCCCTTGGTGTCAACCTTGAGGGTCTCAAGGAAGTCCTCGGATTGTGGACTGCCGAAACCGAAGGAGCCAAGTTCTGGCTCCAGGTTGTCACTGACCTGAAGAACCGGGGTGTCAAAGATATCTTTATCGCCTGTGTTGATGGACTTAAGGGATTTCCAGAAGCCATCGAAACGATCTTTCCCGAAACCCAGGTTCAGCTTTGTATCGTCCACATGGTACGACACAGTTTGAACTATGTCTCCTGGAAACAGCGCAAAGAAGTTGCTGCTGATCTGAAAACAATTTACTCAGCGTCAACTGTTGAAGAAGCCGAGTTTAACTTGGAGCAGTTCGAAGCTAAATGGAACGCCAGCCATGCCGCTATTGGAAAATCCTGGCGCCGTAACTGGGAACGGATAACCCCGCTATTTTCGTACCCACCGGATATCCGCAAAGCAATCTACACAACCAATGCGATTGAATCGGTCAATATGTCATTACGAAAGGTAACAAAGAACCGGGGATCGTTCCCAAATGATGCCGCTATGATGAAACTGCTTTATCTGGCACTACAGAATATCTCGAAAAAGTGGACTATGCCGATTAGGAACTGGAAATCAGCATTGAATCAATTTACTATTATATTTGAGGATCGGATGCCGATACTTTGACCGACTTGCCATTTACACAAAATTCTTTACAAGGCCTTTAATTCGGGGGAGGGTCTTCTACTATGGAATATATCAAATTATATCTTTCCAATATAGCTCCAACACTAAACTTACTAGCAATAATCTTTTCACTATTATCTTTGAACTCATCCCTCAAACTCTTAGAGTTTAAGATAGAAATAATGGCATTCGACAAACCTACCACATCACCACTTTCAACAACTAAACCATTAACCTTGTCTTCTATAATTTCTACAAGACCTCCATTTCGCGTAACAATAACAGGTTTTCCATGCATTGCACCCTCCAAGGCAGAACGACCAAAAGCTTCATCCGTTATAGAAGGTACAACAACAATACTACAATTTATAAAATATTTTTGAACATCGGAGGGTTTAAGATGGCCAGTAAAGTAACAATATGGATCCACCATATCGTTACTTTTTATATCATCGTAAACCTTACCAACAAACACAAAAAAAACATTTGGAACAACAGTTTGTACTTGAAACATTGCATCAATTAAACATTGGCAACCTTTATTTATAGAAATGGCACCAACGTATAAAACTATCTGTTTTTCTTCTTCTAAAAGCTTCTTAAACCAATAAGGATTTTCTGATTTCTCAGAAAATAAAACGGGTGGTAGATTATATATTGTCGATATGTTGTCTAAAGCTAAAGCCTTTTTATATTTAGCTCCGAGCGCATCTGATACAGAGATTACATTTGTCGATCTCCTCAGTGAAAAATGACGTAATTTACAATCAATTGATTCTAAAATTTTTCTCGCATGCAAAAAAAATCTTTTCAAAAATTTCTTTTTCTTTAATTTTTCATCTATTCTTTCTGAATGTGTATAACAACGATAGAAATCAACAAATTTACAGTTAACAGGAGGAAGACCATCTTCATGATAAGGCACATAAGAATGTTTATCGCGTGCAAGACATTCATTTGCACCATGAATACATATACACTTGGTATCTCTAAGGGTAACAAAAAAACGTTTTCTTAAAATTTTTGCTGCAAAAAAACTTCCAATTATTGAATAGGTATGATGCGCGTGTATGAAGTCAAACTTATATTTCTTATGAGCTTTAATAATCTGACAACCTAAATAAAAATAAAATAATGGATTTGTAAAATAAAGATTATCTCCGACAGGAATCCATTTTGGATAAGGGAACCTAATCACTGTCAACTGACCATCATGTTCAATTTCTTCACCTTTATAGTGCGGCGTTAAAACAACAACTCTATAGCCAGAAGTAGCCAATGCCTTAGCTGCCAAATGAGTCGAAAGTTCTGCACCACCAATTACAATTGGCGGGAAAATCTCAATGGTAATACAGATAGTCCCTTTAGATGTCATCAATCAAAAGTCCCATTCATGCTTTTTACCGCAGAGTTAAAAGTTTTTGCAAGACGTTCAGCTAATAGCGGACTATCAAATTTATTCTTTACAAATTTCCTAGCATTTTCGCCCATTTCTTTAGCTAAAGTAGTGTTAGTATTTAAAGTATTAATAGCGTTCACCAATTGTTGAACATCACCTGGTTCAACAATTATTGAAGTAATACCGTCTACAACATGATCCATGATACCATCAGACCTTGAAACAATTGTGGGAAGACCCATTGCCATAGCTTCTTGAATTCCATTTATCCCTCCTGCATGAATTGTATTATGCAGTGGGACAACAACAAACTTAGCATTAGCATATAAGTCCCTTAGTTCAATAAAAGATAGAAATTCCTTATTGATAAGAACATTCGGATCGTTATTTTCTTGTACTAAACTTGTCTTGAAAATCGTTTTAATTTCTACTAATTCAACCGCCTTTTGCAAAGTTGAGTAATCACGTCCGGCATCATTGCCTACTGTCAATATATACGGTTCATTGTTATCCAAATAGCTAGCCTTGTTAGGATCAAAAAAATCACAGTCAATCCAATGCGGAATAACTTCACACTTATCACCACAATTAAAATGCTGTTCAACAAAATCAACTTGATTCTGACCTATCACTAATATTTTATTCAAGCGTGGCAAAATGTACTTTAAAATTCGATATCTCAACTTCCATTCAGTTGTCAAGGCAGGATCCCACACAATGAGGGGTGGAAGTTTGACATGAAATATTTGCCTAAATAACACAAAAAATAGCATCGATGATTCACCAACTGAGAAAATAACATCATATTTTGTCTTATTTAAAATTACTCTAATAGCTCTAGCAAAATCAATACCGGCATAGAGTGAATGCTTACTTCCTAAGGGATTTAATGGAAAGTCATAAGGATCTATTAAAATTGAATCAACTCCATATGATTCCATAAAAGAAAAACCTGAAAGTTTATCCGGCATAACTCCTTTTTCAATCCCATCTAATAATTCTTTTTTGGGTTTTGGATATAACCAAGCAGCACAAACTCTAGAATTGGATGATATTGTTTGATGCGACATAATTCATAACTCCATTAATAATGTTATTTTGTCTGCCATAAATCAATTTTTTCTTTTAGCCTATCAAGCAATATTTGTTCGCCACCATCTGGTTTACCCATCAATAACCAACTTAAAAGGAGGATAATCAAGTATATCAAAGCACCAATAAAAATTTGTAAAATAAGATTCACCAAGATACCGCTAAAAAATATATTTCCAAGATAATTCAAAAAAAAGGCCATAGTAATTGCGGAAATTACAGGTCTAAATATTGCCATGAATACAGAAACTAGATTAATTCCAATATTTATTTTAATTACATAAAAATACAAACAAACAGATCCAAAAGAAAATAAAGTCCGCACCAAGGCTACTTGCTGCAGGGTCCCATATATAGAAGTAATAATCAATAACGGTAACAATAAAGATACAATCACCCAATCGACAATACAAACCTTCTTTACTAGGTTATTTATAGTTAGAAAATCTATAGCTGACATTGAGTACGCCATTGGGATTGACATTATTGATAGCAATTGAATTAGTGGAATAGTACTTACCCACTTAGGACCTAATAATAAAATAACTGCATTATCAGCCACTGATGCTAAACCAAAAGCTATCGGTAGAATTACACATGCAAGCGCACCTAGAAATTTAAGGTAAGCAATTTCTAGTTCTTTTGGCTTAGTAACAAGCTTTCCAAAGCCAGAAAAAACTGCCTGGAATATAGGAGAAGTAAGTTCCGTAGTCGGCATATTTGAGATATCTACTGCCATGTTATAATTACCTAAACTACTTGCACCAAAAAACTTACTAATAATTAATTGATCAGCTTTGTTACGAAAATATACTGCACAATTACCCAAAAGTATCCATTGAGAAAATGACCATTGTTGTTTAATGCGTAAAAATGTAAATTTTGGCCTATAATCTGAAATTATATAACTAAGAACGGTACCAGCTAAACGCAAGAAGACAAAACCAATGATCATAGCCCAGTAATTTCTCATGGTAAAAGCGAGAAAGACTGTAACAAAAAAACCTATACTCTTTTGAAAAATACCAAATCTAAAAAGTTGTGAAAATTGCAAATCACGCTTAAATTTTACGATACCAACATTTTCAAAAGCAGTAATAAAAACTCCGACAGAAAGAACTTTAATAACAGCATCTATTTGCGCTTCCTGAAAAAAAACAGACATGGATGAAGAGAAAACCCAAAGAATAGCTGAGATAAATATAAATTGAATTAAACGAATTGACCATGCAGTGTCATAATCTTCACTATCCACATTTGGTTTACTAATTAGATACCTATCCCCCCCTAAAACAGTAAGTATTTCTAAAAAACTTATTACCAGCATACCAATTGCAACGATTCCATAATCTCGTGGTGTCAGCAAACGGGCTAAGATAAGAGTACTAATAAATCCTAAAAAGCGAGCACTCCACTGCCATGCAAGCATCCATAATCCACTGTTAAAAACAGTTACCCCTAAGGAGTTTCTGCTAGAACCATTACTCACTACACAATTCTTTCACCAACTAAAAAAAGATATGACATTTGAAATTCAACTACCCTCCAAAGAAAGGTCATCAACAACAATTTTACAATTTAACAACCAAGTATATTTAGTATTGACAGTTTTTAAACCGCTAGCGCCTAACTTCTTTCTAAACAAATCAGATTCAACTAATTTCAGAATTTCATTTTTCATCATTTCTGAATTTCCTGCGTCAAAAAACAACCCCTCATTCCCGTGAGATATTGTATCTAGCAACGGTTGATATTTAGGCAAAACAACTGGTTTAACCATCGCCATATATTCAAACAACTTCATTGGTGAGCAGTGGGCATTTGATCCAGGAATCACACAAATATCAACAAGATCAAGATACAATGGAACTTCCTCTGCTTTCAGAAATCCGGTAAATTTCACACGATCTTTGATTTTGTGATGCTGTGTGCAAGCGATGACATCCTCCTTGACCGGGCCATCACCAATAAACAGAAAAAACAAATTTTTCTCCGCAGCAACAGCGCCAAGAGATTCAACCAAAAATTCTAACCCATGCCACGGGACAAACGCCCCAACACACCCCAGCACGATACTGTTTTCAGGGATACCTGCTTCAGCCCGGGTCAGTCTGGTTTTGTCACTCAAATCAAACTTTGCCGGATCAATCGCATTGGGGAGCACCAAAACTTTGTCTTCAGGAAGTTGATACTCATCTAGAATCAACTGCTTGAAGTGATTTGTGATGGTAATAATTTGTTTTGCTCGGTTGAAAATTATTTTTTCATGCCGAGCAGCCATATTTTTTAAAACAAGAGGACGTGATCGTTCTATGACGGTTGCATCATTCACTTCCAAAACCAGTGGCAACCCAATCAGTTTATGTAGCCACGAACCTGCTAGGGCATTGAGGGCATAACGCTCATAAATAAAATCGTAACGCTGCTGTTTACTTTGACGATACAACTTAACGAAAGAATAAAGATTATAAAAAACCTCAACTAACTCAAAAACAACCTGGGGAGCCGAATCAGCAAAATGGGAAAGATTTTTTTTGAGAAAACCCTGCTTTTCCCCATCTGTCTTTTCACCGACTACAGCGTACGGATCAACACCCGGCGGGCCGACAATATCAACCTGATAACCTAGCTGACGAAAACCATCGACCATACCACGGATATGCGATCCTTCGGCCCCCTGCCCCTGTGTCCGGTGGTGGTAAAGAATTCTTTTTGCCGGTTTTTCCGAATCTTTCAATGTTTGCTTAAACTTGGTGACAACTTCAGTGGCAACAATATCCCAGGTTCGCTGCGACCCATAAGTTGCAATCTGGTCGCGATTCCAGTGTTTCTGGAATGCGGTTTCAATTGCTATCGCAAATGCCGGGGGATCACGTTTAACAACAATACCGTAATCATTCGATGTAATAATTTCAGGAATACCGTTTACCGGAGTTGCAATAACCGGAGTACCACACGCCAAAGACTCGCTGACAACATTGGGCCACCCTTCGCGACTGCTGCCGAGGAAAAAGAGATCTGCTGCACTATACCAACTGCCGAGTTTTTTATTATTAACCTCACCGACAAGGGTGATTTGATTACGTAGTCCAGCGTCATCTATCTGCTGTTGCAGTTTTTTATATTCGGGACCCTGCCCGACAACGAATGTTTTAAAACTAAGCTTTTGTTGTTGATGTAAAATTTTAACGGCATCGATCAGTAGATGGTGCCCTTTTCTTTCAATCAAGCCACCGACCGATAATAATATTTTTTCACCACGGTCCAACCCAAGATCTTCTCTGGCTGCCGCCTGTTCTAACGGTCTGAAGTTATCCAGATCAACACCGTTAGGAATGACAGTGATCTTTTCAGAGTCAGCACCATGGTCAACCATCAGATCAGCCAAAGATTGACAGACAGAAATCAACCCCGTTGATTCCCTCAGCACTCTTTTCACCAATGGTCGCACCAACCGAAATTGGGGATAAAGGTTCATGTCAGTGCCACGGGCAGAAACAACAACCGGGACATTGAAGTGTTTCCCCAGCATTACCGCCGCAAGACCATCGGGGTAAACATAGTGGGCATCGATAATATCGAACGGCCATTCTTTATAAATTGCTTCTATTGTTTTCAGACAGCCCCGATACATCGAATATCCGTAGCAGGTCATCCCTACTTTTGGGGTGACCAGATAGCGAGGATGGCTGACCTGTAGACCGTCAATGACTTCCCGTTCAGGGATATTGGCCAGTTGTTGCCAGCGACCTTCACCGGGAATTTTTTTTGGGAACCACGGGACCGGGGCAACGACGCGAACATCAACATCGTCACAACGATTCACAGCAGCCATCCGGTTTTTGATAAATACTGCAAAGTTTGGTTGCTGCTGATTAGGAAACAAACTGGTAAAAGTCAGAACCCTCATTGAACCTTCCCGTTCACTATGCCGTAGTAAATCTGCAGATATTGCTGGATCATTCCCTGAATATTGAATTTATCACTCACCCGGTTAAAACCATTGGTAGCAAGTTTTGTTCTGAAATTAGTGGATTGATAAAGTTTATTTAAACACTGGAATAACCCATCAACATCACCAGTGGGAAACAGCAACCCAGTCTCGTTGTCGCGAATAATCTCACAATTCCCCCCGACAGCTGAAGCAACCACTGGGACTTTTGCAGCCTGTGCTTCGAGTAGTGTCATTGAAATCCCCTCGGATAATGAGGGAAGGACAAAAACATCAAACAGGGGATAAAATTCATGAACCTGCGCTTGTTCTCCACAAAAAACAATATGATCATTTAAATCAAGCTTCTGAGCTAATGCTTCCAGAGTCGATCTTTCCGGGCCATCACCAACGACCAGCAGTTTGACTGCTGATTGTTCCTGCACCAATGTTTTAACCGCCCGGAACAACAATTGGTGGTTTTTGATGGGTGACAGACGCGCGACAATACCGATAACAAAATCATGAGCGGTTAATCCCCATGACTTACGGGTTTGCCTATTTTCAATGACCTGCTGCGGATCAACCCCGTTGAGGATTGTCATCACCTGTCGAGGTAAAAAACCACTATTGACCATTTCGATTCTTAAGTTGTCGGCAACAACAACAATCTTAGCCGTTAGTTTTGCCAGGAACTTCCACAGCTTATAATCGCTGACCGAAGTTCGATCCCCACCACCGTAACCATGGATGGTTGTGATACATTTTACCCGAGTAGTCAAAACTAGTTTTGTCGCTAACGCTCCATAAAACCACGGAGTTTCACCATGAGTGTGAACAATATCAATTTTCTCTTTACAGATAAATCTTGCCAATTTGAAAATTAGTCGCCAGTCTTTACCCGGTCGGCGGGAGATGTGAACAACCTTGATCCCCTGCCCAATTAACTCTTCACCAAAGACACCGACTGAGTCGAGACAGCAAACGACATGCTGACAATCGCCAGAATGATCATTACGGATAAAATCACTGACCATCCGTTCGGCACCACCGACGTTAAGTGACAAAATAATGTGCAAAATCTTCATATCAGCTGGAACCATGAGAAGTGGTTGTTATTTTCGGTGACACAAATTTATCGGTCCACTTAACAAAAAATAAAATCGACCACAATTCCGCAGCATAATCTTTTATCCCACTTTGATGCTCTTTCCACAGTAATTTCACATAATCCCGATCAAGATAATCCATAGCGACACTGTTGCCGGATAAAACAGAATCTTCAAAGACCGGTTTCAACTCTTTACGCAACCAGTCCTTCAGCGGGATAGAAAACCCCCGCTTGGAACGATCCAGAATACTGGCGTTGACATGGGGACGAAGAGCCTGCTTTAAAATATGTTTGCCGTCACGCCCTTTTAATTTTAACCCAGGTGGAATTGTTGCGATCAGTTCCATAAATTCGTGATCAAGCAGCGGCACCCGGACTTCAAGAGAGTTTGCCATCGATGCCCGATCAACCTTGGTTAAAATGTCATCAACCAGATAGGTTTTGACATCAACATACTGAATTCTGGAGAGAGGATCGGTTGTTCCGGCCTGCTGAGCGTGGGTTTCAAACAGTTGACCGGGATCATAATTTTGCAACTGCTGGCGGAAATCGGCAGAAAATAATTTTGTTTTATCGCGGCCAAACCATGACATGGAGTTGTAATATCCCTGCATTGGTGACATTGCCAGATTGGACAACAAGGTTTTTGCCCGAAACATCTGCGGCAACCAATCGGCTTTGGGGTAAACATTAGCAAGACCGGCAATCACTGTTTGACGCACCACATCAGGGAAAACACCACGAAGACGGTTTTCGAGATGATCAAAATAGTAACGGCGATACCCGGCAAAGTTTTCATCCCCACCATCACCTGAAAGTGCAACGGTGACATTTTTTCTGGTCATTTTTGAAACATAGTAAGTCGGAATTGCCGAAGAGTCCCCGAAAGGCTCGTCGTAAAACCAGGTCAGTTCATCGAGAATTGCAACAGCATCGGCCTCGACAATCATCTCATGATGATCGGTGGCGTAACGGTCGACAATCTCATGGGCATAGGGAAGCTCGTTAAATTGATCGTTACTGAAACCAATAGAAGAGGTTTTGACCGGATCACTGGATAAACCCGAAAGAAGGGCAACAACGGCACTTGAATCGATCCCGCCACTGAGAAAAGCCCCGAGCGGGACTTCACTGAGAGTACGGATATCTATTGACTCGCGGAGTTTATCAATAATCTTCTCACACCATTGTTCCTCTGTAATGGTGATGTCCGGTGCAAACGTGAGATCCCAATATTTTTTTATCAGCGGTTGCTGATCCGGTTTGAGAACAAGAGTGTGTCCGGCAGGTAATTTATGAATATTCTTGAAGATTGACTTGGGAGCCGGGACATACATCAGGGAAAAATAGTCAGCAACCGCGGTGGGCTCAATCTCCTTAGCAACCTCTGGGCAAGCAAGAAGTGCCTTTATTTCGGAACCGAAGACAATATTCTGGCCGTCCCAGTAATAATAGAGTGGCTTGATCCCAACCCGGTCACGGGCTAAAAACAACTCTTTTGACTGACGGTTCCACAATGCAAAAGCAAACATTCCACGCAGGTGGTTGACACACTCTTCACCCCACTCCCGATAAGCGTAGATGATCACTTCGGTGTCGCTGTTGGTACGGAACTGGTAGCCTTTTTCAGACAGCTGTTGTTTTAAGTCTGGGTAGTTATAAATTTCACCGTTGAAAACAATCCACAGTTGCCCGTCAGCACTGGACATCGGTTGCTGACCACTACTGAGATCGATAATACTTAAGCGGCGGTGACCCAGACCAACATTGCCGTTATCATTGGAGAAGAACCATTTTGAACTAAAATCACCAAATGATGAGTTGATGTAGTAACCCTCATCATCAGGACCACGATGAACCAATGTGTCGGTCATCGCTTTCAGGGTGTCGGGGACAACCCGCTGGCTGGTTGTATGATAGATACCGCAAATTCCACACATGAACGATTAAACCCTTTTTCACCACGAAGGCACGAAGAAATGCGAAGAAAGTCAAAATTTAAAAAGCTTTTAAACACCAAGGCTCC
>Ga0256827_10002965_pt1 | contig 10860 bp, 12 predicted proteins | sample CV84metaG_FD_185977 | JGI IMG/M metagenome (GOLD analysis project Ga0256827, IMG submission 185977) | Hydrothermal vent microbial communities from East Pacific Rise, Pacific Ocean - CV84 | ecosystem: Environmental > Aquatic > Marine > Hydrothermal vents | place: Pacific Ocean: East Pacific Rise...
TTTAGGATTTCGACACAACCTATTTTTTAGTCTAAAATATTGGAAATGGCGTAGGTAGGGTTGCCCTCATCCCGACGTTAACACGCATAAAATTAAAATCCATACAACAAAATTAATTGACATATAAATATCCATTGAACAATATATCATTTTTATATGCAAATATATGTCGGGATGAGGCAACCCGACCTACAGACTGCCATCTTTTAACGGTATGATTTTTTTCTACCTCTTTAAGTTCACTAAATTAAGAACAAAAGGTATCCAAGCTATAATTTCAAACGATTCATATCAAATAAAATAGGAAAATTATGTTTACAGGTCTAATAAGAGAAATTGCCACGGTTAAAAGCTATAAAAATAATATATTAACTATCCAATCCAAACATAAAGCCAAGATAGGTGACTCTATTGCTATTAATGGGGTCTGTTTGACTGTTATTAAGAGCCATAGTGATGGGTTTGATTTGGAATTGGCTGATGAGACTCGCTCTATTATTGATGAGTCTAAAATAAGTGGGAAAGTTCACATAGAACCTGCCATGCAACTCTCAGATAGGTTTGAGGGGCATATTGTTCAGGGTCATGTAGATTGTGTTGGTGAGGTTGTGAAAATCACTTCAAGAGAGAATGGTACTGATTTTATTATCAAAGTTAAGCCTAAATATATAGCTCATATTATCCCTAAAGGTTCTATAACTATAGATGGTGTATCTTTGACTATCAATGATGTCTATGACGACTCTTTTAGACTTACCATCATCCCTCATACACTTAGAGAGACTCTAATTGGTGAGTACAAGATAGGAACTAAAATAAATATAGAGACTGACCTTTTTGCTCGATATATTGACCATATTTTGAGACATAGAAATCAGAAAAAGAGCATGAGTTGGGATGATATTGATAGAATGCAGATGAGTTACTAAACTTTATAGTTTAGTATCCTCTTCACTCTCTCTACAGAACAGAAAAACATTGCATCAAAAATAGGATTAATACGTGTTATCTTATCATCTATCTTATCAAAAGCAGGAAAATCAAAACCCTCTCCATTGTCTCTAAGGGCAGGACGTACAGAGAACATTATAGGGCTGAAAGTTCTTAAAAGATTTAGTATACGTTTGTAATCTTTTGATGTCTCATCAGGTAAGAAGTTTCTATTTGGATTGTTCTCTTGTTTAGAGATTTCATCTCTTACTCTTTGGATAAGCTGTACTTTGTCATTAAAGATAACCTTTGTCCATCTCACATCACCGTACTCAAAGAGAAAATCACGATGTCGGCTACATAGTGGATGGGTGTTAGCATCTCGAAGAGTCTCTACAAGTTGCAAAAAGAGGTTAACTCCACCATAATTATTTGCAGTGGTTAAAAGTAGCTGATGATAGTGAAGTTTCTCTTCATCTGTTAGGTTATTGAAGTTACACATTTAAGTAGCCTTATATTTAATTGTCGAAGTATACTAGAAATCTTCATCTCTTAGGCTTCTAGCCTCTTGATTTCTTGATTTTTTTAACTCCATATCTATATATTTTATATCTAGCATCTTAGGAGAGGCTATAGTGGAGTATCTAACTCCATCACCATAATATACAAAAATATTAAACCCATTCTCATAGAGTCCCATTCTAGTAGATATAGCTGTTGAGTATGTTGTTATGATACTATTCTCTTTAGTTAAAGCTTTGATATCTGCAAAATACTCTCTTGTCCATAGTAGAGGATTTTGTGTTGGACTAAAAGCATCTTGATAGACAATATCAAATTTCTCTTTTAACTTTGGGATACTCTCTCTAGCATCTCCAAGCAAAATCTCTATCTTGAACTGCTCATCTTCATAATATAGGTTTTGACTAAGTTCTAAGATAATACCCTTAAACTCCTCAAACTCTTTTGGGTACTCAAATGATACTAGAGAACGAATAAGAGCCTCATCAAATTCAGGAGAGATAATTTCTATTTTGTTCGAGATATTCATTTTTTTGATATAGTATATAGTAGCTAAAACATTGTATCCTAACCCAAAACAGATATCTAAAATTCTGATTTTATCCCTATATTTTTGAAGAGAAAAGGCAGGAATAATATGTTTTTCCATAGTCTCATGTAACGCTCCATCATAAGTAGAGTGATAGGGTTCATCAAACTCTTTTGAGAAGAGAGTTATTGTTCCATCTTCTGTAGCTATTATAGTTTTATTATTAGAAACCGACTTCATCAAGCTCTTTAAACTTATACGCTTCCATAATCTCTTCTATGCTCTCCTCTTCACGGACACAAAGCACCATCATACCCTCATTCATAAAATCTATATATGGCTCAAACTTATTCTCTAAAATAATAAAATCAACCCATTCAGTAAACTCTTCACGTTTATCAAAAAATTGCGTACTTTTAATCTCTCCACTATCAAAATCTACCAAAGCCCAACTCTTTACATCTGTAAGTTTCGCTACTTTAGATAGTTTTGAATCTGTACCATCGACAGGTATCCAAATCAACATCTTAGAGTCCTTTTAAGATTTTTTTACTAAGTTTTAAATCCTCATTATTCATAATGCCAATACCTTTTTTCAAAACATTTTTTGCAATATTTTTAGCATCATCAAGTGAGTGCATTTTATATGTACCACACTGATATATATTAAGCTCTGGAATATCATCTTGTGATTTTACTTTTAGTACATCTTTCATAGATTTTTTCCAAGCTTTCACTACTTTTTTCTCTTTTGGTGTACCGATAAGAGACATATAGAACCCTGTACGACATCCCATAGGAGATATATCAATAATCTCTACTTTTTTAGAGTTAAGATGGTCACGCATAAACCCTGCAAATAGATGCTCTAATGTATGAATTCCTTCTGAAGAGAGTATCCCTCTGTTTGGAGACACAAATCTCAAATCAAATACAGAGATATCATCTCCTCCCTTAGTTGTCATGGTTTTTGCAACTCTCACAGCAGGAGCTGGCATCTTAGTATGGTCAACTGTAAAACTATCTAATAGTGGCATAGTGTTATCCTCTTTTATAAATTTTTTCAGATTATAGCGAGGTTAATTTAGAACTGCTATACAATTTAAACAAGTTTTGGTTTTGGGAATAGCTTTTATCTCTAAACTACATAAATAATTTTTATTTTTATCAATTGATAATAGCCTCTTTCTTGATTTTTTTCTTAAAACAAAAATAGTTTTCAAAGTATTATCTAAAATCTTCTCCATCTCTTTTCTACTTTTAGGTGAAATTTCAGCATAACTTAGTAGATTTTCCAATTCAAATACCTTGTCCAAAAAATCTCTATTTTTCTTTTGAATTTTCAAAAGATTCTTTTTTTGCAGACTACACCTTTTTAAGCTTAAATTTTTAGGTGATAATTTTTTATTTAACAAATTAACTCTCTTGTTAACTTCAATTATCTCAGACTTGAAACTCTTCAAAGATATCTTTTTTGAGGAGCATCCTGTAAAAAGAGATAAAAGAAGAGATAAGCTAATAAATGTATATAAAATTATATTTTTTTTTACCATATTTCCAACCTTTCAAGGTGAATTATATACTATTTTCAATAAAATTTAATTTAAAAAAATATGTTATTATGTTATAATATATTTAAAAAGGTTATGTAGATGAAAATTTTTATACTATTGTTCCTATCTATTCTAAGCCTACAGGCTATTGAAATGACTGACTATAGAACAATCTATGGTCATTATGATGAAGCATATATTAATGGGTCACTAAAAGCAACAACAGGAAATCAAGAGCAGAGTGCTTATGACCTATTACTTGATGCAAATACAAGAACTATCTATACTACAGCTCCATACTCAATTGATTTTAAAGCCAAAGGAGATATTGGTCTATCACAAGGTGAAGATAAAAACTCATCCCAAAAAAAGCTATATAATCTCTCTACATCGTTACGTTATGATAAATATATAGTTTATGATGATTTATTTATCTATGGAGGTGGAGATTTTGGATATAGAAAACAGCAACAATCAACCAAAGCTGATAACCTTTTTTCAAAAGTAAGTTTGGGTATTGGATATGGTAGAGTCTATAATGCTACACCTCTAGCTGTTGCGTTGCGTGTAGTTGAAGAGTTGAAACTATATAAAGTTATTTATAAAGATTTATCAGATATATATCTATTGAAACTAGCTAAAATTATTGGTATACGTGATAACTATCGTAGTAAATATGGTGCGGATAACTATAAAAAATATTGGTTTTTAGATATGGAAAAGCTATTTAAAGAGGCAAAAGTATCTTATCAAGAGCATCTTGGTGCAATTGGTATTCTTAAAATGGATGAAGTTATTGAGGTTGAAAAAATTGCAGGACGATTTCATGGGTGGAAGATTAGAGGAGGTGTAGGAGAGATTATCTCTAATTATGAAGGTGATAGTGGAAGTAATAGTAGTACAGCTGATGTTGAATTTTCATATGGACTACCTATGGGGTATGAGGCACAGTATATAGAGACAGCTATACTATTCAAAAATCTATATAACTCAAAAGATATTGATTTTACATTCGATAACCATATGAGCTACACATATGAAATTACAGATTTAATTGATTTAGAAGATAGTTGGAGTGTAACATATGAGAAGTATAATCAAGGAGAGAGTGTATTAAAAAATAAAATATCAGTGGGTCTTAGATATTACCTCGCAAATATGCTTACATTTGATACTACTATATCTATGAGTAAAACAGATGGAACAAATGGAAACTCTGTTGAGACAAAAGATTGGGATGGAGATTTTTTTATGGGTGTAAGATATAGATTAAAATAGATTTGGAATCAGAAGGGTTAATTCTGACTCCAAGAAGGCAGAGTTATTATACTCTAAGCTCTTCACGTTTTTGAAGCATTGCCCAGTAATCATCAACACCTTTTTGAATCTCATCAATTACGTGTCTATTCTGTGGCTTAAATAGATGTCTATAACGCCCTTGAGCACCTAGATAATCTTCTACTTTTATAACATTTCTTGGTCGGTAAAGAATATTTAACTCATGACCATCAATAATCTCATAGATTGGGAACATAAGTGAATCTGTTGCCAAATCTGTTACATGAATTGTATCTTTTGGGTCAAACTTCCACTCTGTTGTACAAGCAGAAACAGTGTTAATAAAACAAGGTCCTTCAGTTTCAAGTGCTTTTTGGAAACCTTTTGCCATACTTTTCCACTTATTTGGTGCAAGTTGTGCCACATAAGGAGCTCCATGAGCTGCCATAATAGCTACAATATCTTTTTTCTTCTGCTTTTTACCATAAGAGTGAGTTCCAGCTTGTGCTGTTGAAGTATGCGCTCCAATAGGTGTTGCTGAACTTCTTTGCCCACCTGTGTTAGCATAGTTTTCGTTATCAAGACAGATATATGTAAAATCATGACCTCTCTCCATTGCACCACTTAGCCATTGGAAACCGATATCATAAGTAGAACCATCTCCTCCAAATGCAACAAATTTAACTGTTGCATCCTTATCTGGAAGTGTCCCTTTTGTTTTACGAGCTTTGTACATAGCTTCAGCACATGAAGCAGCTGTTGCAGAGTTTTCAAAACCGATATGAATCCAAGATGTATCCCATGATGTGTATGGGTAGACTGCTGTTGAAACTTCCAAACAACCTGTATTTGAAGCGATAACTAAGTTATCATCAGTACAGTTCATAAGCTCTCTAACAATCATAGAGTGAGCACATCCTGGACATAGAAGGTGTGCACCTTCAAATCTGTCATTAGTCGTTGAAAACTCTTTTAAGTTTTTAATTGATGTAATTGCCATTCTTAGCCCCTTCTTGTATCAAAAAATCCAAGTTTTGGTCCTCTAACACCAGAGAACTGTTGGATATGTGTTGTAATATGTCCAGCATCAGCATGTGCTTTCTGCTCGTTCATAATTCTTTTTACCTCATCAATAGCAAAGTCACGTCCACCTAAACCATAAATGTAGTTTGTAATAATTGGTCTTGATTTTGTAGTATAAGCAGCAGCAGAAACTTCATTAAATAACATACCCATTGCACCACCTGGAGCTGATTTATCCATACATACTACAGCCTTAAGTCCTTCTCTATCCAACGTTTCTCTCATTAAATCATAAGGGAAAGGACGAATACATCTAGGAGCAATAACACCAACTTTTAATCCACTCTCTTCACGCATCTGTTTTGCAGTAAGTACAGCTGTCTCAACAGAAGAGCCTAGAACAACCATAGCCACTTCTGCATCTTCCATCATGTAAGACTCAACTCTTTTATACTCTCTACCTGTAAGCTCTTTGAACTCAGCAAATACAGAATCAATAATTGTACGAGAATCCATTAGTGCTTTATGCTGTTTAGCTTTATGCTCATAGTGCCAATCTTCTTCTGTTTGAGCACCATGTGTTACAGGTCTTGTAAAATCAAGCATATCATCTACAGGAACATACTTACCAACAAATTTATAGGCTACTTCATCTTGAAGTGGTCTAACATTTTGTGCTTTGTGAGATGTTGTAAATCCATCTTGGTGAACCATAACAGGAAGTCTTACATCTAAATGCTCACCAATTCTAAATGCCATAAGTGGTAAATCATACGCCTCTTGTGAGTTAAAAGCATCAAGATTAATCCAACCTGCATCACGTCCAAGGTACATATCAGAGTGGTCACCACGAACATTAAGAGGAGAAGCCAATGCTCGGTTTACAACTGTAAGAACAATAGGTAGTCTCATTCCACTCGCTTGATAAAGAACCTCTACCATAAGTGCAAAACCTTGTGATGATGTTGCTGTTGCAACACGTCCACCAGCAGCAGCAGCACCAACACAACCACTCATTGCAGCGTGTTCAGACTCTACCATTACAAACTCACCATCAACATAACCGTTTGCTTTATATGCACCATAACCTTCAACAATTGGTGTTGATGGGGTAATAGGATATGCAGCAACAACATCAATCTGTGCTTGTCTTAGTGCTTGAGAAGAGGCATAGTTACCATCCCAAACTTCTACTTCGTTTAATTCAAATTTTTCTGCCATAACAGTCCCTTATTTTTTCGCTTTTTTCTTTTTCTCTGGCCAACTCGCCAATGCATCATCATTATCTAAAGTCTCACCAAACATAAGAAGTGATTTTGGATTTGTAGGACATACCTCAACACAAACTCCACACCCTTTACAGTGGTCATAATCAATTCCTAACATCTGCTTATCTTTTGAGATAATAGATGTATCTGGACACCATACCCAACAGTTTTGACAATCAATACAGATATCTCGATTATATACTGGTTTTATAATTCTCCATGAAGCAACAGTTGCTGTATAGGAGTTAAAATCATTATAATCTCTCTCTTCTTGGCTTAAAAATGCTGCACCTTTGGTCTCTCCATTAAAAGAGTTAAGAGCAACACCTTGTGTTACTTCATCCCAACCAACCTTATCTTCAGCACCTAATTCTCGAACTCCTCTTTGTGCTGTTGCACCAGCTGAACCTGTCATACTCATCATACTCTCCTTTACTTCACTTCGTTATAAGCTCTAGTAATCGCATCCATATTGGCATCGATTATCTTTTGAGGGAATTTAGAGAGAACTTTTTTCATATTATCTAAGAAAAAGTCCAACTCATACATTTTTGAAATTTTCATAAATGCTCCCAAAATTGGTGTATTTGGCATCGCTCTACCAATGGTATCAAGCGAAATTTGCATACAATCAACTACATAAGTTCTATCTACCTTATCCTGTAAAGCAGGAATCCCTGCAATCAAATCATCCTTTGAAAGGTGTGTAGTGATAATGTAATGTGTCTCTGGCTTATCATTTTTTGTAATGTCATCAGAAAAGGCTAACGCAGGGTCAATTACAAATACATAATCAGGATACATTTTTGTCTCATGATTTGTAATAGGCTCATCATCAATCCTATTATACGCATTCATGGCAGCACCCCGTTTCGCTGAACCATAAAGAGCATACGCCTGTACCTCTTTACCTGTCGTAGCGACAACGCTACCCAATCCTTTAGCACCAGTTACAGCACCCTGACCAGCTCGGCTATGCCATCTAATCTCTGTCATGACTTCTCCTATTCGTTTTATAATCTATCAATGAAGTATTGTAATCTCACATCTCTTAAAGGGTGTTCATACCTTGTAAAAAAAACTATAATATTATTCGAGTGTATACTTTCTATCCACCTATTTATAATTTTAATCACTTTTTTTAATAAATTCTATCGCTTCTTGCACATCTTTACATATATTAAAAGCACATTTTTTAAGTATTGAATAGCTCGCATACCCAGAAGTAACAGCTATATAATTTACCTCTGCATCTCTAGCAGAATCCATATCCATACAAGTATCACCAATCATCCATGTATTACTTTTATCATGTTCTAGCTTTGCCAAAGCTTTTAAAATCGGCTCTTTATGAGGTTTTGGGTACTCCACATCTTCTCTTCCAATAAGTACATCAAAATATCTCATCAACCCCATATGTTCCAATAAGATAGTTGAATATTCACCTGTTTTTGTAGTCACAACCCCTAAAGTCGCAAACTTAGAAGCCTCCTCTATAGCCTCTCTTGCTCCTTTTAGTAACACTGTCTTCTGACAAGAGACAACACGATAGTGCATTTTATAGCTATTCACATGAGCATCAACCATATTTGGCTCAACCCCTAATGTCAAAAACATATTCTCTAATGTATGTCCAATCTCATCTTTAATAGCTTTATCATCTGGTACATTTTCTCCAAAAGTCTCAAATGCAACTCTAAAGCCATCAAGAATAGCTTCTGTTGAATCAATTATTGTTCCATCCAAATCAAATAGTATTACTGGTTTCATTTTTTATCTTCTCTTTTAATTTTATTTTTTATAATTAGAGTTCTTGCAAAACTAGGAAACGATGGCTTTAGCCTCGCCTTATTCGGGACTAAAGTCGCCGATTCCAAAAAGTTTTACAAGATGTCTATTAAATCATCAAATAATATCATATATTCCAAACTAATTTAATTTATTTATACGCATAGCAAATAAAAAGCTATCTAAATTTACTTCGCTATAATTGCGATAATTATATAAAAAGAGTTTAAATGAATTATGATGTAATAGTAATCGGTGGTGGACACGCAGGTATTGAGGCTAGTTTGGCTAGTGCTAGAATGGGTGTAAAGACGCTACTAGTGACAATATTGGCAGAGCAGATAGGGGCATCTTCATGTAATCCTGCAATTGGTGGTCTCGCCAAGGGTCATCTGGTTAAAGAGCTTGATGCTATGGGTGGTGAGATGGGACTAGCAACTGATGCTACAGGGATACAGTTTCGTATTCTAAATCAATCAAAAGGACCAGCAGTTAGAGGAAGTAGAGCACAGATAGATATGGATAGATATCGTATATATATGCGTGATGTGATGCTAAATACAAAAAACTTAGATATTAAACAGGAGTTAGCATCAGCTCTTATTGTAGAGGATAACAAGGTTTTGGGTGTAGAGACACAACTTGGAAATAGATATATTGCATCCAAAGTTATTATCTCAGCAGGTACATTTCTAAATGGGCTTATACATATTGGAGAGAAGAAACAACAAGCAGGGAGACAGGGAGAGTTTGCTTCACTAGAACTAGCAGAGTATATGAAAGAGTTAGGGCTAGAGATAGGACGGCTAAAAACAGGTACTTGTGCTAGAATTGACGGTTCATCTATTGATTTTTCTAATATGGAGGTACAAGGTGGAGATGAGAAGCCTATCCCCTTTTCATTTAGAACCAATCGGGCTACTTTTAACCCTACACAACTTCCATGTCATGTTACATATACAAATGAGACAACACATAATATTATAGAGAGCAATTTTTACAGAGCTCCAATGTTTTCAGGTCAAATAGAGGGGATGGGACCTAGATACTGCCCTAGTATTGAGGATAAAATAAACCGTTTTAGAGATAGACCACGACATCAAATTTTTGTAGAGCCTCAAACAATGGAGGCAAATGAATACTATATCAACGGTATGAGTACCTCTCTTCCTACAGATGTACAGCTAGATATGATTCGCTCTGTTGAGGGGATGGAAAATGCAAAAATAGTACGCTATGGTTATGCTATCGAGTATGATTATGTACAGCCTACCGAGCTAAAACATACGCTAGAGACCAAAAAGATAGAGGGACTCTACTGTGCAGGTCAGATAAATGGAACAACAGGATATGAAGAGGCCGCAGCCCAAGGTATGATGGCAGGGATAAATGCAGGGTTGAGTATCCAAGGAAAAGAGCCTTTAATTTTGGGTCGTGATGAGGCTTATATTGGTGTTTTGATTGATGACCTTGTAACCAAAGGAACAAAAGAGCCATACAGAATGTTTACAAGCCGTTCAGAGTATCGGCTTCTGCTTCGTGAAGATAATGCTGATATGCGTCTCTACAAATATGGAAAAGCATTGGGTCTTTTAGATGATAAATATCTAGCACAAGTAGAGCAAAAAGAGAGAGATTTGACAGAAGCGATTGGTTATCTAAAAGAGAATCATGTAACCCCAACCAAAGAGTATGTGGCATTTTTGGAGAGTATTAGTGAGGAGAAGATAAATGACAAAATCTGTCTTTTGGATTTACTAGGACGTGCTACCATGACAGCAGAGAAAATTGTTAAACTTATACCGACTTTTGGTAAATATAGTGATGAGGTGATAGAGCAGATACTTATAGAGGCGAAATATAGCCGATATATAGAGAAGCAACAGAACCAAGTAGATAAAATGAAAGATATGCTAAAAGTCAAGATTCCAAATGGGTTTGAGTTTGAAAAGGTTTCAGGGTTAAGCAA
>Ga0256827_10002966_pt1 | contig 10860 bp, 11 predicted proteins | sample CV84metaG_FD_185977 | JGI IMG/M metagenome (GOLD analysis project Ga0256827, IMG submission 185977) | Hydrothermal vent microbial communities from East Pacific Rise, Pacific Ocean - CV84 | ecosystem: Environmental > Aquatic > Marine > Hydrothermal vents | place: Pacific Ocean: East Pacific Rise...
TATTGGTCTGTGGGAGAGTATATTTCGCATAAAACAACCAAAGAGAATTGGGGCAAGGGAATTGTTAAAGAGTTGGCTAAGTATATTAAAGAAAAAGACCCAACAATTGGAGGTTTTACAACACGAAATATATGGAGAATGAAGCAACTCTATGAGACTTATAAAGACAATCCAAAACTGACACCACTGGTGTCACAAGTTTCATGGACTAATAATCTGATGATATTATCAGGAAACAAGAGTGATGAAGAGAAAGAGTTTTATCTAAGAGAGACGATTAAAAATAACTACTCCAAACGAGAGCTTGAACGACAGATTGCTAGTTCTGTTTATGAACGGACTCTTCTTGGAGATAAAAAACGCTCTGCTGTAGTAAAGGAGTTACCACAACAGACACAAGGGGTATTTAAAGATACTTATGTGCTTGAACTGTTGGGGCTTCCAAGACAATATAAAGAGAAAGATTTACAATTAGCTATAGTTGGTTCACTCAAAGAGTTTATTTTGGAATTGGGTATAGGATTTGCATTTATTGGGCAAGAGTATCGTATATCTGTGGGTAATAAAGATTTCTATATTGATTTGCTCTTTTCTCACCGTTATCTGCAATGTTTGGTTGCGATTGAGCTTAAAATTGGTGAATTTAAACCTAGTGATTTAGGACAGTTAGAGTTCTATTTGGAAGCTTTGGATAGAGATGTCAAGACCCCTCATGAAAACCCAAGTATTGGGATACTTTTGTGCAAAGAGAAAGATGATGAGATTGTAGAGTATGCTTTGAGTAGAAGTTTGAGTCCAACTGTTATAGCCAATTATGAGACAGAGCTTATTCCTAAAAAGCTTTTGAAACAGAAAGTTGATGAGCTTTGTAGGCTTTATGGGGAGTAAGTATGATTGGAAATAGCACCTTTTTGACACATTCCTCACAAAAAATATTTTTTAAGGTGCTATTGGCAAATGATTTGGCTGATTTTTATGAGGTGACAACAAGTTATTTAAATAGACAAGTCAAAAGAAATATAGAGCGATTTGATGAAGAGGATTTTATGTTTCAGCTTACTCAAAAAGAGTTTGATGATTTGCTATGCCAAAATGGCACAGCAAAATTGGCAAAAACAAGAACACTACCTTTTGCTTTTACAGAACAAGGGGTTTATATGTTGGCAACCGTTATCAAAAGTGGTGTGGCTGTTGATGTGAGTAAATCAATTATGAGAACATTTACAAAACTAAGAGAGTTTTCAATGCACTACAATCAAATATCTAAGCAAATTATGGAGTTAGAGAGAAAAAATAGTAAAGAGTTTAAAAAGATATATAAACGATTGGATGATTTGATATAGAAATCACAAGCAAATTAAAAAACTTATGATATACTTTATAAAAAAATAATAAAGAATATCATATGGAAAAAAAATTACAATTTTATTTAAGAAATCTTATACATAATGGGGGGAGTGACCTCCATTTGAAATCTGGTGCAGTTATTCGTTTACGGGTTAATGGCGACCTTTTGAAGCTTGGGGAGAGAGTTCTTACTAATGAAGAGCTTGATGGTATTGCACAGGCGATTTTGACCAAAGAGCAGTATCATACTCTTGTTACTACTAAAGAGCTTGATTGTACTTATGTGCTTGATAAGGATAACCGTTTTAGGGTTAACTTCTTTTATCAGCTCAATGGGTTATCTTCTGTTATGAGGATAATTCCTGTCAAAATATTGACACTTGATGAACTCTCTTTGCCTCCTGTTATTGGCGATTTGGCAGATATGCACCGTGGGTTGATACTTGTGACAGGAGTTACAGGTTCAGGTAAATCAACTACCCTTGCTGCTATGTTAGATAGGATTAATCGTACTAAAAAGAAGCATATTATCACAGTTGAAGACCCTGTTGAGTTTGTTCATCAAGATAAAGAGTGTCTTATCTCTCAAAGGGGAATAGGGCAGGATTCACTCTCTTTTAACAATGCACTAAAAGCTGCTCTTCGTGAAGACCCAGATATTATTTTGGTTGGGGAGATGAGAGACTTGGAGACTATTGAGATTGCTCTTCACGCTGCTAACACAGGTCACTTGGTCTTCTCTACACTTCACACACTTGATGCAAAAGAGACCATCAACAGAGTTATTGGTATGTTTCCAGAGGCTGAACAGAACCGTATCCGTATGACACTAGCATCTGTTTTAGAGGGGGTTGTCTCTCAACGTTTGGTAAAAACTGTAGATGGTAAGAGAGCTGCTGCTATTGAGATTATGAAACGGACAGCAAGGATAGCTGAACTTATCGCTACCAATCGAGATTATGAGATACTTGATACAATAGAGGATGGTAAAGAGATATATGGTTCTCAATCATTTGACCAAGCTCTTCTTGATTTGTTTCATATGGGTAAGATATCAGAAGAGATTGTGCTAGAGAATGCTACTAATGCATCTGATATGAAACTGAAATTACAAGGAATCGGTACAGAGTCAAACTCTAATATTCAAAATGATGTAGAGGATATTTTTGACCTAAAAGAGGTAGAATCTGTAGAGTAAAGCTATAAAATAACAAAAAAAAACTATTTTAATCCTATATTTTGATATAATATAATATAATTAAACAATTAATAATATGTGTTAGGAGAAATATTGTGATAGAGTTAATAGCAAAAATAGGATTTTTTTTAGCAGTAGCGATGCTTATCGGAATGGGTGTGGGTTGGTTTATTGCTGATGTTATGCGAAAAAAAGTAGCCCTACTAGAGTTAAAAACGTTAAATAGTACAATTGAAGAGAGAGATAGACAATTAAAAGTGCTAGAGGATAATTTAAGTATCCAAAAGACGCAACTCTATAAGCTGACGGATGAGGGGATTGTTAGTCGTCATAAGATGTTGAAACAGGCAAATATTATACAGAAGCAGTCTGATGAAATCTATATGATACAGGATAAATTGGGACAGATTAAGAGCATTGAGAGAGATAAAGCTGAATGTCTAAAGAGTATTGTGGAGTTGAGCTTACAGTTAAAAGAGAGAGAGATTAAAGTAGAGGAGTATGCAAAAGAGTCTCTTCTTTTAAAGAATACTGAAGATAGCTCAAACTCTTCATCTACTCATGAAGAGCAGATATTGAGAAAAGAGGTTGAGGAGTTAAAAGTTCTGTTGGAGGAGAGTCGTTCAACTCTATCTGATGATGATATGATAATCTCAAAAGACCAATTTAAACATATTGAAAACGAGTTTAAAGAGTTTAAAGAGAAGATTGATACACTTGAAAAAGAGAAGAAAAATCTAATACTTCGTGTTGATGAAAATCAAAAAAAGAGAGGTGGAGTGGTTGACAAATTCACTACAGTTTTTTCACGTTTAAATAAGAAAGATAAGATAGAGATTGGCAAACAACCGAATCTTAAACAAGTTTAGATATAATTCGCCCCTAAATTTAAAGATTAGAAGGACACAAATGTTAGAAGGTATTACTAGAGAGAGTATCGGCTCAGCTTCTGCAAAGAGACTAAGAAGAGATGGTTATCTAACAGCTAACATCTATGCAAACGGTGTAGAGAATATTCAAGCAGCGTTTAAAAGAGGTGATTTTGTTAAAGCCGTAAGAAAAAAAGAGGCATTGATTCTTCCATTAACAGTAGATGGTAAAGAGATTAATACTGTTATTCAAGAGTATCAACTACACCCAGTTTATGGTGATGTTATTCATGTTGATTTACGTGTTGCCGTTCCTGGACAAGTTACAACTTTTCTTGTTCCTGTTAAAACTGAGGGTACACCAATTGGACTAAAAAACAAAGGTGTTTTGGTTCAGTCTAAAAAAAGAATTAGAGTAAGAGGTTCTATCGAAGATATGCCAACTAACTTCATTTTGGATGTTGCTCCTCTTAATAGAGATGACTCAATTCTTATTAGAGATATAGAAGCACCTGCTAACTGTAGACTAATGGATAGACCAGACGTTGCTGTTTGTGGTGTTATTAAATCTAAATAATTATGTTATTAATCGTAGGGCTAGGTAATCCTGGAAGCCAATACGAAGATACAAGACATAATATTGGTTTCAAAGTTATTGACAAACTTGTCTCTGACTTTGGAGCTAGAGATGTATCAAAAAACTCCTTTTATGGAGAACTCTTCAAATCAAATCAGACTCTTTTTTTAAAACCAACTACTTTTATGAATCTATCAGGAAAAAGTCTACTTGCCGTTAAAAATTTTTATAAGATAGAGTTAGAAAATATTATTGTGGTTCATGATGATATTGATTTACCATTTTCTGCTCTTCGTTTTAAATCTGGTGGTGGGCATGGTGGACATAATGGTTTACGCTCTATTGATAGTTTGATTGGAAAAGATTATATTCGTGTGCGTATGGGGGTAGGAAAACCAGAACACAAAAGTCAAGTGGCAGATTATGTTCTTCATGATTTTTCCTCCCAAGAGAGAGATATATTAGATGCTTGGATATCACATAGCGTCTCTGCAATTAAAGAGTTAGAAGAGCATGATTTAAACTATGTAAAATCACGTTACTCTCTAAAAGAGTTTTCTAAATAGGGGATGTGCCGATGCTTTTTCGATATATCACCTTTCACTATACTAAAAATTTTCTCATTATTCTATTGGCACTAACAGGGCTTTTTGCTGGTCTTGATTTTTTGATGAATGGGACATCTCTTCAATCTTTTAATATCAAAGTCCTTTATGTTTTTAATAAATGGCAAGAGTCTTTAAATCTTCTCTACCCTTTAGCAATTATTTTTGGAGCTATATGGACAAAAATTATATTTGTAAAGCGTAATAATATGGGTGCTTTGTATGCTTTGGGTGTTACTAGAAAAGAGGTTGCAAAACCATTTTTATTTGTTGCTTTTTTTGCCTATATATTTTTTGTAGGGCTTAACTTTACCTCATTTGCTACAGCTAAAGATACAGCTAAGGCATTAAAAAAGAATGAGTATAATATACGAACAAGTGATAATCTTTTTTTTAAATATAATGATAGTTTTGTATATATTGGCAAGATTCTTCCATATGAGAAGAAGTTAGAGAAGCTGACTGTTTTTACATTTAAAAATAAAAAAATAGATAAAGTTCAAAGTGCAGATTCTGCAATATATGATGGTAAGGAGTGGTTGGCTTTTAATGTAACTCAAAAAACTAAAAGGGTAAATGATAAAGGTGAACCATATTTAACTGTTGAGCATATGAAGCAGTTAAATACACTAGTTGGATATAACCCAAAAATATTAACCTCACTCTATGAAGAGAGACAGTTGACACTATATGAGAGTCTTATAGCCAATAAGCTACTTAGCTCTCAGGGTGTAGGAACATATAAAGTTCGTTCAGATATATATGGAAAAATCATTATGCCACTTTTCTCTATTGCTCTGTTAATGATTCTTCTTTTTACCTTTCCTTTTCATGCTAGATATATGAATGTAGGTGCAGTTACTGTCAAAGCACTAGGTGGTACACTTTTTGTATGGGGAGTACTATTTGCTATGCACCAGATGGGATTTAATGGAGCAGTTCTTCCTGAGGTAGGAACTATACTTCCTATTTTATTACTATGGGGATATGCTATATATACTTTTAGTAAGGCAAACAGTATAATTTAGAGATTACTTAATTCATTAGCATTAGGCTAAAGCCTCCAACTCCAAAGGAGGAGTAGCTTTAATAGATATCTTAAATAGACTTCCTTTTGGTAGTCTCTCTACCTCTATAACTCCATTCATATGCTTCTCTACAATGATTTTAGTCATATATAATCCTAACCCCATTGAGTTCTTTTTTGTAGTGTAGTATGGGTCAAATACTTTAGATATTATCTCTTTATCTATCCCCTCTCCATTATCCTCAACTGATATTATAATACTATCCCCATATCTATATAGTTTTATAATAATTTTCCCTTGACGAGATACAGAATCAACAGCATTTTTTATGATATTTATCATAACCTGTAGAAACTCATTTGCATATATATCAATCTCTATCTGTTCTAGGAGAGTTATTACCTCAATATCCTTTTTGCGTATATGACCCTCAATAAAATTTATAGATTTTTTGACAAGCCTTGTCAAGTCAATATTTTCACGTCTATTTTTAGGTTGATAGAATGTTCTAAAATCATCAATAGTTTCAGACATAAACTCAATACTCTCCTCTATCTGAAGACACTTTTTGTCTATCTCTCTATATGATATATCTTTTTGTGGGATTTTAAACCTTAGTAGAGCTAGTATAGAAGCAATCTTGTTTATGGGTTGTCGCCATTGATGTGCAATCATAGAAAAAAGTTCACCTATTAGTGCTTGTCTTGATTGGAAGACAAGTTTCTCATTTGCATTTTGTAGTTTTTTCTCATAGCTTCTTAGCATACGATTGATAGTCATAGAGAGATATAAAGAGAGCATTATAGATATAACCCAAGTAAATAGTAGAATTTTTAAATTTGTTTTGGTGTTTATATTCTCTTTAATATCATTAGTTATTTTTTTATCTTTTATATCAGATTGAATATCTGTTAGTCTCTTATTTACTGTTAGATAGCAGTTATATTTTGGTAGATATTTTGTATAGGATATATATCTTTTATTTTGAGAAAAACCCTCTTTTTGATAGTTATTTATACTCTCTTGCATACTATTTAGAGGATAGAATACCATCTTTTTATCCACTATTTTTTTATTGATACGAATTAGCATATTTCTATCTAGGTACTCTACAAATTGAACAAGATTTTCGACCCTATCTTTAAGATTATTTTTTTCAGTATCAATTGCTTTTTTTTCATACTTTATAATCTCCTGTTGGGTCTCTGTATTTCGTGAGAAAAAGAAAAATATATGAGATAATATACCATAAAGTAGTAGTACGGTTAAGGGAAATATAATAATAAGTGTAGTTATTTTTATTGATGACTTATTGATAGTATTCATTTTATATCTACCTTTTTATAGTTTAAATATATAGCCTTCTGAAGAGCAAGTCTCTATAAATTTATGCTTTAATTTACTTCGTAATCGGCTTACCAAAGAGCGTATTTTTCCCGATGAACTCTCTTGGTTAGGCCATATTTCACACTCCATATTCATAAATGATATCAATCTATTTTTATTGTCTAAAAAAAGCAACAAAAGCTCTTTCTCTTTTTTTGTTAGATTAACTCTTTCGTCACAACATATAAGTTGAGATGCGTGTGTATCAAAGCTAAACTCACTATCAAGATATATAATATGACTCTCTTTTAAGTCATCATCTAGCTTCTCTAGTAGTTTTTGAATTTTTCTCGATGTTAGAGGTTTGATAATATATTTATCTATTTTGTACTCTATACAGTCCAAAAGATAGTCGGTTTTTGTATAAGCAGATATAACTACAATATGCACATCACTATTCTCTTGACGTATCCTATTTATAAGCTCTATGCCATTCATTTTTGGTAGCTCAATATCTACAAGTAGTATATCAATTTGATGTTTTAAAAAAATTTCATAACCCATCTCTCCATCTGAAGCAGTATAAAACTCTCCAAAATAATTTTTTAGAAGTTCAGATATATTCTCTAGTACATCCAACTCATCCTCTACATAAAGAACTGTTTTGTCTTTTAAAGAGTCAAACATATCTTCCCTCCCTATATGGTTTATATTCATCTGTTAAATATTATAAAGCAAAAAGATTACAGAAACATTACAAAACTATCTTTTAGCTCTATTTATAGACTCTTCTGTTAAAATATGTTCATGAAAATAGATAATAAACTTATAAATACTTTAATTTTTATGATGCTTCCTTTTAGCTTCTCCTATGCAGATGAGTTATTAGATGATGTTATAGTAACAGCCAAAACCAAAAATCCATCTTTTGATACAGCAGATAGTTTTTCTGTTGTAAGTGAAGAGGATATAAAAAGCATGAGTGCCACCTCTATACAAGAGATACTAAGAGAGGTAGTAGGTGTAAATATAGGAGTTAATGATGGCTCATTTGCAGGAAGAGAGACTCTATCCATTCGTGGAGCTAATAGCAAACATACATTAATTTTGATTGACGGAAAGAGAGTCTCTGGAACAGATGCACAGATTGGACATAGTAATTTTCAGTACAATTGGCTACCTATTAATGCTATTAAAAAGATAGAGATAATCAGAGGAGCTATGAGTTCTCTCTATGGTTCACAAGCCATTGGTGGTGTGGTAAATATTATTACCAAACAGGTAGACAAAGAGTTCACAGGCTCTATCTCAACTGAGTTTGGAGAGAGTAGTGACAATGGAGGAGATGAAAAAGAGATATCTCTTAATCTTGGAGCTAAGATAACAGATAAGCTATCTCTATCTCTTTTTGCTCAAAAAAAAGATATAGAGATGACTAAAAATGATACCAATAGCTCATTTACCTCTGATAGAGAGGGAAAAGAGTTACAAAATAGTATGATTAATCTTTGGTATGATATTGATGATACCCAACAGATAAAAGCCTCATATCTAAATGGTGATGAGAAAAGAGATGTTATACTATATAGCCCAAGAAGAGGAGTATCTACTACCTATGATTCTTTTTATGATATAGACAAAGAGCATTATTCCCTCGACTATAAAAAGAGTTTTGAGGATATAGATATGAGTCTAAAATATTATAAAACTAAATCTGACTCTCATAGTCAAAATTTAAATTTAACTCATAAACTCGAAGATAATATCTTTAATGCAGAGCTTGATATAGCGACTATTAAAAACCACTATATTGTAATAGGAGCAGAGCATAGAGAGGAGAGCTATCATAAAGCCTATGATGATATCTCCAAAAAAGATTTTAGTGATGATATCATCTATAAATCATTTTATCTTCAAGATGAGGTGGAGATGGGAGAGAAAACACTCGTGACCATGGGAGCAAGATATGATAAGCATGAGCAGTTTGGTAGTGAGTTTAACCCAAAACTCTATATAGTCCATAAAGTAGATAAAAATAGTAGAATAAAAGCAGGTTACGCAGAGGGTTTTAACGCTCCAACTGTAACACAGGGTTCATCAGATTATAAAGTAAAATCAATGTTCATTATTAGTGGAGACGATAATCTAAAAGCAGAAAAATCAAAGAGTTATGAGATATCTTACGCTTATCAAAAAGAGAATAGCTCTATTACAGCAACACTTTTTCATACTAAAATCAAAAATCTTATAGCAACCAAAAAAATAGGAGAAGTCCCAATGGGTAGAATGGTTCAAAACATTCTAAAATACGCAAATGTAGATAGAGCAAAAATGCAAGGTTTAGAGTTAGAGATTAAAGAGCAAAATATCATAAAAGGTATGGATGTAGATTTAGCTTATAACTATCTAAAAACCAAAGATGAGACCACAAACAAAGCCCTATATGCAAGAGCAAATCAAACAGCAAATCTAAAACTCTCCTACTCAATGCCATATAATCTAAATACCACCCTAAGAGTAAACTATGTAGGAGTACAAAGAGACTATGAAAATAACAAACTATCCTCCTATATCACTAGTGGCATTCAGCTAAAAAAAGAGTTTACTAACGGCATAACAGCCAGAGTAGGTGTAGAGAATATATCTGATAAAAAACTAGATAAAGAGCATAACTATCAACTTAAAGGTAGGTTTATTTATGGTAGAATCGGGTATAAGTTTTGATAATGAGGCTAAAGCCATCGTTTCCCTATATGCAAGTTGCATTTTAGGAATCGGCGTGTTTACACCCGAACAAAATCAAAAGATTATTACAAATCCAAAACAATCCCCCTCAACTGAGTCTCAACACTTTCCCTATCCTCCAAAAGCATCTCAATAAGCAAAGGAATAGGATAATAATACCGATTCTTACTCTTCTGAATCACACATATCCCAAAGTAAGCTGTCTCAAACTCCTCTCCACCTCTTTTATCCCAATCTCCAACCCCTCTTTTTCAATCCTATCCACAATATCTGTTAAACTAAACGAATACATCTCAAAACTCAGATAGACAATAAGCCGATTGATACTATTCTCTCGACCATCAGACAACCCCTCCCACTCCATAAGTGTCTCATAGGTTTTATCATTAGCTCATGACACGCTTCATCCTCTAGTTTGATTAGGTGGTCTTGACAAAGGGGTACATTATATCTATTTGTCATTAAGCTTTGTTCTAATTCTCCTGTAAACTTATTCCATATTTTAATACTTTTATCTCTTGAACCTGAAATAATATTTTTATCATCTTTACTAATAACTACTGACCATACCCTATCTGTATGTCCCCTCAATCTTTTCAATTCTTTGCCACTATCTATATCCCATATTTTTATAACTCCATCATTTGAACCTGAAATAATAGTTGTAACATTATGGTCTATAGCTAAAGTATTTATTCCACTTTGGTTTAGAATATAGAAATCCTCCCTATTCTCAAACGGCTCTCCACCCTCAACCAAAACAGGCAAAGCATCTCTTGCAAAAAGTGAAAAATGAAAGGTAAAGAGAGAGAAGAGGATAAATATAATTTTGATTGGGTTCATTTTTTGCTCCGTAGGGTGCGTTTCCCAACGCACCGTTTTATAAATGTTTCAATTTGTAATAAATTCAAATTCTGTTTTGTCGGTGCGTTGGGAAACGCACCCTACCGTAATTCAATATCTAAAAATCTAAAATCTTTTTTGTTGTGTGTCCATAGAGGCAAATCATAAATGAGACAAGTAGACGCGATAATAGAATCATAAACACCCATACCATGAGAGAGTCCATATTGATTCATAAGCTGTACAGACAAATTCATAATCTCTTGGTCTAACTCTAAGCGTTGACATTTCGCCAAAATTTTATGAAGTTTCTTTAACTCTC
>Ga0256827_10002967_pt1 | contig 10860 bp, 4 predicted proteins | sample CV84metaG_FD_185977 | JGI IMG/M metagenome (GOLD analysis project Ga0256827, IMG submission 185977) | Hydrothermal vent microbial communities from East Pacific Rise, Pacific Ocean - CV84 | ecosystem: Environmental > Aquatic > Marine > Hydrothermal vents | place: Pacific Ocean: East Pacific Rise...
GTTCGCAATGACGACAATATCCTTAACTTAATGACATTAATCGTGCAGCAGCGGGGAATTGCACCTTGTATTCGCAGGTTTAGTTTTAAAATACTAATAGTCAATTATCAATTGTAATATCTTATATAGTTTAGTTTAAATATAGCATAAGAGGACTTTATAGTTCAATCTCTTGACTTTATAGACAAGCACTAAATATATTTGTCTCCTTTTTTCATTTCTACATCAGTAACAAATTGTTTTATCATTTGTTCTTCAGATTTTTCACAAATCAATAAAATATTATTTGCTTCAACTATAATGTAATTATCGAGTCCTTGAACAACCGCAAGTTTATCTTTAGGTAATTCAATTATACTATTTTTTGTGTTATATGTTAAAATATTTTCGCTTGATAAAACATTTTTATGTGTGTCTTTAGATTTTTTTTCATACAAGGCTCCCCAAGTACCTAAGTCTGACCAGCCAAAATCTGATTGCAAAACATAAACATTATCGGCTTTTTCCATCACACCATAATCAATAGAAATATTCACACATTTAGAATATGTATCATTTATAAATGCACTTTCTTTATCAGTATTGTATGCCTTTGTGCCTTTCTCAAATAGAGTATTAATGTCTGGCAAAAATTTATTAAAAGATTCGTTTATTGAGTTTATATTCCAAATAAAGATACCTGAATTCCAGAAAAATTCGCCACTCTCAACAAAAAACTCTGCCATTTCTAAGTTAGGTTTTTCTGTAAAAGTTTTTACTTTTTTTAGTTTTTCATTTTCTGTTTCTACTTTAAACTCATTGTTTATTTGAATATATCCGTAACCTGTATCTGGTCTGCTTGGTTTAATTCCTAAAGTTAAAAGAACATTATGTTTTTTAATAAAATCGAGTCCTTCATTTATTCTTTCTTCAAAAGCTTTTTCTTTTAAAATTAGATGATCGGCAGGTGCAACAATTATGTTTGCATCAGGGTTTTCTATTTTAATTTTATGATTTGCATAAGCAATACAAGGGGCTGTATTTTTTCTAAGCGGCTCTCCAAGAACATGTTCCTTTTTTATACTAGGAACTTGTTCTAAAACTAAATCTATATAAATATTATTTGTTACAACATAGATATTTTCGGCAGGACAAATGGGTAAAAATCTTTCGAAAGTTTGTTGTAAAAGCGATTTCCCTGTACCTAATATATCAATAAATTGTTTTGGTTTTTCTGTTCTACTCATTGGCCAAAAACGGCTTCCAACACCACCGGCCATAATTACACAATAATTATTGTTCATTCTTTAAATTTTATAATTTATACAAATGTATGATTCTTATAACTAATAAAAAAATATTAGATTTTCTTGTTACTATAAGCTTGATATGCAGCGGCTAACATATTGCAAAGCTATTTAAAAAAGTTTATCTTTGCTTACTTTTTCAACAGGCATATCATTTTTTAAAGTTTTATTTATAGCCGAATATGGGTCTGAGACTATTTCCTCATCAAGTTTTATTCCTGATAATATTTGAATATAATTATCATCTTGAATTCCTGTTTTCACTTTTCTGATTTTTACTTTTTTGTTATCATAAACAAAAACTATTTCGAGAATACCCTCATCATCAGAAGATTTTAAAGAGTCGTTTAATAAAGAATCGGCTCTTGTTGTAACAGCTTTTATTGGCAAACTTAAAACATTTTTCACTGTATTGGTTTGTATATCAACCGAAGCCGACATTCCTGGTCTGAAAGGAAATGGTTTTTCATCGGTAATTAAATCTTTATAATATTTAGATAAAAGTTTAATTTTAACTTCAAAGTTTGTAACTTGGTCTGTTGCAGTTCCTTCGGTATTAGCAGAATTTGCTATTTCTGTAACAATTCCTTTAAATTTTTTGCCAAGATAGGCATCAACTTCTACTAATGCAGTATCTTTTTTCGACACTCTAACTATATCATTTTCATTAACATCAATAATAACCTCCATATTATTAAGGTTTGCAATACGCATTATTTCTGTTCCTGTCATTTGAGCTGTTCCTACAACTCTTTCGCCTTTTTCTACATTTAGTTTTGTAACAATTCCGTTTATAGGAGAATAAATCTGAGTTTTTGTAAGATTTTCGTTTGCTTCTTTTAATGATGCTTCGGAACTTTTTACCGAGTACTCAGCAGATTTTTTGTTTGCTAAAGCTACTTTATATGCAATTTCAATACTTTCAAATTCGGCATCTGAAATGGCTTTTTTATCCCATAAATTTTTATTTCGTTCATACGATTTTTCTTTTTCTAAAAGAGATGCTTCGCTTTGTGCTAATTGTGCTTTAGACGTATTTACCGATGCGGCTAATCTTTCTATTGTAGATTGATAAATATCAGGATTAATTTTTAATAACAATTGACCTTGCGAAACGGAATCGCCATCTTCTACAAAAAGTTCTATTATTTCGCCCGATACATCGGCACTAATTTTTACCTCTGTTTTTGGTTGTATTTTACCATTTGCAACAATTGTTTCTGTTATTGTTCTTTTTTGTGCTTTTTCAGTAGATATTTTCAGAAATGCCTCTTTGCCAATAAATCCTGAAGTTTTGCCTATTATTATAGCAACTATAAGTACACCAACTATTATAAGTAAATATTTTAATGTTTTATTCATTTTATCTTTATTTTAAAGAGTAATTTTCTTTCCCATATAAAAATCTAAGATTTTAATCTTAAAAATATATTCATATTTTGCTTTCAATAAATCAGATTTTGTTGATACTAATTTATTTTTCGAAATATTATAATCTACCGTATTTACTAAGCCGTTATTATATTTTTCTTCGGTATATTTAAACGATTCTTCCATTGCTTTTAATGTAACATCAGTAGCATGATATTTTTTAAGTGCTGCAACTGCTTCGGTGTATCGTTGTTGCACATCTTTTGTTAAATTTTGTTTTGCTAAATCAAGAGAATATTTATAGTTTAAAACCGATATTTTAGCATTGCTTACACTTGTATTTACCTGCCAGTTATTAAAAATTGGTATATTCAACTGAAACCCAAGATTTGTACTTGCATTATCGCTAAGTTGGTCGGAAAATGGTTTTGTAGAATATGTGTATTGTGGTTGATACGAATAAACTATTTCTCCACTTTGGGTAATGCCACTTTGATATGGAATCATTGTGGGATTACCATCGGCAATTTTTCTGTTTCCGGAATAACCAGAATTGTAACTTAATGTTAAATTTAATGTAGGGTATCTTTGCCCTTTATAAATATCTAAACTTTGTTCGGCACTATTTAAACGATATTCAGCAGCTTTTATCTCAGGTAAATTCTGCGATTGGGTTAATACTTCTTCAAAAACAGGCAAAGGAGTTTCTGTAAAACTTTCGGTATTTGGTATTGCTATTTTAAAACCTGCTACAGAATCTAGATTAAGCAATTGCTGAATATCTAAATATGATATATCAAGTTGATTTTTAGAGGTTATAATATTCAATTCTTCGTTTGCTAATTGCGATTGTATATCATACAAATCGCCCATTGCTAAACTGCCGGCTTCTACTAATGTTTTTGTTCTTTCGGCTTGTTTGCTTGTTACTGCAGCTTGGTCTTGTGCTATTCGCAAAAGTTCTTCGTTAAATAAAATATTTAAATACGCTGTTGCTATATTTAAAGAAATATCGTTTTTTATTTTTTCTAAATCTTGCAAATCGGCTTCAAGATTTAGTTTGTTTTGTTTTATTTTATTTAATTTCTGAAAACCATTAAACAATGTTAAATTACTTGATAACCCATAATTATCATTATATGTATTTTCGTAATTAAATTCGTTTGTATACGGGTCTACTGCTCTACCAAAAGAATAATTTCTGCTAATATTTCCATTCAAATTAGGCAGTAAATTTAATTTAGATTGTTTTAAATTATTCTCTGTCATTTTGGAATTTAATGCTTTTTGTTTTACCTGAATATTATTTTCTATAGCATAATCAACACATTGCTCTAATGTCCAAGATTGTTGTGCTTTAACATTTGTTGATGTTATTATAACTATTAGTAATAAAATAAATAGTTTTTGCATTTTCTTAATTTTATAAGGTCTAAAAAAACAGACGCATAAAGATATAAAAATGTTACAATTTTCATAACTATTTGCTAAAATAGTTTTAATTTATAAAAGTACTCCTTTTAATTATCTATCGGTATAATATTTTTTATAATGATTAACTTCCATCATAAAAATAATAAACCCAAGCTCATCTTAATAAAATAGAACTTGTAATTATTTGATAGATAAAGATATACACAGGTGTTTAAAAATTATTTAAGATGTCGTTGTAAGAAAATAATTAACAGAAGTTCTCTAAAATATTTGAGAATTTGAACTTTAAGCAAGAATACCGAAATCGGGTTCTACATACAAGTAGTAACTATCTAAATATTAAAGTATAATGCAGTTATTTGATGAGATAATATATAATAAAATAAAATAAATGGCAACTTATTAAAAAAAAAAACGTCTTTTCATTAATTTATTGTATTTTTATATTTTTAATTTTACAACTAAGATTGAAAATATAATTACAATTATAGCTGGTTTTTAAATTTAAGTTTATGAAAAATATAATATTTGCACTGTTATTTACCTTAACAAGCCAAGTTTTTGGACAAGTTGTTACTGCTGATCCAGATATTTACACAGCCCAACAATTAATTGAAGATGTTCTTGTTACAGGATGTTTGCAAGCTTTTAATGTAGATTATACCGGTCCAAATGCAGCAATAGGCTATTATTCTGGTGGAACTTTATTAGGTTTTGCCGAAGACCACGGGCTTATTTTAAGCACAGGTAACGTAACAGACTGCATAGGCCCTAATAATTCAGTGAGTATTACAACAGATTTTGGTTTACCCGGTAGCCCTTTATTTAATTCATTAACATCAACACAAACATACGATGCTATAATATTAGAATTTGATTTTATACCATCTTCCGACACATTAAAATTTAATTATATTTTTGCTTCTGATGAATATCCTGAATATGTAAATTCAACATATAACGATGTTTTTGCTTTCTTTTTATCGGGACCAAATCCTGCTGGAGGTTTTTATAGTGACAGGAATATTGCTTTAATTCCAGGAACAACAACGGCAGTTGCTATTAATAGTGTTAATAATGGTTATGCCGATCCAGGTCCGGCAACAGGTCCTTGCGAAAATTGTCAATATTATGTAGATAATACTACAGGAACAGAATTTCAATTTGATGGTTATACCACTCCTTTAACAGCAACAGCTTTAGTTACACAATGCGAAACTTATCATATAAAATTAGCAATAACAGATGTTGGTGATGGTGTTTACGATTCGGCGGTGTTAATAGCAGAAAGAGGTTTCTCTTCTGGTGGAGAGGTTAATGCAGATCACTCTTCTTCTTATGGGGGCGATGATCATATAATTTACGAAGGTTGCGAAAATTATTGGGTATTTGCTAAAGTTGATAGTACATTTTTAAACGATTCTGTATATGTTGATATTAACGTAACAGGTAGTGCTGATAATAGCGATTTAAGTTTTTTCCCTACATCATATTGGTTGCTACCAGGGCAAATGTCCGATACAATTTATTATACTGCTTTTATAGATAATATAACCGAAAATGAAACTTTTACTATCTCTATATTAAACGGTTGTCCTTGCGACCCTTCGTTTAATGATTACACAATTACTATAGAAGATAATTTTGATTTAGAACCTACTATTTCGCCTGATACAACAATTTGCATAGGCGACAATGCTGTATTAAATGCAACAGTAAATCCACTTTTAGATCCAAGTTTAGTAACATATCATTGGAATACTGGCGAAACATCATCTTCAATAACAGTTTCGCCATCATCTACAACAACATATCATGTTACAATAACACATGTTTGTGCAAACGATACTGTACTCGAATGTGCAGTAGATCCTGTACCATGTAATATTTCAATATCAGTAAATTCTGATACATTATGTAATGGAGAATGCACAGATATAACATCAACAATTACAAGCCAAGGGCTTCCACCATATACTTATGTTTGGAGCGATTCAAATTTTTCAGGCGAAGGTCCTTTTAACGTATGTCCAACTACAACTACCACTTATTCGGTAACTGTTACAGATAGTTACGGAAATTCAGGCTCTGCCAGTGGGACTGTGGTTGTAAACACTAACCCTACGGGTTCTATAAGTGCAACAGATATCGATTGCTACAATAATAATAATGGAGCATTAGATTTAGCTGTATCTAACGGAACAGCACCATATCAATATAATTGGACAACAAGTGATGGCTCGGGTATTGTTGCCACAGACGAAGATCAAACAAATTTGGGTGTAGGTGCTTACGATGTAACTATAACAGATGCTAATAATTGTACAGGAACTGCAAACTCATCAATAAGTCAGCCTACTGAATTAACAATAAGTGAAACACATACAGATATAACTTGTTATCAATCGGGAGATGGAAGCATAGATATCACAGTAGGAGGAGGAACTACACCATATCAATATAATTGGACAACAAGCGATGGCTCTGGTGTTGTTGCCACAGACGAAGACCAAACAAATATAGGAGCAGGAACTTATGATGTAACAGTAACAGATGCACATAACTGTACAATAACAATAAGTGCAACAATAATTGAACCACCTGCATTAACTATAAGTCAAACTCATATTGATTTAACTTGTTATCAATCGGGAGATGGAAGCATAGATATCACAGTAGGAGGAGGAACTACACCATATCAATATAATTGGGAAACAAGCGATGGCTCTGGTTTTGTTGCCACAGACGAAGATCAAACAAATATAGGAGCAGGAACTTATAATGTAACAGTAACAGATGCACATAGTTGTACAATAACAACAAGTGCAACAATAACTGAACCACCTGCATTAACCATATCAGAAATACATACTGATGTTGCTTGTAATGGTGGTACTGACGGTAGTATAGATATAACAACAGGAAATGGAACTACACCATATCAATATAATTGGGCTACAAGTGATGGTTCGGGTGTTGTTGCTACAGACGAAGACCAAACAAATATAGGAGCAGGAACTTATATTGTAACTATAACAGATGCTAATAATTGTTCAATAACTAAAAGTGTAGAAATAATTGAGCCAACTGCATTAACAATAGGCGAAACACATATTAATGTAACTTGTTATCAAGGAGATGATGGAAGTATAGACCTAACAGTAGGAGGTGGAACTACTCCATATCAATATAATTGGACAACAAGTAATGGCTCAGGTTTTGTTGCAAGTAATGAAGACCAAACAAACTTAATATTAGGTACTTATGATGTAACTGTAACAGATGCACATAATTGTACAATAACAACAAGTGTAGAAATAACAGAACCTGCCGAAATTTTAGGAACAGATACTAAAGATATTTGCGAAGGCGAAACATATTCTTTTGGAACACAATTATTAAGTACAGCAGGTGTTTACACCGAAGTATTTCAATCTGTAAATGGTTGTGATAGTACTGTAACATTAGATTTTATAGTAAATCCTAATCCTACACCAACAATTACCGGAAATCCTGATATTTGTGCAGGAGATCAAGCATTGCTAAATGCAGGTTCAGGATATACATATAACTGGAGTACAGGAGAAACAAGCCAGTCAATAAATGCTTCTTCTGCAGGTCAATATACCGTGGAAGTAACAGATAACCATGGGTGTAGCGGAACAACAAATATATTTGTAACTGTTGACGAAGTAATAATAACCGGTTCAAGTAATCAATTAATTTGTTATGGAGAAACTGCAACAATATCTGCTACTCCAATATCAGGCGTAGGTCCATATACTTATTATTGGACACCTGCTCAAGGCAGTGGTTCATCTGTAACAGTAAGCCCTACAACAGGAACAACATATTCTGTATATGCTGTTGATTCTATGGGTTGTTCAAGTAATACAGAAGATATTACAGTATCTGTATCGCCACAAGTAAATATAGATGTAATTGCAAATAAAGATACTGTTTGCCCAGGCGACCCAGTTATAATATCTTATGTGCCAAGTAATGGAGTACCTCCTTATACAGTATATGATAGTAATAATAATATTGTAGATACAAATAATATTATTGAATATCTGAATACCCCAACAACATATAGTTTTAGTGTTATAGATAATTGTGGTTCAATAGCTAACGATGATGTTACTGTTAATATTTATGATATTCCACCATTGTCTTTTTCTGCTGATGTTTTAAAAGGTTGTGTTCCGTTGCAAGTACATTTTAATGTAAATAATGAGTACACATTTGCAAGTTATAATTGGACTTTAGGTTATGGAGCAAGTTTAAGCCCAAGTCCTATTTATATATTTGAAGAAACAGGAGTTTATGATGTATCATTATCGGTTGTAACACAAGATGGTTGTAGTGCTCAACATACAATATTACAAATGATTAGCGTATATCCAAACCCTAAAGCTAAATTTGAGGCTATACCTGATGTTGTTAGTATTATCAATCCAACAGTAGGTTTTGATAATTATTCTGAAGATAATTTATTTAATTTTTGGAATTTTGATGATGGCGACTCCTCAGGTGTAGTAGAGCCTGTGCATAAATTTAAAGGTATTGGAAAACATAATGTTGTTTTAATAGTACAAAATCAATATGGCTGTGTAGATTCGGTAAAACATATGGTAGTAGTACAAGATATATTCACTTTATATGCTCCTACAGCATTTTCACCAGATGGTGATGATATTAATGATGGTTTTAAAGTTGTAGGACACGGAATAGATTTAGATAATTTTACTTTAAGAGTATATGATCGTTGGGGAGAACTTATTTGGGATAGTATAGACTTGTATGAAATTTGGGACGGAACAGTTAAAGGAGATAATAGAATAGCACAGAACGACACTTATAAATGGGTTGTGGTTTGCAAAGATTTTAACGGAGTAGAACATACAAAAAGTGGAAATGTAACTCTTATTAGATAAAATTTTATTGGTCACAAATGTAGTTAAAACTATGCACTTCTAGTGCATTTTCTAAAAAGTAAAAAAAAGATATTAGAGCTTAGATATTTGTCCCTTGTACATCCCTAAATAAGGTTGACCGGTTTTACAATAATTTAATTAATTAGCATCGGGTAATTATGAGCCCGAAGGTTTTCTTTTTTTTGTCTAAAGTCTAATATCTAAGGTCTTGTTTCTATGCATAACGAATTTTATCTTATAACTGTAACAACACCTGCTTTTTCGTGTTCGTTTCCTTTAAAATCTTTACATACAACTTTCCAAACATAAGAACCGTTTTGTACTCGTTTTTCTCCACCTTTTGCGTATCCATTCCAATATTCAAATAAATCATCGCTTGTCCAAATCAATTCGCCCCAACGATCATAAATTGATAAATTGTAGTTATCTAAATCTATTCCGTGTCCTACAGCTCTAAAGCCATCATTAATATTATCGTAATCGGGTGAAAAAGCGGTTGGCACATAAAGTGTAAATATATCTTGCACTTCTATTTGTTTTATAGCTGTATCTTTGCAACCATATTCGTTTATTACAACAAGGCTTGGGTAATAATAACCAATTTCTTGATATTTATGAGCAGGGTTTTCTAATAAAGAGCTGTCTCCATCGCCAAAGCCCCATACATTTATATTATTATCAATAGAATAGTTATTAAAATAAATTGTTGCATCTATAAAACTAACTACGTCTGTATCTACATAAAAATGTGCTTCGGGTTCCGGATAAACATTTATCATATCAAGTATTGTTAGTTGATTTTTACAGCCATGCTTATCGGTTACTTGCACTGTTATATCGTACCAACCGCTATAATCAAAAGTATGAATAGGATTATATGCTAAGGATAAATTGTTTTCATCAATATCATCAAATGTCCAAACATAATTAAAATCAGTATTATATTGATTTTGGTTGAAATGAACAGTTAAAGGAGGGCAGCCTTCAAGTATATCTGCTGTAAAACTTAAAGGAGGTATTGGGTATGTATAAATTATAACATTATCACTATCAGTAGAGTTACAAGCATCAATAACTATATAATTTAACGCTGTTGTATTGTCGGGATATATTATATAATTAGCATTATCTACAATATTTCCAAATTCGTCGTATAGTGTGTATGGAGGCACTCCATTAGAAATATTATTGCTAATTAACACAGGATCACCTGGGCAAACAGTGTCTTTGTTTGCATATGTATTTAGCTCAACTCCTTCGGAAACAAACACTGTTATATTTTCTGTATTACTGATACAACCCATAGCATCTATAACATAAACAGAATAGTTTGTTTGCGAATTTGGCGAAACATTAATAGTATTAGTAGTTTCTCCATTGTCCCAATAATATGAATATGGTGCTATACCAAGTGTATTTATTGCAGATAAATTTACATTATTACCATCGCAAATTATTTGATTTCCATTTGTTGTAATTTCAACAATATCTACTTCTACTGTTTCTGATGTTATTCCATTGCACCCATTAACATCGGTAACTGTTACAATATAATTACCCGAGTTTGAAACATCTATTGTTTGATTTGTTGAACCTGTATTCCAGATATACAAACTGTAATTTCCTGCATCTAAAACTGTTGTTTGTCCTGCACATATAAATAAATCCCCGTTTATTACAGGTACAGGATTTGGGTTTACAATAAAATCTACACTTGTTGTTCCTGTACAACCAAGATTATTTGTTACTGTTACACTATAAGTGCCTGCTGTATTTACATTTATTGATTGAGTATTACCTGTTGGTGCCCATTGATACAGAGAATATTGTTC
>Ga0256827_10002968_pt1 | contig 10858 bp, 9 predicted proteins | sample CV84metaG_FD_185977 | JGI IMG/M metagenome (GOLD analysis project Ga0256827, IMG submission 185977) | Hydrothermal vent microbial communities from East Pacific Rise, Pacific Ocean - CV84 | ecosystem: Environmental > Aquatic > Marine > Hydrothermal vents | place: Pacific Ocean: East Pacific Rise...
TCGCTCAAAGTCTGTATCTTTTTCAAAACTAGGACCAGAAGTTAACCCCAACATATAGTATCGTGTAGGATCTGGTTTGAGTGTTAAATTTAGATGTGACTTCGAATAACCTCCATCATCATAAACTTCATCAGAACGCATCTCGACATGAAGTTCACTTTTAATCAACCCATCTAAGTACTTGTCAACTTTTTTCATAGTCTCTTGAGAATCAGAGAAAAATCCATCAACAGAGGTTAAAGCATTCTTTAAATTATCTTTATTCTCAACAACAACACTGTTTAAATTATCTTCAAGAACAACAAATTTATCCAAAGCAGGTGGAAGCTTTTTATCTAAAGTGGCACTCACACTGTCTAAATATTGAGTTATACTTTTAATCTTTGCCATAATTTCAGGTAAATCTTTATTAATATTTTTAGCTACACTAGAATACTCTGCCATCATATTTGGTAAATCTTTGTTAAGACTTTTTCCAACCTTGGAAAATTCTTTAGATGTTATAGTAATTTCATCACTCATTGTTGCAAACTTTGTAATAGTAGCATTCGCATTCTCTAATGACTTATTAGCATTCTGTATAATCTCATGAATAGTCTGATTATCCTCTTTGGAGATTGAAGCTAAAAGCTTAGAAAACTCATTCAAATTGGACAAGGTTGATTGAATATCACTCTTTCCACCTTGATTAAAAATATCACGAATATCTTTTGTTAAAAGCTCAATCTCTTTAAATGCTCGGTCAGCCGCCGTAGATGCATCAACAATAGAAGAGACTCTCTCCTCTTTTTCCAATAACGCATTAGGCTTAAGGTTTATCGTTGACAAACCTGGTTTAATATCTAAAAATTTTCCTCCTAAAAGTGAATCTTGTGATATTATCAGGGTTGAATCACTAGGAATTTTAACCCCTTCGTCAATCATTAGGTGTGTTACTACGTCATTATTTAAGAGTTGTACCTTTTCGACATAGCCGATATCAACACCTTTAAGTTTTACTTTGGCTTTATCTTTTAAGCCTGAGCCATCATTTATCTTGGCAACAATAGGATAGGATTTTTTAAATAGATTATCAAAACTGCTTAGTTGCGAAAGCAGACCAAAAAGGAAAAACAGTGATAATGTAATAAAAAGACCAACTTTTGCTTCTGTTTTCATATATTTTATCTACCTTGTGAAGAGAATTCTTGATTTTGTGCTATAGCACCAAAAGGGTTTAAGTTCAACTCGAAATAGAGCATATTATTTTTAAATGAACTGTCTACATTTGGTATTCGCTCTTGTCCTATAGAGATTTTAGCTCCCCAACATTTCTGTCGATGTGTCCACGCTAGATTCCACTGATGATTAAACTGCTGTTCTACATCATAGTCATACTTTAAAGACCATTGATTATGGTTGTCATAGCTATGAACAAGAGAAGTACTTATAAAACTTGTGGTTTCACTATCTAATATAAAATCATTATTATAAAAATGTGTTAACATTATATCATAGTTGTTTTTATTATAACTAAGTGAAGTGGTAAGAGAGTGAATTTTATCTCTATCTAAAGAGTAAAAAAGATTTGAATAGATATCAAAGGAGTTTTCTTCATTTTTATAAGAGAATTCATTATTAATATCTCCCTTGTCTAACTCTTCATTTGGATATTCAATCCACCCCAACCGATGAAAAAGATTCATATTTAAATCTTTATTATAATAGTATTGACTTAACCCTAAAGAGAGTTTTTCCTTTTGTGTCTGTGTTACAAATAAATCCTTTTGATTATCTCTTAAATTATTATATGAGGTGGGAGCTTCATTCTCTAAACTTGGGCGAGTATAAATAATAGAGGGATGAAGGGTATGAGTATTTTCTCCATACCCTTTAATTAAATCACTTGAAAGCTCCATTGTATGATAGTTACGATAATAACGATAACTCTCACTTTTGTATCCCAAATTAGAGAATGCAACATTACTAAAGTAGAGATTTTCAGAGAGTGTAAAATCTAAATAGTTATTAAAAAATGAATCGTAAAAAGTAATAGGTAAATCAAATTCACTCTGATAGGCTCTACTCCCTTTTGCCCGAGTATAGTGATGAACTTTTGCATCAAAAGTATAAAAAAGATTATCAATAAAAGGGTGGTGTATATAGTTATGATAATGCAAAGTAGGCATCTCTTGTAATGTTTCTGTATTCGACTTTTTACTGGTATCTATATAAAACTTAGAATATAGTCCAAAATAGTTATCAACATCATAAACAAAAGCATTTAATCTAGACTCTACTAAATTAGAGTTAATAAGAGAAGAAGCACTCTCTTTTTGAAGGTTCAAATACTCTAAGTCATTAAGATAGACACTATTTAAATAGACTCCACTTTTATAGTTATCCCACTTCTCTTCCTTGGGCAGAATATCTGTAGAGCTATAGAGTAATTCAACACCATAATGTTCAAGGTTAAAGTTGTTCTCTTCTGCATAAGGAGTAAAGTTTTTAAAATATCCTGTTCTAAAAGTAACTTGTGAATGATTTGAATCGACATAGCGAGTTGTTATATGCGTTCCATAACCTCTATTGGTTCGGAACTGAGGATTCAGCTCAATATCAAAATCATTCGTTGGAGCGTAAAAATATGGCTGTTCATAAACAACCCCTTCACGTTGAGAGACTTTAAATCGAGGGAAAAGTAGACCTGAAGTTCTTTTATCTACTGTAGGAAATGCCATATAGGGGAAATAGAAGATAGTACTATCAAAAAATCGAACACGTGCATCTTTTAAAGTGATAAACTCTTTATCTTTTCTAAAATGTGCTTCTGCAAACTCTATTGTCCAATCAGGATTGATTTTATCACAAGAGGAGAGCTTACTATTAAAAATTTTATAACTCTCATTCTCTTTAGTTGCTTTTTCTGCCTCTATCCATAAGTCTTGCTCTGTTGTTAAAAGTAATTTTTTAAATTCAACTTTTTTATTTTGGGTATTAATAATCAGTTCATTGGAGGAGGCTCGATTCTCTTCTTTTCCTAACATTTCAACTCGACCACTTAAGATGAGTCTAGATGAGTTCTTATCATATACCGCTCGCTCTGCTTGTAACAAATCTCCATTATATAAAATAAGCACATCTCCTTGTGCTTCTAAATGGTCAAGTGTCGCAACAACTTCTTGTGCAAAGACCTCCATATTCTCTTTAGCAAAAGTAGATACAGAAAGAAGGAGAAAAAATAAAAAATAATGCATCTACATCCTAAAGGTTTTATTTAATTTTAACTACTCAGCCAAAGCTTGATAAGCAATATCCGTTCGGCACTGTTTTCCTGCAAAGTGAACTTGCCCCACTAACATATAGGCACGCTGTTGAGCCTCTGCAATAGAGTTACCTAAGCCTACACAGACCAAAACTCTACCACCTGTAGCGTAGAGTTTACCATCCTCTTCACGGCTTACCCCCGCATAAGAGATATGTGCATGTTCCGCAAAAATTTCATCATGTACAATATCATCAACAATAATCTCGGCAGGAGCAGAGCTTTTATAAGGATAATCTTTACTTGCCATAACCACACCTACTGCAAACTTATCATGAAATTCTACTTTTAAATTTTTCAAATCATTCGTAGAGGCTTTATAGAAGAGTTCAGAAGCTGGTGTTTTTAAAAGAGGCATTAACTCCTCACATTCAGGGTCTCCAAAACGGACATTATACTCTAAGATAATTGGCTCGCCATTTACAACCATTACACCAATAAAAAGTACCCCTTTAAAAGGCATACCTTCACTTTTCATACCTTCAAGTGTGGGAACAATAACTCTCTCATCAAGTTTTCTGTAAATCTCATCATTAACCAAAGGTGTTGGAGCATACGCACCCATACCACCAGTATTTGGCCCTTCATCATTATTTAATAATCTTTTATGATCTTGTGCGGCAGGAAGAACGACATAATCTTCTCCATCACAAATTGCAAATACAGAGAGTTCATAACCATCTAAAAACTCCTCTACAACAATAGAGGTTCCCGCATCACCAAAAGAGTTACCTGAAAGCATATCTCCTACAGCTTGTTTAGCTTCATCATGGGATTGAGCAATAATAACTCCCTTTCCTCCACAAAGACCATCCGCTTTTACAACAATAGGAGCATCAAGTGTCATAATGAATTTGTAAGCAACCTCAATAGAGTCTGTTTCAATATATTTAGCAGTAGGAACATTATGACGAGCCAAGAAATTTTTCATAAATATTTTTGACCCCTCTAACTGTGCAGCTTTGGCACTTGGTCCAAAAATTTTTAATCCTCGTGCTTCAAAGGTATCTACAATACCAGCAACCAGTGGAGCCTCTGGTCCAACAATTGTTAAATCTACACCATTTGCTTCACAAAAATTTGCCAATTCGTCGAAGTCACTTATTGTCAAATTTTCACCAAGCTCATCAGTTGCACCATTACCTGGAGCAAAGTATAGCTTATCCACATTTTCATCTTTTTTGAGAGCCATCCCAATCGAGTACTCTCGTCCACCTGCACCAATTACTAATATATTCACGTATTAATCTCCATCTTTTATAATAAAGGAATTATACACTATTGATTATATGGATTAGATTTAGAAAAAACCGTTAATTCTTTGTTATAAATAACTAATCATTAACGATTCCTATTTTTTAGTAATATTTTTATTTTTAAAGAAATTCTTGAAGTTTCAACCCGAACAGCCGTTCTGCATAAAGCTGGCCCTAAAAAGCCAACGGTGTAGGAGAGAGCGACCTTCTGGGGACAACTTCTTGCCAGCATTGCTAAGCTCAAACGAAGCCATCCACACCTCAGTCAACTACATGTCCCACTAAAGATAATGTTGGACCACAAATAACAGTAGTCGAACCATCCAGGTTGAGGGGATTATAACAAATAAAAATTGAAAAGTCACTATTTATTAGCTATTTTTTCACGATTTCTAACGCTTTTTCAACACAAGAGTCAATTAAAGGTCTTTCAGCCACAAAAAAACGACATTTTTTAGGAAGATGAGCCTTTGTTGCCTCCCCTATAAGTACAGCAGTATAGTCATCTTGCCATTTAAAACTCTTAAAAAAGCACTTGATTGTTGAGGGAGAGGTAAATATGATAACCGCACCATTTTTAGGTTTTTCTATTCTATTATAAGAAGAACAAGAGGTCTCATAGAGAATCTCTTCTTTAATCGAAATACCTGCTCTCTCTAAATAAGATTTAGAATCAAAAGAGACAATTTTTGGTCGTAGATAGAGTAATTTTTTAGTAGAAAAATAATGCTCAATATCTTTAGCAAGGCTCTCTCCATAAAAATTTTTAGGAGTATAAATAACCTCTCCTCCTAACTCCTCTATCTTTCTTTTAGTCGCATCACCTATTGCAACAGAGGGATATTGTTTCCATGATTTATCAATAGTATCTGCAGAGATAACAGCTTGCTTAGAAGTGAAAAGAAGCGTATCGATACCTTCAAAATTTATATCATCGGCAATTAAAGAAAACGATATCATAGGAAGAGAGAGAGTCCCCTCTTTTTTAAGAGGAGAGAGTAGGTAAATTAAATTCCCTGACAATGACGTTTACCTGATGCCATGCACTCATTGATTGCCGAGTCATCAAATGGATCATAATGTGGTGTAATAATCCATGGCTTATGTGGTTCCAATTCCATAATCTTATCTTCTATCTCATCTGAAATCCGATGTGCTTCTATCAGATATATATTAGGACGAAGAACCAAATGAAACTCTACAAAATTAGAGCTACCATCGGTTCTTGTTTTTAACCAGTGAAAACCATTAACCTCTTTATGTTTAGAGATAATATCCTCTATTTGAACTACAATCTCTCTATCTAATGCTCTATCAAGAAGGATTAAAACACCCTCCTCTATAATCTCATATGCTGAATAGATAATATAGACCCCTATTCCAAAACCAAAGATAGCATCAACTATCTCCCATCCTGTATAGTGAACAATACCTAAAGCCAAGAGGATAACACCATTTGACCATAAATCTGTTTTATAATGTAGTGCATCTGACTTAATGACTAAGTTATCAGTCTTTTTTGCTACAACTAAAAGATATTGCACCAAACCAAAAGTGACAATAATAGAGAGAATCATAACCCAAATAGCAGGGGTCAAGAGTGTTGTTTCACTACCATGAATAGCTTTTTGAATCGCTTCATATATAATATAAAGACCTGAAATCGTAATGACAGTTCCCTCTATTACCGCAGCGATTGCCTGTACTTTTCCCTTGCCATAATGAAAATTATCATCGGCTTTCTCTTCTGACTTTTTAATGGCAAAAAAGTTAAAGATTGAAATCAATGTATCAAGTAGCGAATCTATAGCCGAAGCTAAGACAGCTACAGAACCTGATGCAACACCTATAGCAAACTTTACGATGGTCAAAATAGTAGCCACTGAACTGGCTACAATGGTTGCTCTTTTCTCTGGAGACATAACATTTTCCTTTAACTATTTTTGGAAGTGTACCATCTTAAACTTATCTCCCATAATAGTTGGAGCAATAAGTGTCTTAATTTTATCTGCTTCACGCAGATAGTTCTCTTGTGTCGTCTGTTTTGCAAACATCTCTAAAATATCAATAAGTCCAAAACGAATCAAAGCTCTAGCTTGTGTCTCATATGTATCTAATTTAAACCCCACCTCTTCAAAAGCATCAATAACATGTCCAAAATTAACATCATAAGTAATATCAGCACTCTGATACGCCTCTTCCATAATTAGCTCTTCATCAAACAATGGGAAAGTTTTATGTTTTTGATAAACACGAATAGAGAAGTCATTTCGAACAAATTTTTCGCCATAATCAAAAGATACAAAATCGCATCTTTTAATTCCTTTTGCCATATTTTGAGCAAACTCCTCATAACCAACAGCCACTTCGCCTTTAACTTGTCGATGTTTAGATGCAAACTTCAGTAAATTTTTATCTGCTTCTCTCCACTCTACTTTATGATTCTCGACAAAAGCCTCTTCTCCATCTTTTATAAGTTCACAAGGAAAGGCATCAAAAATTTCATTAGCAACGACAAAAGCATAATCTACTGCAACTTCATCAATATCGTTAAAGTGTGTAATTGTAATATCTGAACCAAAACGCTCTTCAATATACCTAAGTTGCTCTTGCTGAACATGAGGCTGACGCTCTACAATTCCAAACTTAAGAGTCTGAACCAAAGCAGGGTCAAGGGTATAGAGCCACTGAATCATATCACAAAGAAGATAGCCCTTATGTGCTCCAATTTCAATAAGCCATCCATCTCGTTTAAAGGCTTCCTCTTTTATAAGCTTATAAAAATGGTTTGCAATCGATGCCCCAAAAAAAGAGCTGGTACTCACTGCTGTATAAAAGTCTCCACCTTTTCCAATCGATTTAAATGTTTTATAGTAACCCTCTTCTCCGTAGAGCCATTCGTTCATATAGTTGCTAAAATTCAATTTTTTCCTTTTTCTTATTTTTCCAAAACCCCATATTTTGTCAGAAGTTCCATAATTTGGTCAGGTAATAGATACCCTTCATGTCTACCTATCTCTGTACCATTTGCATCCCAAAAAACTGATGTGGGTAACACTTCAATATTACTATTAATCGCACCTAATACATCTTTATCTGTATTTACATAATAGATAGCTATATCAGGATACTTCTCTTTTATCTCTTTAAAATAAGAAGCCATATGTTCACACCAGATGCACTTTGTTTTACCAAACTCTATCATTAGTGGTTTACCTTTGGGTATATCAACCACATTAACTTTGGGAACAGCACCAAAATCATACCCCATAGAGAGAATAGTTAGCATGAGAATTAAGAGTATTTTTTTTAACATTGAAAATCCTTTTATTATAATTTTTAATAACTATTATAACATATTACAAAGCATCAGCAACATTGACATAGAGACCCAAAAGCTCTAACTGTGCATCTATTTTGTAAATCTCTTGGTCTAACTCCCTAATCTTAACACGATTAGAAACCATCTCTGTATCTAAAGAGGTTCTATCTCCTATCAATTCCAACTCTTGAGCTGTAGTTAACATACTCGCATAGTGACCTGCATCATCTTTGGATAGAGCAATTTTTTTATCAATAATCTCTAAACGCTTCTGTACCAATTTAAAGTTATTAACCAACTGCTTTCTATTCTCATCTAAGGTTACTTTGGCATTAAGATAAGCTATCTTTGAATTCTGAACATCATCAAAACTATTAATATTAAGAGGAAGCGTAACTTTGAATCCATAATTAAAATATTGTGTTTTTATCTGACTATTAGGCGAAGCAAAAAGAGGATTTAAATCTTCATTGGTATAGCGTCCTGTAACCGAAATTTCAGGAAGATACTTACTTAAGGTCATATAACTGTTATGTTGCTTCTCTTTTACGCGTAAGTTATCTCTTTGAAGAGTTAATTGATTTTCCATATATCGTGCCTTATCAATCATACCAAAATTAGGAAGCTTAACACTATGAGGATTTAAACTACTTAAAAGAGAAAAGTCATTCTCTAACTTTACAATCTGTAGCTCTAACTCAAGCCTAGAGGTCTCATCTTGATTTCTTTTTAAGAGAGCTTGGTCATATAGAGTACGGTTAGAGAGACCTTCATCATAACTCTCTTTTTGAATCTGAATATCAACATTATCATTATTAATAGTCAAAGCAAGTTTCTCTAATTGATATTTTGATTTTTTTAAATTATATAAAAGAGTTAATGATTGCAATATAAGCTCTCGCTTTTGCAACTCTAAATCTAGACCATTTGCTTTACCTAAAGCTTTGGCATACTTAATAGCCGACCATATTCCACCCGACTTAAAGATAGGTTGGTCAACAGAGACAACAAATTGACCTGTATTAATTGTACTGCCAAACTGAGTTGAGTAATTTTTAGAATAACTTAACATTATAGGAGAAATCCATGAATTCTCTAATTGATGCGTCTGAACACTATTCTGCTCTTTTTGATACTCCAACAGTTGACGCTTATCTGTTGAAAGAATATCACTTAATTCGCTCTCTGCCCTAAGAGCAGAGAGAAAAAAGAGACTAGATAGAAGATATAGCTTCTTCAAAACGCTTAAATCCTTCGTCTATCTCCTCTATTGTGATAGTTAATGCAGGTAAAAAACGTACTGTATTTCGACCAGCAGGAAGCACTATCAACCTCTTTTCCATAGCATTAGCAAGCACTGCCTTCATCGTCTCACTATCTTTAGCACGCAATCCTCGCATCAATCCTAGCCCAACCTCTTGAGTAAATAGATTTGAATACTTGGTTGCTATCTCTTTGAGTTTAACTGTAAAATATGCCAATGTCTCTGTAAGCTTACCACTCTCATCCATATCACTTAATACCTCAAGAACCGCCAAACCTGCTCTTGTACTTAAATAGTTTCCTCCAAATGTAGAACCATGGTCTCCTGCCACTAAAACATCTTTGTGTTTAGTCATAACTGCACCAATAGGCACTCCACCACCAAGACCTTTTGCCATAGTAATAATATCGGGTTCTATCTCGTACATATTGGATGCCAACATTTTACCTGTCCGATAGATACCTGTTTGCACCTCATCTACAATAAGTAAAACCCCCTGCTCTTTTAAAAAGTTTGCCAGCTTTTGAATCTCAGCCTTCTCGAAAGGTTGAACGCCACCCTCTCCTTGTACAAGCTCTATCATTACAGCTACCGTCTCATCATCAATACTATTATAAACAGCATCCAATCCATCAACATAAGAGAAACCATCAGGATAAGGAGAGAAATTAGGGGTGTGAAAACTATCTTGCCCTGTTGCCTTTACTGTGGTAATCGTTCTTCCATGAAATGAGTGTTCTAAAGTAATAACTTTATATCTCTTTTTATCAAATTTTGTCTCGCCATACTTACGAGCAATTTTAATAGCACCCTCATTTGCTTCTGCTCCAGAGTTAGCAAAAAATATTGCTCCATCATAATTAGCTAACGTACAGATCTGCTCTGCTAATTTAGCTTGTGGCTCTATAATCTGCAAATTTGAAATATGAATAATCTTCTCGACTTGCTCTTGGAGTGCTTTTACCAAAGTCTGATTATTATGCCCTATAGAGTTTACCGCAATACCTGATGCAAAATCAATATAGTTATCGCCATTCTCTGCAAAAAGGGTAGAACCCTCTCCTTTTATAAAGTTAGTATAGTTTCGATTATAGGTCTGTAGCACATACTGTTTGTCTAGCTCTTCTAGTGTCATTGTTTTCCTTGTTATTTTAATCATTGGTGCAATAGTGCAATCACACCCTACAAATATAATTATGTTTATATACTTTTTTGTGGTTCATCCACCAGATGTCCAAAAGGTAATTTTGCTCCACCTAAGACATGAAAATGCAGATGGTGGACTTCTTGCCCTCCATTCTCTCCATTGTTAGTTATAAGCCTATAGCCACTCTTATCGATACCCGTAAGCGTTGCCACCTCTTGAAGAAAAGGTGTCATCCCCGCCATGGTTTTCGCAGAAACATCTTGAAAACAATCTACATGCTCTTTTGGAATAACCAAAATATGAATAGGTGCCTTAGGATACAAATCATGAAAAGCTATAAATTCATCATTCTCTAAAATTTTATTACTTGGAATTTCGCCTGCTACAAGTTTACAAAATATACACATCTTTTTTTCCTTATTTCTTAATATATTACTTTTGAATTCAAATTGATTTCAAAAATTATATCACATTCAATCCCACTATTAGCATATTTTCGATAAAATCTCACAATTATTAATTAAAGCATATAAGAATTAAACAGAGGTTATTTTGAAAAATCTAG
>Ga0256827_10002969_pt1 | contig 10856 bp, 10 predicted proteins | sample CV84metaG_FD_185977 | JGI IMG/M metagenome (GOLD analysis project Ga0256827, IMG submission 185977) | Hydrothermal vent microbial communities from East Pacific Rise, Pacific Ocean - CV84 | ecosystem: Environmental > Aquatic > Marine > Hydrothermal vents | place: Pacific Ocean: East Pacific Rise...
ACTCACCCTCTTTATAGAACAAGTTTTTACCATCTTTCCATAGTGATTGGTGAACGTGCATACCGTTTCCGTTGTCATTATAGATTGGTTTTGGCATAAATGTAGCTGTTTTACCATTAAGGTGAGCTACCATTTTTACAACATATTTATACTTTTGAACATTATCAGCAGCTGTAATGATGTCAGAGAAAACAATACCAATCTCATGTTGACCTTGTGCCACTTCGTGGTGACCAAGCATTACTTCCATACCTACATCTTCAAGAACTTGCATCATCTCTGCTCTTAAGTCTACTGCTGGGTCAATTGGTTGAACTGGGAAATATCCACCTTTAACTCTTGGTCGGTGACCCATATTTCCAATTTCGCCATAATCAGCATTATCCGCCCAGTGACCTTCGTCTGTCTCTACTCTAAATGATTGGTGGTTGTCATTATCAACAATTTTTACATCATCAAAAATAAAGAACTCATTTTCTGGACCAAAGAAAGCTTCGTCTGCAATACCAGCATCATCTAGTGCTTGAAGTGCTTTTTTAGCAATACTTCTTGGACACTTAGCGTAAAGTTCATTTTTATAAATATCATAAACATCACAAATTACACAAACAGTACTATCTGCTGTAAATGGGTCAAGGAATGAAGAACCAACATCAGGCTTAAGGAGCATATCTGACTCGTTAATTGGTTGCCAGTTTTCGATTGATGAACCATCAAATGGAAGACCACCCTCTAGTTGACCTTCATTTACTGCACTCATTCTGTATGAAATATGATGCCAAGCACCTTTAATATCTGTAAATCTAAAATCTACAAACTCTACTTCATTTGCTTCACAGAATTCAAAAAATCCTTTTACATCATTATCTTCTACAAATTTACCCATATTGGTATCTCCTAAAAATTTAAGTTGCAATGATTGTATCAAATTTTTTTATAAAAGTGTTACTTTTCTTGACTAAAAAGTAATCAATTGGGGTTGGCGTTGTTCAAAAGTAACAGCTTTTGTATAACCAATTTTTTTAGCAAGTGTTACAGCCTCTTCATATTTGTAACCTACCTGTCCTATGGCATGTGCATCCGAAGAGAATGTAATTGGAATATCCATCTCATATGCTAACTCTAGCAAAAGAGGAGATGGATATATCTCTTTAATTGGTTTTCTTAAGCCAGCACTATTAAGTTCTATCACCATATTTGATTTTTTAATAGCTTTTAGTGCTTTTGTAGCAATAAGACGAATATCTTTCTTGGGTATAAAATTAAATACTTTTATTAAGTCTAAATGCCCAACAATATCAAAATGGTTACTTTTTGCCATAGCCTCAATAGAGTTAAAATACTCTTGCCAAATTTGATCTATATCTCTATTTTTATATTCAGATATAAATTCAGGATTATCAAATCCCCACTCTTTTAAAAAGTGAACAGAGCCTATGAAGTAGTCAACTTTAGAATTTAATACCCTTTTGTTAAGATAGCCATCTAAATAGTCAACTTCATATCCAAAAAGAATTTTTATTTCATTTTTATATCTCTCTTTTAACTCTAAAACATCATTTTGATACTCATTCATCTCTTCGAATTTAAGACGATAGTGGCTATCAAAGTTCATTGGTGCATGTTCTGAAAAACCATAAATATCAATTTTTAGCTCTATAGCTCTTTTTATATAGCTTTCCATAGAGCCTTTTGCATGGTTGCATCGTGTTGTGTGATTATGTAAATCTATTCTCATACTTTGAATTTTATCATAAAAAATTATTTTATTGATTTTCTTATGTTATAATATTTTTAGTTCAAACAAAAAAGGAGAAACAATGAACATAGACTTTACAAATCCATCAACTATATTGATTATTTTGGGTGGTATTGCGATAGGGTGGATATTATCTTATTTGAAATCTCTGTTGACAATTCGAAAGCATAAAAAAGAGCTGGTTGAGTACAAAGAGCATCTTGAACGACAGATGAAGATTACAGATAGTGGAAGTAAAAAGATGATGGAGGAGATGAGTGAGTTGAAAAAAGAGAATGAGAACTTAAGAATAACAGTTAAAACTTTGGGGCAGAAACCAGGGCGTGCTGAACTTCGACAGTTTAATATCTATGACAACGCATTACGAAAAATGATGTTACAAGCACCTGGTTTTTCATCAGCATGGGAGAGTTCACTACAAGAAGCAGAGCGTGAGTACGAAGATAAAGAGGCTGGATTTAAAAATATTATTGGAAAAGTATTTGGTTCAGGGGGTAACTCATCATCTGATACAACACCGTTACATCAGATAGAGCATAAGTAATAGTTAAAAGAGAGAAAAAATCTCTCTTTTAAGAATAGATATCTTCTCTAGATATACTTCTCATCAATTCTAAACTTATCAAACTTTCTAAGTTTATTATGAACAATGAATTTTCTTAGCTTTTTTGTATAGCTTTTTCCTAATTCACAATAGTTTACTAAATATTGAACTAAAATTAGAGGATTATTTGTTCTATTTCTCTGTCTTCTAAAGCTCTTATATGCACCTCGACCAATAACTACAAAGTAATCATCAATTGCATCACTTAGTGTTGCATATTTTTTTACATAAATAGCTTTACCTTTTCGTGTACCTTTAGCTTTAATTCTTGGTTCATGTCTGTTATATGACCACATACCAAAAATATTGTTACCTTTTTTAAAGAATCTAGACTCTCCCCATGCAGATTCAATAGCTGCTTGAGCTAAAATAATACTTACAGGATGTGTTTTTAATCTGTTTACTAATTTATTGATATTTTCAGTTTTATATTTTTTATATAATTTTTCTAAAAATTTTCTATCATTAGCACTCCACTCTGATTCATCTGTTTTTCGTAGAGCTAAAACTCTATTTCTTTTTAATTTTAGTTTAGCTTTAGAGATTAAAATAGCTGGAAGAATCATATGAAAAAATTTCTGTTTTTTTTCTGAAACTTGTAGCTTGTTAAGCGAAATGGTATTAGTATAATTAATAGGCTTAATTTTTTTACTAGTAAAAATCTTAATATCACTTGGTGTTTTAATTTTTTTATTAACAACAGTTACTTTCCCATTACTGTGTGTCTCTTTTTTTTGTATTGAAGTATTATATGCTACACTCTCAACATCATACTTTTCAATACCTTTCTCTATTTCCTGCACATAAGCATCATCAAATGCAAAAATAACTGAAGTAAGCATTAAAATCGTTACAAAATGTTTCATCATGTTGTATATATCCTTTTGAAAAAATTTCGGAATTATACCTCTAAAAATTAAATACAAACTTAAAATGATAAAATTTCGTTTAAAAAAAATCTTTTGGAATGCCATGATATAGTTCTTTTGAAAGGAATTAATTTTTTTTAGAAATTTTTTTGAAAAATAGAGAAGATATTCTATTCGAAGAATCTCTTTTTTAATTTATATATTTTTAACATTGAATATTGGAGCTAAAATCTATAAATAATTAACTTACATTATATATATAGTGCAAATTTACACAATTAATTTGAGCAAAAAAGTGATGAAAAAGTGATATTTTTTGTCATTTTTGAACAATCGAACAGTTTTTGTGAATTTAGAGAGATTTTTATAAAAATCGTGTATAAATTGTATGCGATTTTGGGCTAAAAAGCTGGAAAAAATAAGAAGAGATAACTATATTTATTTTTTTTTGCTATACTTATGAGCATAAAATTAAACAATTAGGAGAGTGTTATGGCACTATTTGATGATGTAAAAGAAGTAGTTGTAGAGCAACTAAACGTAAACCCAGAAGAAGTAAAAGAAGATTCAAAATTTGTAGAAGATTTAGGTGCTGATAGCCTTGATGTTGTTGAGCTTGTAATGGCATTAGAAGAGAAATTTGATATTGAAATTCCAGATGAGGATGCTGAGAAAATTGCAAATGTTTCAGATGCAATTAAATTTATTGAGAATATTCAAGCGTAGTTTTTAAGCCTCTAAAAAAGAGGCTTATTTAAATTATATATGAAATCATTATTTAAAATGGTTTGATATATATCTTAAAAAGAGCATAGGAGATAGAATTGAAAAGAGTAGTAGTTACTGGCTTAGGCATGATTAACAGTGTTGGACAGGATAAAGAGAGTTCATTCTCTGCCATTTTAAATGGAGAGTGTGGTATTAAGAAGATTGAACTTTTTGATGCTGAAAAATTTTCTGTAAAAATAGCAGGAGAGATTGTTGGTTTTGATGCAAGTACAGTAATGGATGCTAAAGAGGTTAAAAAAGCAGATAGATTTATTCATCTTGGAATTAAAGCAACAAAAGAGGCGATGATAGATGCCAATTTTGGAGATGATATAGATATGGAACGTTTTGGTATCTCATCTGCATCTGGGATTGGTGGATTGCCAAATATTGAAAAAAACTCTGTTATTTGTGAAAAGAGAGGACCTAGAAGAATATCTCCTTTCTTTATTCCTTCATCTTTGGTTAATATGTTGGGTGGATTTATCTCTATTGAACATGGAATAAAAGGACCAAATTTATCATCTGTAACAGCTTGTGCAGCAGGAACTCATGCAATTGCAGAGGCAACAAAAACAATTATGCTTGATGGTGCAGATAGAATGTTAGTTGTTGGTGCAGAGTCAGCAATCTGTTCTGCTGGTATTGGTGGATTTGCTGCAATGAAGGCTTTGAGTACAAATAATGATAATCCAAAAGAGTCATCAAGACCATTTGATGCTGATAGAAATGGTTTTGTAATGGGAGAAGGGGCGGCAGCTCTTATTTTAGAAGATTATGATTTAGCTATGGCTCGTGGAGCAAAAATTTATGCTGAAGTTGTAGGATTTGGAGAGAGTGGAGATGCAAATCATATTACAACACCTGTTGTAGATGGCCCTCTTCGTGCTATGAAATCAGCGATGAGAATGGCAGGAGAACCAGAAGTAGATTATATTAATGCACATGGTACTTCGACTCCTGCAAATGATAAAAATGAGACAGCTGCTGTTAAAGAGCTGTTTGGTGGAGCTGAAAATTGTCCTCCGATGAGTTCAATAAAAGGTCAGATTGGTCACTGTCTTGGAGCAGCAGGTGCGATTGAAGCAGTTGTATGTTTGATGGCAATGCGTGATGGAAAATTACCTCCGACAATTAATTATACCACCCCTGATGAAAATTGTGACTTAGATTACGTGACTGATGGTGTTCGTGATGCTGAGATTAATGTAGTAATGAGCAACTCATTTGGTTTTGGTGGGACTAATGGAGTTGTGATTTTTAAAAAAATATAAGGATGTTGCATGGCAACTTATTTAGAATTTGAAAAAAAAATAGAGCAGATACAACAAGATATTGATTCTGCTCGTGCCAAAAGTGATAATTATGCTCTTGAGAGTTTTGAAAAAGATTTAGAAAAAGAGGTTTCAAAAACAATGAAATCTTTAAGTGATTATCAAAAGTTACAGCTGGCACGTCACCCTGATAGACCTTATGCATTAGATTATATTCGTTTTATGATGGATGACGCTTATGAGATTCATGGAGATAGAGCCTTTCGTGATGACCCTGCAATTTTATGTTATATGGGTTATATTGATGGTCAAAAGACCATGGTTATTGGTGAGCAAAAAGGGCGAGGAACAAAGCATAAATTAAAAAGAAATTTTGGTATGCCAAACCCTGAAGGGTATAGAAAAGCATTAAGAGCTGTAAAACTTGCAGAGAAGTTTAATATTCCAGTATTGATGTTGATAGACACCCCAGGTGCATACCCTGGTTTAGGTGCAGAAGAGCGTGGACAGAGTGAAGCTATTGCTAAAAATCTTTTTGAATTTACAAATGTAAAAGTACCAATGATTTCTGTTGTTATTGGAGAAGGTGGTTCAGGTGGTGCATTGGCGATTGGTGTTGCTGATAGATTGGCAATGATGCGTTACTCTGTATTTGCTGTTATCTCTCCAGAGGGGTGTGCCGCTATCTTATGGAATGATCCTAAAAAGGTAGAGCAAGCTGCAAAAGCACTTAAAATTACACCTACAGATTTACATGCTCATGGTTTAGTTGATGATATATTAGATGAACCTCTTATTGGTGCTCATCGTGATAAGAAATTGGCTGCAGATGTAGTTAAAGCGTACTTTTTAAAGAATGTTGCAGAGTTAAAAGAGTTGAGTGTTGAAGAGATGTTGGATAAGCGTTATGAACATCTGACTAGTGTTGGTGCATTTAGCGAAGAAGAGTAGTTTCTTATAATATTTTGTGGTTGTGTATGGTCGGCTAAAGCCAACCCTACAGCCACCAAACTCTTAATTTTTTTCCTTTTATTTTTCCATTTTTTAATCCGTTAAATGCTTTTTTTACAACTGTTTTATCTATTGCTACATAACTATGTGTTGCATAGACATTGATTTTTCCTATATTTTTATTCTCTATACCAATATCTTTACAGAGTGTTCCTAAAATATCTCCTGCACGAATCTTTTTCTTTTTTCCTCCATCTATACAGAGAGTAGAAACATCTCCTTGTAGATAAAAACTTTTATTTGGTTGTAGATTATCTATATTCTCAATATTTAAGTTTGGTTTTATCTCTTGTAGTTTTCTTGTTCCATACTCATCACATAGACTTACTGCTAAGCCACTTTTTTCAGCTCGTCCTGTTCTTCCTATACGATGGGTGTAATCTTCTGTTTTCATAGGTATATCGTAGTTTATGACTATATCTATACCATTTACATCTAAACCTCTTGAAGCCAAATCTGTAGCCACTAAAACAGGAAGAGAGCCATTAGCAAATTGTAAAAGCATCTCTTGACGTTCATACTGTTCTAAATCTCCATTTAATGTGGCTACATCAAAACCACTCTTGTCTAACATATCAGATACTTCAACTGTTTTTGCTTTTGTATTACAAAAGATAATAGCCAAAGAGGGTTGATGGTGTTGAAGAGTAGTTATTACTGCCTTGTCTCTATTTTTTGTTTGATAGGCTTCTTCTTTTATTTTAACTCTGTCTTCTTGACTCTCTATTTTTACTTCAATAGGATTTTTTAAAATTACTTTGGTTAGTTTATCAATATTTTCTGGATATGTTGCAGAAAATAGTAGACTTTGACGCTCTTTTGGCAGGTTTGATACAAGTTTTAAAATATCATCAGCAAAACCCATATCTAGCATTCTATCTGCTTCATCAAGAATTAGGGTTTTGATTTGACCCAGATGTATGGTTTGGCGTGAAAAGTGGTCAAGGAGTCGTCCAGGTGTTCCCACTATAATATCTGCACCTTTTTCTAAAGAGGCTACCTGTTTGGTTAAAGATGTACCACCATATAGAGTAATAATTTTTATATCTTTTTTATATTGTGCTAGTTTTCTACACTCCCCTGCAATCTGTTCAGATAATTCGCGAGTAGGAGCAATAATTAGAGCTTGTGGAAAGTGTTCATTCTCATCAAGTTTTAAAATAAGTGGTAGAGCAAATGCTAAGGTTTTACCTGAGCCTGTTTTTGCTTTTGCAACAATATCTTTGTTGTTGCGTATATGAGGTATAGAGACTTTTTGAATTGGTGTAGGAGTTTTATATCCTAGGGATGTTAGGTTTTCTAGCATCTCTGTTGGTAGAGATAGCTCTTTAAATGAAATCATGGAAACTCTTTATTAGGAAGATTTTTCCAAATTATAGCAAATTTTAAAAAAAACTCTGTATTTTTCTCTCTTGATATAGTATAGGTAGAGTAATACTATTAATAGCAACAATATATCCTGTTCCTATAGCTAAAACCTTTTCAATGGTAGCATTGAGTGTTGCTTCATATATATAGTAGTGAGGCAGAGCAAAAGCGATTGCTGTCATATTTATCCAAATAGAGATAATAGTTAAGAGTGAAGTGAGTAGAAAAGTTGTTACTCTAGTGACCATATAAGGATAGACATAATTTATAAAAGGATAAATTAAAATAAGTGTACCTGTAAATGAGATAACATTTGCAAAAAGAACCCAGTTTATATTGGCATCTGAAATAACCCAAAATAGAGGGGTTAATAGTGCTGTAAGCATGGTACTGATAAGAACAGCTTTGTAGTGTGCAACAGTTAAAATTTTATTTATATTTATATTCATAACTCTATTCCATATTTGATTATTTTGTAGTAGTTAGATTATAATATAAAAAAGGTGTTAAAAAGTTAAAATATTATTATTTTTTTAAATAAACTTAAAATTTAAATAAATTTTAAGTTTAAGGCTATAAAATGAACTCTTATGTTCGATACTCTGCGTTAATTTTAACATATTCATAAGATAGGTCACATCCATAAGAGGTGTAGCTTCCATCTCCTAATCCTAAATCACAAGTAACTCTAAAGCTAGAATTTTTCATAATCTTATAGGCTTTCTCTTCTCTCTCTTGGTCTAATTCACGTTGAGTATTTGAGTAGATAAGTAGATTATCGTAATGAATAGTTAAAGTTTTATCATCACATGCAACTCCACTTGCTCCAACAGTTGAAGCGATTCTTCCCCAATTTGGGTCTTCTCCAAAAAGAGCTGTTTTTACTAAAAGAGAGTTAGATAATGTAACAGAAGCTTTTCTTGCCTCTTCATCACTTTTTGCCCCTTTTACTTCAAATGCTACCAGTTTATTTGAACCCTCTCCATCTTTAAGAATCATCATTGCCAGTTCAAATGTAATCTTGTTTAGAGCCTCTCTAAATGCCTCTTTATTATAAGCCCCTGAAGCTCTATTAGCCAAGAGCATAATAGTATCATTAGTAGATGTATCTCCATCTACACTAATACGATTAAATGAACCCTCGGTAGCATCTGTTAACAGCTCCTCCATATCAGCTTTTGGAATATCTGCATCTGTTGTAATAAAACATAACATTGTAGCCATAGCAGGGTTTATCATACCTGCACCTTTACAGATAGCACCAATGGTAAAGGCTGTTCCATCATCCATCTCTATCTTGAAACATAGCTCTTTTTTAAAACTATCAGTTGTCATAATAGAACGTGCTGTTTTATCTGAATTTTTTGCATTATAGTCAAATTTATCAAAAGCAGAAGTTATCTTTTCTTGATTTAGACGATACCCAATAACCCCTGTAGAGCTCATAATTGGGTTTTGAAGCTCTTGATACTCTTTTAGTTTCTCAAAAATAGCCTCAATATCTTCTACCCCTTTTGCTCCTGTCATTGCATTAGCATTTTTGGCATTCATCAAGATAAAATTGGTTTTAAAATCTTGTGGATAGTTTTGATAGTGTTTTATTGGTGCTGCTTGAAACTTATTACTTGTAAATCGTGCCGTTACATCACAAAGGGTATCTGAACGAATAAAAGCAACATCTCCATCATTTTGTGGGTTGTTTTTCATTCCTACATTTACGCCATCGCAGAAAAAGCCTTGAACATTATCAAGACCACCTTTTAGTGAATATAGATTAAACATGGTTCATCTCCTCTGGTTTTATTGTTTGTCTAATTATCTTTTTGGTTTTTTTTATACCTTCACTTGGTCCAATAAGTAAAAGTTTAGCTCCTGCGGTAATTATGGTGTTTCCTTTTGGCATAGGGATAAAGTGACCATCTCTATTTCTAATACCAATAATAGTTACATTAGCAATCTCTCTAAAACTTGCTTCTCTCATTCGTCTTAATGTTAACCATGATGTTTTGGTTACTCTTGCCTCTTCCATATCAAGAGGGGTATCTTGCTTATATAGAAACTCTTGAAGTAGATTTTCCATATCAGGTCGGATTGCCATTGCGTTAATCCGTTGAGCCATAATATTTGTAGGGGTTACAACTTTATCTGCACCCAATTTTAAAAGCTTCTGTTCATCTGAAATGGTTGGTGCATTCGAGATAATTAAAAAGGGTCTCCTCCTATGAATCTCATCTTCATAAAGACGCATAGATGCAATAGTGGCAATGTTGTCTGCAATATTATCAGCAAGAGTAATAATACCTTTGGCAGAAGAGAGATGTGATTTTAAGATAGACTCTTCTGTATGTGGCTCTCCTTGAACATAGTATGGGTATTTATATTTGATTGCCAACTCCTCAATATCTTCACGTGGGTCAATAACCACAAAAGGGATATGACTTTTACGAAGCTGTCTTGTTACTTGTATGGTAAATTCATTATGGTAACAGATAACAAAGTGCTGTTTTAGTCGTGCAATATTGTAAAGCATTTTTCTCTCTTTTATAACTTTTTGTAGTTCGCCTCGGTTCAGTACATCTACAATTAGACCTATGGCTACGGAAAAGACTAAAAAACCAAAAATAATAAGGCAGATTGTAAAGATACGCCCTAAATCAGAAATTGGTGCCATCTCTCCAAATCCAACGGTAGTAAATGTAATACTTGCTTGATATAGAGCATCTAATAGTTCCATGTCATCAATAATAATATAACCAAATGTACCAAACATTATAGTTAAAATAGTTAGAATAAGTGGAAGTCTAAAAGGTGCTAGAAGTACATACAACTCATCATTAAGAGTTATATGTGGAGTAGGCTTTTCTCGCCAATTAAGAAGTTTTTTAATGCTATTTTGTTTTGCCAAAATAGTTTCTGAAAGGGTAAGGACTAAGCCTCAGCAGTTTCAGCTGTAGCTTCTGCAGCTTTTTTCTTCATTGTTCTAAGAGTTGACGCAGCAACTTTAATCTTTTTAGTTGTACCATCTTCTAACGTAATTTTTACTGAACGTAGGTTTGGTAGTTGTCTTCTCTTCGTTTTGTTGTTTGCATGAGATACATTGTTTCCAACCAATGGACCTTTTCCAGTTACATCACATCTTCTTGCCATGTTAATACCTTTGTAATAATTTTCATTATAAGTTTTTGATAATGTTTTTAGAAATT
>Ga0256827_10002970_pt1 | contig 10848 bp, 10 predicted proteins | sample CV84metaG_FD_185977 | JGI IMG/M metagenome (GOLD analysis project Ga0256827, IMG submission 185977) | Hydrothermal vent microbial communities from East Pacific Rise, Pacific Ocean - CV84 | ecosystem: Environmental > Aquatic > Marine > Hydrothermal vents | place: Pacific Ocean: East Pacific Rise...
CCAAAACCTTAATTCTCTCTTCATTTTCTATAAAGAAAATATCATTTTCATCTAATTTCACATTCCCACCTTTCAATTGTTCAATAGAAGCCATAAAATCAACAAGATATAATAACCATTTTTGAGAGGATGTTGAGATATAACTACCAAGACGTTCTTTTATTATTTTCCAATATTCATTATAAGTTATAGATACAAAACCATCACTCTCATTTTCTTTTTTAAGACTTAGGATAATTTTTACTGTATCTTTCTTCTCATCTTTATTCCTTGCCCATGAATCAATTGAATCACTATAATCTTTTAGGTCATTATTTAAATGATGAAATATTTTATTTTCAATCCCAATAACCTGATTATCGGTTTCAATAACAATATCTATTCGACCCTTGTTAAGAGTTGAGACTTCACGATTGACTTGAAAATTATTATCAGAAGACTCATTTCCAGTTACAAGAATCATTAATGATGAAAAAAACAGATTTCCTAAACCATGTTCATTGTTAGGATTTAAATAGAAAGATAATATATTACTACTTACATTTTCATAATGGGGATAACCAGTTATATTAAAAATATTTTCACTTTTTGATATATGAGGAAGTGATTCAAAATCTTGAATTAAACCTAAGAAATCATTGTATATATCTGACATTACATATCCTTAAATATTATAAAGAAGATTATATCACTTGATTGTTGCATTCTATATAATATAAAATATAATAAAGACCATTTTCTGGTCGATAAAATTGACCCTACTACACTTACAACTTGACAAAGTAAAATTTAAAACCTATAATATAGGTAATAAAAACTATATACTAGTTTATATAACCTATAAAAAAGGAAATAGCCATGCTAGAAGAGTTGTTTGGTTCTAAAAACCGTGAACGTGTCTTACAATATATCTTAGCCAATAACCAAGGTTATGCAAAAGAGATAGCAGATTTTTATGAAAGTAGTGTTGACCCCATACAAAAACAGTTAGAACGTTTAGAATTGGGTTCTATTTTGGTTAGCCAAACCGTAGGACGTACACGGCTTTTTACTTTTAACCCTCGCTATGCTTTTAAACATGAATTGGAAGTATTACTACTTAAAGCACGAGATTTTTATGCTCCTGAAGAGATAGAGCGACTAACTAAACAACGCAAACGACCACGACGAACAGGAAAGCCTTTATGAAAAGTATTAAAAATATGAGCATGGAAGAGTTGGGTGCATTTGTTTGTTCTGCTTTGGAACAAGAGGGGATAGAAACTGTACTTTCTGGTGGTTGTTGTGTTGAGATTTATAGTAATGGTCGTTACACCTCGGATGATATTGACCTAATTGATCGATTTAATGGGGGGCATCGTAAAATAAAAGTTGTTATGGAGAAGTTAGGTTTTACAGAGTATAAGATGAAACGTTATTTTGTACATGAAGATACTTCTCTTTTTATTGAATTTCCTAGAGGACCTTTAGGTGTAGGTGATGCACCTATTCAAGATATTTCAAAACGTAAAAGTGAAACAGGGATATTGAAACTTTTAACACCTACGGATTGCATAAAAGACAGATTGGCAGGGTTTTACTATTGGGATGATGAACAAAATTTAGAACAAGCCATTTGGGTAGCCAATGAAAATGAGTTTGATATGAGTGCCATTGAAAAATGGTCGAAAGATGAGGGTGAAGTGGAAAAGTTTGAGGTGTTTAAGAAGAGGTTGATTTAGCTCATTCCCACGCTGAGCGTGGGAATGAGAAGAACCCAAATATCAATAATCAAACAATGTTTTATACCCTTTATGCTAAAGTGCCACAATAATTTCTAAAGGAAAAAAATGACAGCATCAGCAAAACATATACTGGTACAAGATGAGGCAACATGCCAAGCGTTAAAAGAACAAATAAGTTCAGGTGAAAAGACATTTGAAGAGGTTGCAAGAGACAAATCTTTGTGTCCATCGGGTGTTAAAGGTGGAGACTTAGGTAGCTTTGGTCAAGGGGCGATGGTTCCTGAGTTTGACAAAGTGGTATTTAACGACGAGGTAGGGGTGGTTCATGGACCTGTTAAAACTCAGTTTGGTTATCATTTACTGTTAATCACTAAACGTGCTTAGTGATAAAAATTTAAATATCGTGTCATGGTTACTCATGGCAGGATTATTGGCTTGGTTCGCTTACTTTAAAGGTTGGATTTTTGCTGATTTTACAAATATTTCTCCCCAAGATGCTCATAAGTGGCTCTCCTCTCCTAACAAAATTGTACTTATAGATGTTCGTTCTAAAAAAGAGTTTGAACGTGACCATATAGCAGGTGCTAGGCATATTCCTATGAGTCTCATAGAAACTGAATCTATCAGAGATGGAGAGATTTTAGTCTATTCTGAACGGGGTGAACGCTCAGTTAAAGCATCACGTATATTGTCTCGTCGAGGATATCAAGGCGTCTCTAACCTTGAAGGTGGGGTTGTTTTTTGGATTCGTGCTGGGTATAAAGTGACCAATGACTAACATCATCCTTTGTGGTGGAGTAGGGGCTAGAGTTTGGCCCCTTAGCCGAAGCTCTATGCCCAAACAGTTTTTAAAACTCTTTCAAAACAAATCCCTTTTTCAACTGACATTAGAACGAAACCAAAAGTTTTGTAGTAAACAGTTACTGGTTTCCAATGCTGAGCAGTATTTTTTAGCTTTAGACCAAACAGAAGAGCTAAACTTTCAAAATGTTAACTACCTTTTAGAGCCTATGGGGCGAAATACAGCTTCTGCTATAGCGTTGGCTTGTTGGGGTCTTCCAAAAGAGGAATTGGTATTGGTTACGCCATCTGACCACCTTATAAAAGATGAAGAGGCTTACCAAAAGATTTTAGAAAAAGCTGAAACTTTGGCTCGTGAAAAGGGTTTGGTGACATTTGGAATCGTTCCTACTTATGCTGAAACAGGTTTTGGGTACATAGAGTGTGGGGAAGATTTTGAAGTTCTCTCTTTTCATGAAAAACCAAATGAGGAGAGGGCAAAAGAGTATTTTGATTCTAAAAACTACTTATGGAATTCTGGAATGTTTATGTTTGAGGTGGGGATTTTTTTGGAAGCCTTGAAAATGTATGCTTCTGATTTGTATGAGCTTTCATTTAAAGCTTATGAAAACGCCTCTAAAACAGAAGGGCTGACACGGATAAAATATGAAGATATGATGGTTTTGCCTTCCATAAGTATAGACCATGCTGTGATGGAAAAAAGTGAGAATATAAAAGTTGTCCCCTCCAATATAGGGTGGTCAGACTTGGGAAGTTTTGACAGTTTGTCAAATGAGATAGAGGGTGATGAGGTGATAACGGTCGATGCTTCGTCCAATTGGGTATTGTCCGAAAAACAAGTGGCTTTGGTAGATGTGAATGATTTGATAGTGGTGAACACCCCTGATGCTTTGCTTATCTCAAAAAAAGGGTCAACCCAAAAAGTAAAAGAGGTGGTGGAGCAGTTAAAAGGGAAAAATTCTGAGTTGCTTCATGAAAATAGCTTGGTTTACCGACCATGGGGAACGTATGAAGTTTTGTTGGCAACCGAGCGTTACAAAATAAAACGGATAGTTGTACAACCCAACAAAAGTTTGAGCCTACAAAAACACTACCACCGTAACGAACACTGGATAGTGGTTTCAGGTACAGCCACGGTAAGGGTAGGGGAGGAAACCAAACTGATACGACCCAATGAATCGACCTACATAAAAATGGGTGAACTGCATAGACTCTCCAACGAAGGGAAAATTCCTGTAGTGCTTATAGAAGCTCAGGTAGGTGAGTATGTGGGGGAAGATGATATTGTTCGGGTGTAGCTTTAAACAACAAACCAATTAGAAATCATTCCTTCCCATATTTTGTAAGATTGATAGTAAGCTATCAATCATTTACTGTGACTCTTTTTCTTTTATAATCTTTTTAGCTTTTTCTTCAGCTTTCTCCAACAACATATAATTAAAAGAGGCTTTGATGGTATAGCTATCTTTATCAGGATAATTTTTAATTCTCTCTTTTAACAATTCATTTAAAATATTTCCCTCTTCATTAACAATAACAAAATTATTCCATTCAACTTTAGGTTCAGAGATTACTTTGGGATAATCTAAATTTAATAATATCTCTTTTTGTTTTTTTTTAGAAAACTTACTCTCTAAGAGTCCTAATCTAAGATAAAAAGATGTAGCTCTAGGGATAAAATTCTCTTCTAAATTTATTAACTTTTCTAAAATTTCATCTTTTAATTTATTATACTTAACTACTTTATTATCAATCTTTGGTATATTTTTTTTAGTAAAAAAATATACCCCTCCTATAACTGAAATAGTTAAAACTACTCCTGTTACTAAACTATTTGTTGTTATAAATTCATTCATTTACTCTATCTCCTTTTTAGAGTTATTAAGTGATTTTAACTCTGTTTCTAATCTTTCTCTCTCTTTTTTAGCCTCTTCAATCAAATTTTCTTTATTACTTTCATTTTGAAGATACTCCTCTATTTCATTTTCTTTTTTATCCATAGTTTCGTTGAGTTCATTAATTATATTTTCTAAGATATTTTTTTGAATATGATTTGCAATTTTATCTTCAAACTCTTCTCTCATATTATTATCACTTATTTCAAAAAAATTATTAATTTTTTTCATAATTTTAGAATTTATTCCCTCTAAGGTATTTTCTGTATCCCAAAATCGTTGCCAACTATTTGTATTTTTTTGGATAAGCTTATTAATTTTTTTACCTTTAAACTGTTTTTCTGCTAATTCTTTCATTCCTAATGTTAACTCAATTGCATAGATAGAGAAAGTATTGGTAGTTAGAGTTAAAGATATGTTTTTATCTTTTTCTATTAAGTTATATTTGAGATTATCCATATCTTCTTGTATCTCTAAAGTTAATTTATCTGTCATATCTCTAAGAGACTCTCTTAGTTCTTCAAAATTATTATCTATAGCTTTTTTTACAATCCACTCTACTTCATTTTGATAATTGGAACTGTTTGTAATTCCCTTTATTTCTGTCTCAATTTTCTCAAGACTTATCTTATGTTGTTTATGTTGTAACAAATAGAATTCATCTAAATTAGATTTAATTAACTTATTAAAATTTTTATCAATCTTCTTTTTCTCTTTTTGAATAAATTTAATTATTTCGTCAATAGATTCTGAAACATTTTTCAACTCTACCTTACTCTTCATTAAATCAGAAAGGCTACTCTTCTTCTCATTTAATTTCTGTTCTATCTCATTTATCCGTTTTCTAAAAATAGAATCCAAAAACTTAGAGTGTGAATCAATAATATTTTTCCCCTTATTTTCAATAAGTTTCTTTTCTATCATCTTTTCTAGTCTTAATAATCCATGATTTTCAGGCTCTAAAAATCCTTTCTCTTCCAACTGTTCAGCATAGTACTCTAAATCTTCATTTAGGGTTAACTTTCTATTAAGCATCTTATCAATCAATGCTCCTAAAGCACTTACTAAAATAAGACTCTCTTTGTTACTTACTACCTCTCGTCTTTTTAGTTGTGTATCTGCTAAAAGTTCAGATATATACTCTTCTAATCCATCACTGTCATTGATGCTGTCTATTTTATTGAGAACTGTTAGCTTTTGCTCTTTTGGAACAGAGAGTAAAAAATTATCTATAAAATCTATATCTACTTTATCCATCGCTTGACCTGCATAAGTTATATAGATATTGGCATTGGTTTTATGTATCCACTCTTTGGCTACTTTGTCTCTCTGTTCATTGGGGTCATTTGTCCCTGGGGTATCAACAATGGTTATCTCTTTAAGTATCTCATTCGGGTGGTAGATGGTTACAAGATTTACAAAAGGTGTATATTTTCCATATCGTGCTACATAATCATTTAGATTATCTAAATGATTTTCATTTTTTATTTTTGCTGTAGTATTAATAATTTCATCAACAAAGAGACCTTGACCAATAGATTTTTCTATATCAGGTTTTAAAAACTCTTCATAAAAGTCTTTATTTGATTTCAGCTGTTTCCACTCCTCTTTATTATAAAAAGTAGCCTCGATTCTTGGCTCTTTTCCATATTTAATAAGTGTTATCTTGGCTGTATGGGGTGTATCATCGGTAGGAATAATTTCTTCTTCAAAAAGTAGAGCATTAATAAGTGTTGATTTACCTGCTTTTATCTGTCCTGTAAAACTAACAAAAAAATGCTCCTCTTCTAGTTGCTTTTTCTTCTCTTTTATATTCTCTATAGTTATATCTTTGGATAAGATATTTGGTAGGTTTAATATTTTTTCATATTGTGTTAGTATCTTATTTTTTTCATTTTTGTAATCTGTTAACATATTTTTCTTTCTCTTTTATAAAATTATTTAGTTCTTGTTTTAATTTTGTAATCTTATTATGGTCTATATTTTTTTGATTAGATAAATATCCTTTAAAAAATCCTATCTCTTGCTCATGTTTTTCTAGAAAATCGTGAAGTTTTATTATGCTAGGTTTAGATTCAAAGGTTGAAAAATCTTTTATAAACTCTCTTGCTTCAAGTTTATCTTCAAAATAGATACTATTATCAGACATATTTACCAGATAACTATCTGAGTTATAAAAATTTGAATACCAAATTAATGCCTCCTGAACTATCTCTAACTCAATCTCTGAAGTGATATACTCCAATTCAAAACCATGCTGTTTTTTTAAAAAGTCAACCCATTTTTTAATTAATTGATGCATAACTCTAATAGAATCCATTTTTTTTATCTGCTCTTTAAAATACTCTTGTTTAAAATAGATTTTATTATAGGGAGTAGACCAAAAAAATTTTTCATCCTCTTCTACCTCTTGAATAGTACAAGAGCGTATAAAAATATCATTCCATTCTTGATAAAAAAATTCTATATTGTCCTCTTCAAATTGATCTAGTTCCTCTTTAAATTGACTAATATCTCTGTTAAATATTTCAAAATGCCCTTCATCAAAATTTATTTTTTTAAAAGAGTTAAATATCTCTTTTGAAATAAGTAAACTGTTTTGATTATAGTTATATATATCTACCTTCAATTTATGTTTTAATGTATCTTGTTTACTCTCATAAATCATATTAAGCATCTTCTCAACTCTTGCTCTTTGATTTTTAGAACTAATATAGAAGTCATCAATAAGATATTCACTGTTATTAATATAGAGTCTGTACTCCTCTTTGCTTTTAACTCGTCCTTTTGTCTCTGTAAAAACTCCTTTTGTTGTTGTAGTAAAATCAATTTTTTTAGGAATCAACTCCTCTTCAATATGTTTAAAATGGTCTGATATATAGTTTGTTTCTGCAAACTCTAACACCTTAAAAGCAGAATATTCTATTACTTCAAGAAAAATTCGTTCGGAAATAATCTCCTCTTTAATTTTTTCAATAGCTGATAGTGATTTTAAATCTGATTTGTTTACAATACAGTACATTCTTTTATTTTTTAATTTTCTCAGTCTCTCTACAGAAATTTTATCTATCGCCCCTTTGGATATATCTATTATAAAAAAGATAACATCTACAGACTCCAATGTTTTCATGGTTACTTCTGTATCATTATTATTTAGATTGTTATTAAACCCAGGGGTATCGTAGAGAACAATAGAACTTAAACGTTCAAAAGGATAAGCATACTCAATATAGTGAGTTTCTGTATTTTTGGTATCTCCCTTCAAATGCTTAGAATAATTTTCATACTCCTCTTGAGTAATCTCTTTGCCATTAATGGTTATCTTTTTTTTATACCCATAAAAGAATTTTGTAATAGACGAAGTGGTAGGCTTAACAGACATAGGACATACCGATTCACCAAAAAGGGAGTTGATAAAGGTTGACTTTCCACTACTAAAACTACCAATCACACCAACTTCTACTTTTGAGTTTCCTTTTTCTAACTCTATTTGATTAATTAATAAATTAAAAGCTATATGCTCCATATTTTCCATCTCTTGATGAGGAAGAGAAATCTCTTTTAACTGCTCCTTTATAATTTTTAAAGAAGCCAAATCACTAATCATAGTTTTTGAAAATTCAGAGATATTTGCATCATTAGAAAAATAAATATCTTCTGTTGAGATAAAAACACTCTTCAATTTATCTCCTATATTTTTAAAAAAATCTGACATATCAAGCTCTTTTCATTAACTGTAACTCTAAAATATCATCATCTAACTGCTGATTAAATTCTGTAAACGCTTCTAATTTATCAGATTTCTCTTTATAGAGTTGATTTAACATTTTTTGATTGTTAGAGAGTTTCTCTTTTAAAGAACTAAAAACTTCCTCTTCTAGTTGTAATTCTAACTCTGCTTTTATGTCCGATGCAATCTCTTTTGACAGTGCTTCTAGTTTTGGCAAAATTTTACTCTCTATCAATTTTGAGCCAACAAAATCTCCTATCATCTCCATAGGGTTTACTTGATTAATATAGTTGGCAGTATCTTTTAGATTACTCTCTCCTCTTTGGTTCATTATCATTTTTGAACTACTTCTGAGGAAAAAACCAAAAATACCACCAACACCTGCTGTACCTAATGTTAAAAGCTCAATGAGAACAACCATTCCAATATCTTTACCCATATCTATCTGTTTAAGTAAATCTTGAATCATTATCTCTAGTTCCCTAAACTCTATATTGTTTTCATTGGCAGAGGAGAGTTCTTTAAAATGTGATGAGATAATCTTTGAGACATCTCTACTGATAACTTCTTGTAGTTCATTCATTAATATTGTAGTTGAATCTTTGTCTTTAAGTGTTTTTAACTGAGAGAGGTACTTTGTAAAAATAACAGAGATTCGTTCTTGAATTTTTATATCTACGGCTTCCAATGATTTTATTGTTATAGATTTTTTTTCTTCCAATGCAATTATTTGTTCATTTAGTTTAGACTCTTTGGCTCTTAAATCAGATAAATCCAATTGGCTGTTCTCTTTTTTGAAGACCAATGTTTCTAACAGTTTTTTACTAAGAGCTTCTATCTCTTTTGCTTTTTTCTGTTTTTGAAGTAAAATTTTTTTATTCATAAAGTTTGTATGAAAACTCTCTTTTATCTCATCAAGAGAAAAGCCATTTTTCCCTTCCATCGCTTCAAGTGCTGAAAGTACAATAACCTTAGAATCTATATTTTTTAATTTCAAATCATGTTTTTGATTTAATGTAGAAAGTTGGGTAATAATCTCCTCTTTAATTTTTAGTTGTGACTTGGGAGCTTTAGTATGAGCATTGGTAATTACAAATATAATATTATTGATAATTGGTCGAATCTCCTCTTTAAGTAAAAAATTGATAGTAGATTGAGTTAAACTTCCTTTTTGAATATGATTACAGATAACAGCACCATCTAAAAATGGTAAATAGCCATAAGTAATGTCTATATCACTCTCATCTAAAGAGGAGATACCAGGCGTATCAATCATCATGTATCCATCTTGAAAAAAATCATTAGAGGGAACGTGTACTATAGCATTTGAATCACTTTGTTTAAGTGCAATTTCTGAAAAATCTATAGCTGATATTGGCTCTTTTTTATTCTCTTTTAGTTTATAAAACTCTAATGCTTTTATATTGTTTTTAGCCATAATCTCAATGACACTTTTACTGGTAGGTTTGTCCATAGAGGGGAGAACTTTTTGATTGAGTAGAGCATTAATAAGTGTAGATTTTCCAGAGCTGAATTCTCCTAAAAATCCTATTTTTAGATTTAAATTTTTGACATCTTTTGTAATCTCTTCAATATGATATTTTTTTAAAAGTTTAATGGTTTTCTTTTGCATATTTTACCAAACCTTGTTTTTTATTTATTATAATATTTTAATTATATAATTAAAGTTAATATTTATAATTTACCTATATAATGATAATATCAAAACAAAGGGTTAGATATGAGAAAATCAATAATACCAACTTTAGCATTTTTTTTAATGTTGCAAGGTTGTAATGACAGTAAAGAGAGTAGTAGTTGTACTCCATCAAATGAAAACGGTTCTAAAGCTATAATTACTAATGAACTGAAAAGTTTTGCACAGAATATGGTTGGAGAAACCGATAGTCTTTTAAATAAAGGTTTTTCTATATCGACACAAGATAACTCAGAGGAGAATAATGAAAAGTCTTATCAGAAAACAACAGTGAATAGTTGTGAAAGTGGAGGGACAAAATCTTTTATTGATAATAATAATTTAGAGGGGCTTAGTCAAGCAGAGATTCAAGAAAGCATAAAAAAAGGAATTGGTTTTGATATGGTTTTAGATGATTGTATTGAAAACAATGTTAAAAGTGATGGAACTATCTCTATTGAGATGAAAAATGAAGAGCATTTTACTATTTTGGTTACGTTTAAAGAGAGAACAAAAATTGAAGATTTGGAGAGTTCTGAAAAGCTTACTTTTCTAAAAGATTCTACATTTAAAAGTATTGAGATAAGTGATGAACAAGAGAAGTTAGTAGAAAATATGACGCTTAAGTCAACTTTAAATGGTACTTATACGTCAATCGAGCTAATCTCTTATGAGAACGAATTGGAAGATGGAGGATATTCTACCTATAAAGTCTCGGGACAAATAAACCATAATGCGACCAAATATAAGGTTGATGAAAAATACGATGGAAGTAAAACACCTATGGTTGAAAATGAAAATGGTGATTTGTTAAGTGGTACAGAGAAGTATTATAATGAGAAAAACGAGCATGTTACCTTGACCGTTCTCTCTAAAAATAAATTTAAAATATCTCTTGACAAAGACAACGATGGTGTTGATGATGCTGAGGAGATTTTAAGTTTCTAGTAGGGTGTAGTCCCCCAATGCCAATGACTTAAGCTTTTTTTGACAAATTCATTG
>Ga0256827_10002971_pt1 | contig 10835 bp, 9 predicted proteins | sample CV84metaG_FD_185977 | JGI IMG/M metagenome (GOLD analysis project Ga0256827, IMG submission 185977) | Hydrothermal vent microbial communities from East Pacific Rise, Pacific Ocean - CV84 | ecosystem: Environmental > Aquatic > Marine > Hydrothermal vents | place: Pacific Ocean: East Pacific Rise...
TTTTCACGGGTAATATTGGAGGGATCTTTTTGATCAATCACGTCGCCGTCGCTATCTTGCGAATTGGTTGTAATGCCCAAATGAATGGTGCCTTCATAGGTTTTGTCGCCGCCCATAATTTGATCAGAACGTTTGGTTCCTTTTCCAATTAAGACCACAAGCAGACCTGTTGCAAGTGGATCCAAGGTTCCACCATGTCCAACTTTTCGTAATTTAAAATGGTTTCGGATTTTTACGACCACATCGCTAGAGGTCCAACCCGAAGGTTTATCCACCAATAAAACGCCATCAAATGGATCGGGCTCCCGATTTCGACGAGACCCCCGCCTACTCATCGGGACTCTCTTGCTCATCATTAAATGCCGCAGGATTCTCTCGTTCCATTTCGGCAAGCATCGAAAGAATTCGATCTCCACCTTCAATGGATTCATCAAGAATGAAGTGTAAGCGTGGTGTATATTTAAGCTTCACACGCTTAATCATAAGTCGAATGACCTCTTGTCGGTGTCGGTTAAGATAAGCAATCATTTGATCCCGCTCGTCTTCGTGCCCAAAGATAGAGATAAAGACATTGGCATCGCGCAAATCCGCTGCACATTCAACCCGTGTAACGGTAACGGCGGCGGTATTAAAGTCGGAAAGTGAGAAATTACGGTGAATATCTTCCGCAATTTCGCGCTTTAAGAGTTCATTAACTCGTACTAAACGTGGTGTTCCCATAACAAATTTCCTTTAAAAACGGGGTACTATAAGCGAGTTGAAAATAAAATCTCTAAAAAAAAGATATTTTTTTATCCTATATTATTAAAAAATACGTCCTACTAAGCAGGATGTTAGAGAAATTTATTTTGAGAGGCATTTTATGAGAGTCGGATTATTTATTTTATTATTACTAAGCGCATGGCCTTGCACCGCCGAAGAGGTGGTTGTAATTACCCACGAAAAAGTTCCTCTTTTCACCTTGCCAAATGGCACGGTTTTAACCAATGCGTATGCTTGGAAACAGGATTCTAGAGGGATTATGATTGTACACGACGGGGGAAATTATTTTTTAAACTACACCCTACTTCCTGATCGTTGGAAGAAAGCCTACCTCGGCGAACCAACCCCCGAAGAAAATACACCTGCCCCCGAAGAAAATACACCCGCCCCTGAAAAAAATGAGCCCTCTCTGCCCATAAAAAATAATCCATACCAATTAGGGAAAACATTTAAGTCGATTCCTGGATTAAGCGAAAAGGGATTGGCGTGGCTCTTGCAATCCAATCCTTCTGATGAAATCACACAAAAGATCCTCGCCTTGGGTATTCTACAAAGTCTACTTAATAAAAAACAGAAACGAGCCAAACAGCTTCTCCTTTTTATTGAAGAGAATGAATATACTATTACAGAACTTGATCTTAAAAAACTTTTTCAATCCTGCCCTAAATGTCATGGAGAGGGCACCATTTCGCATGTGTGCCGGATCTGTAAAGGAACGGGAAAATGTGTGCGTTGTAATGGAATGGGAACAAGAAAATCGGCCTTCGATAAATCGCGATATCATTGTACAAATTGTAAAGGAACCGGAAAATGTCCCTCTTGCCTAGGAAAGGGAAAATTTACACAAATCTGCTCCTTGTGTAATGGAAAGAAAAAAATACTAAATGCCGATTATTGTATTGTTCTACGCAACAAATGGGTTCGGGAAATCAATGCACTCACCGATTCCAACGCATGGACAACCATTACAGCCACTCCGTTCTCTCCTATTAAGTCAACCTTACAAAAAATTCCTGAATTAAAATCAGAAGTGAAGACCTTTTATACCTCTACAAATTATAAGGGAGAGATGGATACCAACCTTGTTGTCCTTTGCTTAATGCAGGCATTAAAAACAAAAGAAATGCAAAAAGCACACTACTTTAACACTATGCTAGAGGTGCTTTATCCAAAGGCAAAAATTATAGATGTCAAAAAATATATTCATATTTGTACGGCTTGTAATGGAACGGGTGTTATTGAACGGCCATGCCCAACATGCCATGGATCAGGAAAGTGCCCGCGATGTGATGGAACAGGAACCCGAAAATCTGAAATTAAAACGAACATCAAAAAGACAACATCAAAACGGAAGAAGAAAAAGAAAGATAAAGAGGCAGATGGCATCTATTGTACGACCTGCCATGGTTCTGGCGTATGTACCAGTTGTGGCGGAACAAAAGTTACAACACATCAATGCGCCACCTGTGGAGGAACGGGAAAACAAATTAAAAAACTCCGCGTAAATGTTCGTTTAAAAATCGAAATCAAGCGCCTAACTTCCTTCTATGAAAAAGAAAACAAAGAATAATATTCGATTGGAAACCCAAGAAAAAGGATCACTCATATCGCATTTCACAACAGCAAAATTTAATTAATCCAAAAAGCGAGTTGACCCCCGTTGTAATTTTTCGTAAACACCTCTCTCTTTCGTGGCCAATGTAGCTCAGTTGGTAGAGCAATTCACTCGTAATGAATAGGTCGTCCGTTCGACTCGGATCATTGGCTCCATTTTTTATGCTTACAAAATCTGACATCCGAAAAGAGATGACTTCACGCCGGAAACAATTAGATCCAGCATGGGTAAAAAGAAACAGTCAGCAAATTATTACATCTATTCAAAAAAATGATGGATTTAAACGGGCAAAACAAATTGCTCTTTATAAGCCCCTCCCTGGCGAGGTGGATTTATCTGAGCTGTTTGATATTTGTTGGAAAGAACAAAAAAAATTATCTATTCCTGTTTATTCCCCAAAAACAAAACAATATATTTTTGCTCAACTCAAGCCAGACACTCCGCTTTGTATGGGACGGTATCAGATCCCAGAACCCTGCGACCCTCAAGAGGTGTTATTAGATGCTATTGATCTGATGCTCGTTCCTGGCGTTGCTTTCAACCCAAACACAGGTGAACGACTCGGACGAGGGGGTGGATACTACGACCGCCTTCTAGAGTCCTTTAAAGGACTCACCATAGGTGTCGGCTTTTCTTTTCAACTCTACTCCGAAATCCCAATCGATCCCACCGATCAGCCTCTGGATTTAATTATCACCGAAACAAAAGAACACGCGGTGTAAATACTAAAAAAAGCTGGCTCTTATATTGAACCAGCTTTCTACATTCAAAATAGACGATTGGTCTATTACTGACTGAGTTTTTTCAACCATTCTTTTGTTAAAAGTTTCGACTCAGATGATCTTTTCGAAATAATTTTCCCGTCTTTTCGGAGAAGCACAACATATCCAGCATACGTGGTTCCTTTATACGTTTTATTTGATCCACTATCATCATGTTTATTACTCTTATTTTTTTCCGTCTTTACTTCTTTTTTTTGATACTCTTTCGACGTAATCGTTTTTTTGATCTTTTTCTTTGGTTCTAATGAAATAGATTCCGTTCCTTTTTCGGAAACCACGAAATCCCCTTTTCTTCCTTTTTTAATAATATTCCGCTCAAAAAAGTACCACTCTAACTCAACAGTAGCCGATTCTTTTGATAAATTAGAAACCGTGATATTAAGCGTTGATTGTTGTTTAGAAATCGATGTACGAACCGTGGTATGATCGTCTTCATTTTTTGTATTCTTGCGATCCTTTTTAATCTTCTCAGTAACCGAGACATTCACGCCGCCCGCATAAGAAATTACACTGATCAATAGCATTGAAAATATAATTGTTTTTAGTCCTGTTCCTTTTTTCATTCTACTCTCCTTCCGGTTCTTGTTTTTTTTACACAAATCATATAAAATGAAACCCCATTTATTTATATAATTTTTATTAGAAATACCCCTTACATATATCGTTTAAGAGGAGACAAGTCAAGCTTACTCATCAAGCCCATTTTATTTTATCCCTACCATTTTATTCAAATATCTAGCGCTCTTTTTTATCTACAACGAAACGATTTACTTCGTTGTTAAAGCAGCAATCGCCGCCCCAACAATAGGAGCATCCCCTTCTTGAATAATCCGAATGTGTATTCCACGTGGATGAAGAAGATTGGATAAATACAGCTCTGCTTTCTCGCTCATTTTATGAATTTTATAATAGGTGGAACCATCAATATTTACACAAATGGGTTGCTGCGGATCGGTGCCCTCACCACTCTTTATAATGGCGGCGGCCAAATTTACGGCAGTAAGCAATGCAGCTCGATCGATAATATGAGAAAAAATGGTTTTAAAAATGGAAAGATCTTCCGTATTAAAAAGATCCGTTTCAAAAATTCCCGTGTCGCCTGCCCCAATAAGCAGATGGTTAATATGAACGGTGGAAAGCTCGGAAAGATTTTGAATGTACGTGGTGGCCGAAGCAGAAAAAATGGAATGAGAAAGCAATGCTTTTGCAATCAACAAAGCAAGATCGCCAAGATAGGCTCCGGAAATGAGTTTTTCAAATATATGCCGGCCGGGATGTTCGCTTTGTTCATTAAGTTGCTGATCAAAAATAGTGGTTTCGAGTGCATTAAACCCACCCGATTCCACATTAATAATTTGCTCGCCATCGGATTCTGTAAGCTTTCCAATGTTTGAATTTTTTTCTACGTAGGCAATATTGGTTCCAGTTCCAAGAATGAATCCAATATAAGACGATGCAGAAAAAATATGTCCTTGAGCAAGCCCCGCAAGAAGGGTTGCAACGGTATCGTTCAACAAAACAATATCCCGATCCTTAAAGCCGCGTGATGCCAATTTTTCTAAAAGCCCTGCCCCAATATTTTTCCCAACCAACTCAGGAATCTTAATTTCCTTGGTCCATGCAATCAATTTTCCATCATAATTGGGAAGAATTTGTGCCGGATAAGAAAAACAAAAACCAATAGAAGAAAACTGATCGATAAAAGGCTCTAACGCATCAGCAAGCAAAGTATAAAATTGATCCGCCGTCCACTCTTTCTCACGCCCAGGCATAGCCTGTTTTATGAAGTGATGTTGTTGTAACGTCCCTTTTTCCGAAAAAGAAACCAGTCCAATTCTAAGATTCGTTCCGCCGGCATCGATTACCGCAACGGGCGCATCGATCCGTAAAGAATTGTTGATACCAAGATAAGCCGGAATCATGGCAAGAGAACTCGACTGCCCGTCGAGTCCTCGTTGCATTTCTTTAAGAAATTGATCTAAAAGAGCTTCGACATCGTATGCCTCAGCCGAAAGCCCTTTCTCTTTTAACCAATCACTTAATTCCATAATATATCTTATACCTGCAATAACTCTGCATAACTTGGAAGAGGCCAAAGATCAGCAGGAACAATCGCCTCAAGTGCATCAACAGAAGCCCGTAAATTGTTCATAGCAACCAATTGATCTGCCGTTGTTTTTGCCTCATCAAGAATAGCCACCTGATCAACAACCTTTTCAAGCAATGCAGTCATTTTTTCTGAATAACTCGCAACCGCAGATACTACCGCATATTCAGAAATAGCCGTTACTGTGGCAGGAATAACCATCGATCGTGCAATATCAACCGCACATCCTGCTTCAATATCAATTAACGTTTCATACACTTCAGTATAAATATTATAACGTGATTCAAGCTCTTCATTACTCAATACTTCGTATTTAGCAAATAGATCTTTCACTTTTTGAGTGGCAAGCACTTCCAGAGAAACCGCTGTGTCTACTAAATTTGGTAGCCCTCGTTTTTTTGCCTCTTCAAGCCACTCATCGGTGTACCCATCGCCATTGAAAAGAATGCGCTTGTGCTTCGTAATCAATTCAGCAAGCAACTCCTGAAGAGCAACATTAAACTCTTTTCCTGCTTCCAAATCGGCTTCTAAACGAGTGCAGATTTCATCAAAAGCTTCAGCCACAATAGTGTTAAGCACCACATTGGAACCCGCAGCACTCTGGTTAGAACCCACGGCTCGGAACTCAAATCGATTCCCCACAAAAGCAAAAGGAGACGTCCGGTTACGATCCGTATTCCCTCGCGGAAGGTTGGGTAATGAATCTACACCAAGATGAATTTGTCCCCCTGCTTTCGAATGACTCGCGCCACCCGCTTCGATCTGTTCTATAATATCGGTCAACTGATCGCCCAAGAAAATAGAGACCACCGCAGGCGGAGCTTCGTTAGCACCCAAACGATGATCATTTCCTGCGGAAGCAACAGAAGCACGTAAAAGATCTGCGTGTCGATCAACCGCTTGCATTAATGCCACAATAATCGTCATAAACTTAGCATTCTCATGCGGATTATCACCTGGCTTCATCCAATTTTTACCATCAGGACCCGTGATCCCCCAGTTGCAATGTTTACCGGAACCATTCACTCCCGCAAAAGGCTTTTCATGTAAAAGTGCCACAAAACCATGTTTTTCTGCCGTCGTACGAATCACTTCCATAGTAAGCATATTATGGTCAACTGCAATATTTAATGTTTCAAAAACAGGTGCCAATTCAAATTGAGCCGGACAAACCTCGTTATGACGAGTTTTGGCGGGAACACCATATTTCCAAAGCTCTAAATCAAGTTCCGCCATAAAGGCAACAACACGATCTTTAATTGCACCAAAATAGTGATCATCAAGTTGTTGGTTTTTTCGTGAACCCCGACCAAAAAGAGTTCGCCCCGTTTGTTGTAAATCAGGACGACTTGCATACAAGTCTGCATCAATTAAAAAATATTCTTGTTCTGGACCCAAGGTGGCTTTCGCCATTTTATCGCCACAATCAATGCCAAAAAGTTTTCCTAACCGAACACTCTGCTTAGAAAGTGCTTTCATTGAACGTAATAAAGGCGTTTTCTTATCCAAAGCTTCTCCATTATATCCACAAAAAATCGTTGGAATACAAAGCGTAGCAGCACCACAATCACTGTATTTAATAAATGCAGGACTAGAAGGATCCCATCCCGTATATCCCCGAGCCTCGAAGGTTGCCCGAAGTCCACCAGAAGGGAAAGACGAAGCATCTGGCTCGCCCTGTATTAACTCTTTTCCCGAAAAAGCAGTTACAATTCCACCCTTAAAATCTGGAAAAATAAAGGAATCATGTTTTTCTGCCGTTGCACCGGTTAAAGGTTGAAACCAATGGGTGTAATGCGTTGCACCTTTTTCCATAGCCCACTCTTTCATGGCTTCTGCCACTTCATCAGCAATGTTTGCATCCAACGTTGCTCCCGTATCAAGCGTTTTCTTTAACGACTCAAACGTAGGCGCCGAAAGACGTTTTTCCATTACAGGCAAACCAAATACATGATCTCCAAAAGATTCAATATTATTTCTCATCGTACTTTCTCCTTAATCATTAATATTCCTAAAACAGGTACTTTTTATTATTCTTTCAAAATATAGCCCTTTTAAGCATTATTCATGCAAACCTTTCCAAAAACATATTAACCCAATGAAACAAAGTGACTTGCATAAAATAACTCCTTTTAACTCGTTTTCTTTTGTTACACTTTTGACCTCTAATGCTTTGATTTAATACAAATTTGTCTCTTTTTCTCTACCCTTTACTTTCTAGCTTAGCCAATCGAGCCTCTAATTGCTTTACCCGATCTTTCAACTTAGGTAGTAAAACCATATTGGCAATTGTTTTCTTTGCTAACATATGAGGCATCGCCGGCGAACCCATCACAAAATCTTTTGAAGGCACATCCTTCATCACGCCCGCCTGTGCCCCCACAATGGCACCATCGCTTACGGTTAAATGCCCCGAAATACCACATTGCCCTGCTAAAATCACTCGCGATCCAAGTGTAGAACTTCCCGCTATCCCTGCCTGACCACAAAGAACCGAGTGCTCTCCCACAATTACATTATGAGCGATCTGTACCAAATTATCAATCTTAGTTCCTTTTCCTATTTTTGTTTTTCCAAAACGGGCACGATCAATGGCCACATTTGCTCCCACTTCTACATCATCCTCAATAATAACAATTCCAAGCTGCGGAATCTTTGTTCGTGTCCCATCTTTTTGAACAGCATATCCAAACCCATCCGATCCAATAACAGCTCCATTATGAAGAATAACACGATCTCCAATTTGACCGAATTCACGAATGGAAACAAGTGGATAAAAAAAGCAATTGGCTCCTATTTTTGTTTTAAAACCAACAAAACAGTTCGCCGAAATAATGGTATTATCCCCAATCTCAACACCCGCCTCAATCACACAATGCGCACCAATGCTCACATTTTTTCCCAATTGAACCGACTCATCAATAACGGCCGTTGGATGAACTCCACGGGCAGGTCGAGGTGGTTTCTCATAAAAAAGTTCTGCCGCTTTAGAGAAGGCTTGGTCTGAGTTTTCAATCCGAATTAATGCACAAGGAGCCGGCCGATCCCAAGAAGAAGGAACCAAAATAGCCGCCGCTTTTGTTTCTGACACACGAGATGCATATTTTTGATTTGCAAGAAAAGTCAGATCCGTTGATGTCGCCTCTTCAAGCCCTGCAACTCCCGTCACGTCAACTCCACCATCTCCCTCTAAGATGCCTCCCAACTCTTTTACTAATTTCTCTAACTTCATAACCTCACCTCATTAGGGGTTTTTCTTTTCTTTCTTAGATTCCTCGTTCAATAAAGAAACCACATCAGCAGTTATATTCTTTTTATTATCCACATATAATACCACCAACACACCACTCTGTCCTTTCGTCGAACAATCAACGACCGCTACAAATCCCATTTCCTTGGCATACTCATTGATCTTTGAAGTAATTTCATCAAACAATTTTCGCAACATCCGATTCTTTTGCTGATTCAACTGCTCGTTCCGAAGCTTCTTATAATCCAGCATCTCTTTTGTTAATTTCTGCAATTCAACCAACTTCTCTTCCAATCGTTCAATCTTTCCATCCCGAACATCTTTACTTAATGTTTTATCGCGAGAATCATTCCGAAGCACTTCGACTTCCTCTTTCATTTTTTTAATTTCCGTCGCCATTGCATCGCTTTCAACTTTAATATCACTAACCTGTTGTTTTATTTGGTCTTGGGCTAACGCCGTTTTATAAAACTGTCTAAAGACCTCTTGCATATCCACAAAAGCAACTTCCCCCTCTGCCCAAACAATAGAACAAAAACAATTTATCGCAAAAAATATAACAAAAATACTCTTCTTCATACCTATCTATTCTCCTTCTATAAGATAAAAAACTAATCTATTAAGTTTGCGTAAAAAAGTACAATCAAATCCACCCATTTCTACTACTTCCCACCCATTAACTAAACCTGAAAAAATAGTATTTAAACAAAAAATTGCTATTTTTTTACCCCCAAAAAAGGAACCCGAACAATAACCGTTTCTCCTCTTCCCTTCTCATTCGCAATACTTTGAATCGTCCAAAGATCTAAAAAGTTGTCTCCATCAATCACAGTTCCGCTATAATCGCCCCAGGTGGTTCCCGTCGTAGCCCCTTTCCCCTCTCCCAACGCAATAACATCTCGAACTGTTCCTTTTGGATCATTATATAAACGAAAAGCAAAACGTGGACTCACAAACAGGTTCTCTCCACACTCTTGAAATCCAATGAGCACATCGCGACGCTTATTTACCGCAAGCGTTACCTGAATATAATTACTATCCGGACTAGAAATAATTCCACTCTGTTTAAACGTGCCATCCAATCCCAATTGATGCCAAGAAACAGCCGAACGTCCATCTTTCTTTACAATATGCGAAAACCACAAATCCCCCCCCTGAAAAATTAAATTTTTAGGATTTCGTGCACCCGCTGCTACACGCACATCCGTTCCCTTCTGAGGAACCGGTCGCGATCCATATCGCCACTTAAGCGTATTTTTCTTTTTCGATAAAATCTCTAAAAAAGGAGTCCCATCTTTTTTTGTTTTAATGGCAGAAACAACAACCTCTCTTGGATTTATTTTTACAAAATAAACCTCTTCTCCTCGACCATGAGTTAGTGCCGGTTGACCCCAATGCCCCTTAAAAAAATAGACTTTCACCTTCTTCCCTTTTTTTGCTGCGTCAAAATCTAACACAAAAGTATTTTCTTTCCCGCCCGGAAACGTATATCCAATCCACTTACTACTACATCCCAATCCCCCTCCATCTCTTCCTTCGGGAATAGAAATCGGATAAACATTCCACCCCTTACTGGGATCTTGCGTTTTCGAAATCGATAAATTAACAGGCTTCTTTTTCTCTTTATCCCAAGGGTTCCAAATATCAAACAAAAAGGTCTTTTTTTCTATACAATACAACAACTTAGGATCAATGCCTTTATTAAAAGCTCGCATACTCACCCCATCAATATAATTCCCTTTCTTATCATAAATAACAATCCCAGCATTCGTAGCATGCAATACCATACCCCCACCAACAGCAATTTGCGGATCCACCTGACGATTCCCATCCATTGATCCATCAAAAAGAAGCAACTTCCCTCTTTTTCGAGGATTCCCTCCCTGCTTTCGTTGGCGAATAAGACGACCGTTAAACTCCCTTAAAGATTCTTTAAAAATCGGCTCCACCTCTACCACACGCACAGGAAATAGTTTTTCCGTCGCCGCTTGCAAAAAAACAGGAGCTAAAAACAGACCCAATAAAATTATTTTTTTTCTACTCATATCACTCCTCTACTTAGTTAAAAAAAAGTAACATAAAAAATTAGCGAAAACAATCTAGAATCATTCCGCACCAGTGGCCATCTCCGTCGCGCATGATTTCTCGGCAACCTAACTGGACAAAGGTGTCGGCAATGGCATCGGCTTCGATTTCCCGAATGCCGCTTAGGATCATTCGCTTTTTGGTGGCGCGAACAATGAGGGGTGCGGCTTCGAGCAAAACGGAGGTTAAAATATTGGCGCATAAAAGATCGGAGGGAGCGCTGAACCAACCGGG
>Ga0256827_10002972_pt1 | contig 10831 bp, 10 predicted proteins | sample CV84metaG_FD_185977 | JGI IMG/M metagenome (GOLD analysis project Ga0256827, IMG submission 185977) | Hydrothermal vent microbial communities from East Pacific Rise, Pacific Ocean - CV84 | ecosystem: Environmental > Aquatic > Marine > Hydrothermal vents | place: Pacific Ocean: East Pacific Rise...
TCCCTTTGTTCATATTTCTGGAGTGCATCTGTACGAAAATAATGATATAGTGCCATTTGGAGGTCTTAGTATAGGCTATAGTTTCTAATTCTTTTTATTTCTTTATCCTGTTTATTAGATATTGTCTATTTGTTTTTTTCATTAAGAGAAAGAAAATTCTATTAACTTGCACCGCCTAATTATTTAGGTAATCATTTCTTTTATTATAAATAAGACATTCTAAAATTCAGACAGATGAAAAGAGCTACTATCTTATTATTACTTTTAACATTTATAAGTATACCTATACTTCGTGCGCAGTTACCAAAAGAGAGCCCCGAAGATAAAAAACAACGGATGGCCTGGTGGACACAAGATCGTTTTGGGATGTTTATCCACTGGGGATTATATGCCATGCCGGCTCGTCACGAATGGGTAAAAAGGTATGAACATATGACCAACGAGGATTATGAGAAGTATTTTGAGATGTTTAATCCGGATATGTATCAACCCCGGGAATGGGCCAAAATGGCCAAAGCTGCCGGCATGAAATATGCCGTGATTACTACCAAACATCACGAAGGCTTTTGTTTGTTCGATTCAAAATATACCGATTATAAATCTACCAATACACCCATTGGAAAGGACTTGATTAAGGAATTTGTGGAGGCTTTTAGAGCCGAGGGGCTGAAAGTAGGGTTTTACTATTCGCTTCTGGACTGGCATCATCCTGACTATACCATCGACAGGAACCATCCCTTAAGTGTTTCTACAGATGAAGAATATGACAAGCTGAACGAGGGGAAAGATATGGATGTGTATCGCCAGTATATCAAGAATCAGGTGCGCGAGCTACTGACTAATTATGGAAAGATAGATATCATTTGGTTAGATTACTCTTTCCCCAGTCATGAAGGATATGACCATGGAAAAGACCATCACGACTGGGATTCGGAGAACCTGCTAAAGATGGTAAGAGAGCTACAACCGGATATTTTGGTGAATGACCGCCTTGATTTATTAGATGTAGAAGGTGGCTGGGATTTTACCACTCCGGAGCAGTATAAAGTATCTAAGTGGCCTGAAAGAAATGGGGTAAAAGTGCCCTGGGAAACTTGTCAGACTTTTTCCGGTTCCTGGGGTTATTACCGGGACGAAAAAACATGGAAAAGTAATAAACAGCTTTTGGTATTATTAATAGAATCGGTGAGCAAAGGAGGAAATTTACTGTTAAATGTAGGCCCTACAGCCAGAGGATATATTGATAGCCGTGCCCAAGAACGCCTGAAAGATATGGGAGAATGGATGCATTATAATTCCCGTTCTATTTATCATTGTACTGAGGCTCCCGAGGAGTTTGTAGCTCCTCCAAACACCTTGCTGACATACAATCCCGAGACCAATCGTTTATATGTGCATCTGTTGGATTATCCCATGAAATGGTTCACTTTACCGGGTTTTGGAGGCAAAGTGAAATATGCCCAGTTTTTACACGATGGTTCTGAATTAAAATTTGGGAAGCCTCGCCATAACGTTACACATCAGGAGAGCCTGGCTAATGAGGATATACTTTTAATATTGCCTGTGAATAAACCTGACATTGAAATCCCTGTGATAGAGCTGATTTTAAACTAAGAAGTTGGAGCAGAAAATAATGAGGTTTACTTATTTTGGAGATAGTATTCTAATCCTTTTTTAGTGGCAATACTTCGGATTAAGCTGTCAAACATAATATCGAACAGCTTCTCAAAGGGGAATTTATCTGCCGGAAAATGATCGGTATTATGAATATCCATCAGTCTGCTGATATATAATCTCGAGATAAGCTCGGTACTTAAATCGGAGCGATACAAACCTTGATTAATTCCTTTATGGAGGTCGAGTTGTATTTTCCTGAAAATAAAATCTCTTCTTTCGTCAAAGTGTTTTTGATAAATATCGGGATATGTTTTATCGAGATCGGCGGAATATGCCGGAGATATAATGTCGTATCTATCAGATATCTCTCTACTTACAACAAGCATGGCATCAATAGCATTACCGGTTTGGAAGTCGTATTTATCAAAGATCTCATTAAAGCCTTTTCTTTCGGATTCTAATAATTGAGCTACTAAATCTTCGTCATCTTTAAAAAACTCATTTAAATCAGCAGGTGAGATATCTAATTTTTTGGAGATGAAGTCTAAGTTAATAGATTTTACACCTTCGCTAACAAGTATTAATCTAATCTCTTTTAAGATATTGTTGAGATCTTTTTTCATGAAAATTATTTTTTACGTGGCAAAAGTAATAAAATGTTTAATAATAATTTAATCTTGCCTTAAGGTATATGTCTTTTATAGAATCATTCCCAGCCTTAGTGGATAATGACCGAATGAGTTATTTTATTTTACAATAAGCATCTTTTTCTGAATCCTATTATCTCCTGCGGTTAAAGAGAAATAATATACCCCACTGGCCAAATGATAATCATTTGAAGATAAGTGATATGTATATTTCATTGCTCCGAGATATTCATTCTCTACCAGTACAGCAACAGGGCGCGAAAACAGATCATAAACTATTAAGGATACTTGTTGTGGTTTACGAAGTTTGAATGAGATATAAGTAGATTCTGCAAAAGGGTTGGGGCTGTTTTGTTGTAGGCTGAAAGGAATATCCTCAAGCGTTTCCTCTCCCACAAAATCGGGGTCCACAAGAGCGGTCATTATTTTTGGTGATGAGCCTTCCAAACGGCACCAAATAGGTCTGATGACACCATCGTGGGCCGTAATATTTGTGTAATCGCCAAAGAAAGTAGTGCTATATGGCAAGAAAGGGCTTTCACTCACCTTAAAATTACTAAATGTATCGCCCCCATCTTTACTAACAGCCACTATTACATCGGTATTATTGTCATCGTAGTTTCTTCTGTCGTAGAATACAAACCAAATATAGCCAGTAACCTGATCTACAGTCATCCAGGTAAAAAATTGCTGATGTCCGGCTTCATCGTTATTTACTTTTTTTCTCTCGCCCCATGTATCGCCGCCATCGGTAGATTTGATAAACCAGATATCTGTATCATCCGATCCGTTTCGCTGATCGCTCCAGTTAATATATATATCGCCATTATATTCGGTTTCGGATAAGTTACAGCAAGTGATGGGCAAACCGTTACATCTGTTAATCCCCGGGATATTAAATGCCCATCCTGTGCCCGGGATATCCGACACGAAGATATCTTCATCTAACCAGCTTTCTCCTTCATCTGTCGATCTGTCAAACACCAGGCCTTCGGGACCGGCCCAACTCACATAAATCTCTCCATTTGGGCCTACTGCAGGCACGGCACCTTCTACAGTATTGCCTTCATCAAGGCAGTCTCCCGACACCTCGTTTATTTGTTTGGGTTCGCTCCAGCTTTCGCCTGCATCCGTTGATTTTGAGAATAGGATATTGGAATAATCATCGGGTTGGGTGCTGGCATAACCGTCGAATTGTGTCCAGGTAACATATATATTATTATTGGTATAATCTACAATAGCCCATTCTTTATCCTGTGCTTTGGTCCCATTTAATCCCATATATGTTCCGTTGTTCCATGATGCACCACCATCTGTTGATTTTTGGCAGACTATACGATCGATCCAATTTCCACTACTGGGATTGGATAAATGGAAATAGTAAAATGCACCTTCGGCATCGGTAATAATACAAGGGTCGCCCCATACACCGTATGTAGAACTCATGGTAGCTGAACTCCAGGAAGCACCACTATCATCGGAATGATATACTTTGTTTAAATTGGAACCTGCCACCAAACGATCAGGATTATTAGGATCTACAAAAATGGAAGGTTCAGACAAATTATTACCTTGTAATAGAATGACATTTGTGTGTTGAGAAAAAGCACTAAAAGAGCAGCCAAAGACAAAGAATAAGAAAAAAAAGGTGTAATTTTTCATGTTAATGAGTTTTTTTTGTGATGTAAAGATACAAAACAAAAGGATAATAAATATTTATTTTTTCGTAGATGGCGCATTAAACAAGTATTCTGATACCTAAATATAAAAAAATAGGTAAAAGCTTGTTTTTTTAATATTTATGATATATATTTGTAACACTAAAATAAGGAAATACAACTTTTTAAAGTTGTAGTTTTTTCATATTTTTTTATTTGGTTAAATGTGTTTATATGCGAGAAGCCGTTTGTAGCCCTACAAGCGGCTTCACTTTTTTAGGGTTTTTTAAATGAAAACCAAATAAAGAATATCCTGTGAAAAAGTCTGTTGGAAACCAAATAATAGCATTTGGGATGCCTATAAAAACAAGCTCAAAAAACAATCGCCACCAAAACAATTTTTTTTATACTTTTGCAGCCTTAAAAATCTAACATAGAAACCAATCATTCAATACAATAACATAGAATGGCAAAGTATAAAGAGTATAAGAATTTAAGTTTAACCAATATTGCTGAGGAAGGCCTTAGGAATTGGGAAGACAAGCATATTTTTGAAAAGAGTTTGAAAAACCGTGAAGGGGCCGAGAAGTATGTGTTTTACGAAGGGCCTCCATCAGCCAATGGGGTGCCGGGCATTCATCATGTTATGGCACGTGCCATCAAGGATATTTTTTGTAGATATCAGACTTTAAAAGGGAAATACGTGAGCCGAAAAGCCGGTTGGGATACTCATGGCTTACCGGTTGAAATTGGTGTAGAAAAAAGTCTTGGGATTACAAAAGAAGACATTGGTAAAAAAATTACTGTTGAAGAATATAATCAGGCTTGCCGTACCGAGGTGATGAAATATAAAGATCTTTGGGACGATTTAACTGTAAAAATGGGTTATTGGGTAGACTTAGAGAATCCCTATATCACCTTTGATAATAAATATATTGAATCTGTCTGGCATTTGATTTCTAAGATCAATAAAAAAGGCTTGCTTTATAAAGGCTATACCATTCAGCCATTTTCTCCTGCTGCCGGTACCGGTCTGAGTACACACGAGCTTAACCAGCCGGGCTGTTATAAGGACGTGAAAGACACCACACTTACGGCACAGTTTAAGATTGTTAAAAACAGTGACTCCGAAAAGCTTTTTAGCGAAGGTGAAGATGAACTCTTCTTTTTGGCCTGGACCACAACACCCTGGACTTTACCATCGAATACAGCTTTGGCTGTAGGTAAAAAGATTGAATATGTAAAAGTAAAAACTTTTAATCCGTATACGTATACGCCTGTTACGGTTATTATTGCTAAAGTTTTGATGTCGGCTTATTTCCCTGAGAAGAATGCTGAACTCAAGCTTGAAGATTACGAAGCAGGGCAAAAAGCTATTCCTTTTCAAGTGCTTGGAAGTTATATGGGAACCGACTTAGAAGGCATTCGTTATGAACAATTATTGCCTTATGCGCAGCCTACCGATGGCGATGCTTTCCGTGTGATCATCGGTGATTTTGTGACCACCGAAGATGGTACCGGTATTGTTCATATTGCGCCGAGCTTTGGTGCGGATGACTTTAAGGTAGGGAAAGAAAACGGCATAGGCTCATTAACTATGGTAGACCAAACAGGTCGTTTTACCGAAGAGATGGGAGAGTTTGCCGGAAGATTCGTGAAAAGCGAATACTACCCCGATGATGATCCTCAGAAAAAAGAATCGGTGGATATTGATATCGTCGTAAAACTAAAGAAAGAAAACAGGGCCTTTAAAGCCGAAAAACATACCCACTCATATCCTCATTGCTGGAGAACCGATAAACCTATTTTGTATTATCCTTTAGATAGTTGGTTTATCAAGACTACAGCTGTGAAAGACAGGATGATAGAGCTAAACAAAACCATTAACTGGAAACCTAAATCAACGGGTGAAGGGCGTTTTGGTAATTGGTTAGAGAATTTATTGGACTGGAACTTATCCCGATCTCGTTTCTGGGGTATTCCTATACCTATCTGGACTTCCGAAGATAAATCGGAGCAAATAGTTTTGGGTTCAGCCGAAGAATTAAAGGCAGAGATTGAGAAATCAATAGCTGCAGGTTTTATGGATAAAAATCCATTGGCCAACTTCGTTCCCGGCGATATGTCGAAGGAGAATTACGAAACCTTTGATTTCCACCGTCCTTATGTGGATAGCATTATTTTGGTTTCCGAAAGCGGACAAAAGATGATGCGTGAGCCGGACTTAATTGATGTTTGGTTCGATTCGGGTTCTATGCCTTATGCCCAATTGCATTATCCGTTTGAGAATAAAGAATTTTTTGAGGAGAATTTCCCGGCTGATTTTATTGCCGAAGGAGTAGACCAAACACGTGGATGGTTCTTTACTTTGCATGCTATCGCTACGATGGCTTTTGATAGCATTGCTTATAAGAATGTGATATCTAATGGTTTGGTATTGGATAGCAAAGGCAATAAGATGTCGAAACGCCTGGGTAATGGTGTCGATCCGTTTAAAACCCTTGAAAAATATGGCCCCGATGCCACTCGTTGGTATATGATTACCAACTCGCAACCTTGGGATAACCTTAAATTCGATTTAAATGGTATCGATGAGGTTCGAAGAAAATTCTTTGGTACTTTGCATAATACTTATGCATTCTTTTCGCTTTATGCCAATATCGATGGTTTTACTTATGCCGAAGATGATATTGAGTTTGCCAAAAGACCTGAATTAGACCGATGGATATTATCGGAATTAAACTCCTTAATCAAAGAGGTAGATACTTCTTTGGGCAATTACGAGCCAACACGTGCAGGTCGATTGATTCAGAATTTTGTTGATCAGCGATTAAGTAACTGGTTTGTGCGATTAAGCAGAAGAAGATTCTGGAAAGGCGATTATACCGAAGATAAAATTTCGGCTTACCAAACACTTTATACTTGTTTGGAAACCATCGCTGTGTTATCCTCACCAATAGCGCCATTCTATAGCGATCATCTGTATCAGGATTTAAATAATGCTACCGGAAAAAGAGATGCCGAGAGTGTTCATCTTTTAGATTTACCTGTAGCTGATGAAACAAAAATCGACAGAGATTTAGAAGAACGTATGCAAATGGCACAGCAGTTCTCCAGCATGGTGTTATCTTTAAGAAAAAAGAACAAACTCCGTGTACGTCAGCCTTTAAATAAGGTCATGATTCCGGTATTAAATGATAAATTTAAAGTTCAGGTTGAGAAAGTAACCGATATCATTCTATCAGAAGTTAATGTAAAGACTTTAGAATTTATGGCCGAGGATAGCGATATCTTAGTGAAAAAAATAAAGGCCAACTTTAAAGCATTGGGACCTAAGCATGGTAAGTTAATGAAAATGATAGCCGGAGCCATTGCTAAATTCAATCAGGATGATATTAAGAAATTAGAATCCGAAGGCTCTTATGTTCTTGACATTAATGGAGAGTCGATAACTATCGAGCCTACTGATGTGGAAATAACTACCGATGATATCCCGGGATGGTTAATTGCTTCGCAAGGGGCATTAACGGTGGCTTTGGATGTTAATATCACCGAGGAATTAAAGAAAGAAGGCATTGCCAGAGACTTAATCAATAAGATTCAGGGCATTAGGAAAGACAAAGGTTTTGAAGTGACTGATATGATAAATCTGATTGTTGAAAAACAAGAAGAAACCAATGATGCAATCAATGATAATATTTCTTATATTTGCTCGGAAACCTTAGCGAAAGATTTGGTATTTGAAGATGGACCTATTGCAGATGGTGAATTGGTAGAATTATCGGATTCATTAACCGTTTCGTTAAGTGTAAAAAAATTGACTAATTAATCATACGTCCGGAACTATAATAAATGAATTTTTGATGTAATATACATGATTCGGATATTATAGCGTTAAGTATAAAATATAAGCATATGAAAAAAGAAACCTTAAAGACTCGTTACTCTGATGAAGAATTATTGGAGTTTAAAGATATTATAAATGCTAAACTTGAAAAAGCCCGACATGATTTAGAGATGTTAACCGAAGCATCGATAAATAATAATGATCATGGCACCAATGATACTTCACCTACTTTTAAAGTTTTGGAAGAGGGAAATTCTGTTCTTACCAAAGAGGAGAATAGTAAGATGGCTGCTCGTCAGGAGAAATTCATCAGAAATTTGGAAAATGCTTTAATCCGTATTGAGAATAAATCATACGGTATTTGCAGATCTACAGGTAAATTAATATCAAAAGAAAGACTCAGAAGTGTGCCTCATGCTACATTAAGCATCGATGCTAAGATGAACAGACCTTCTGTTTAAATAGTTATTAAATGTACTAAAAAGAAGTATTTTGTTTGTTTACATTCAAGATACTTCTTTTTTAATACTGCTTTATGAAAAGATCACTTATCATTATATTTATCATACTTCTTATTGATCAGGTCTCTAAGATTTATATAAAAACTCATTTCTTTATGGGTGATGAGGTTTATGTGTTGGGGAATTGGTTTATCTTACATTTTACCGAAAACCCAGGGATGGCTTTTGGCTACGAATTGGGTTTCTCCTGGGGGAAACTGGCTTTAAGTAGTTTCAGAATATTGGCTATAGCTGTCTTGGGAATTTATTTGTTTGCCATGATTAAACGTAAGGCCTCTACTGTTTTCATCATCAGTTTGTCTTTTATTTTTGCCGGAGCCATAGGGAATATGATTGATAGTGCTTTTTATGGGATTATTTTTAACGAAAGCAGTTTCTACGAAAAAGCGGTTTTATTTCCCCCCGAGGGTGGTTATGCCGGGTTTTTATATGGCCATGTAGTCGATATGCTTTATTTCCCATTATTTACTTTCAATTGGCCGGAATGGTTGCCCTGGGTTGGTGGCGACAGCTTCCTGTTTTTTCAACCAGTGTTTAATGTAGCCGATTCGGCTATTACCATTGGCGTGATGATGATATTATTTTTCCAAAAACGGATTTTCAGTTAATCCATTTACAACAACTATCTCGTAGTATTAAAAATAAAAAATCTATCTTTGTATTAGTATAGTATTAGAACAGATAGAATGAAGATTTACACTAAAACAGGCGATAAAGGCGAAACTTCTCTGATAGGAGGGAAGCGTGTTCCCAAATATGATGATAGAGTAGAAGCTTATGGTACCATCGATGAGCTGAATTCGCATATAGGCTTGATTCGTGATATCACGGAAGATGAAGACCAAAAAGCCATGCTCCTGTTACTTCAAAACCAATTGTTTGCAGCTGCTTCTATTGTGGCTTCCGATTCGGAAACCACCATGAAGAAAATGCCACAGATCCTTCCGGAAAACATCACGGCTTTGGAGCGGATGATGGACGAGATGAATGAGGATTTACCCCCGTTAAAAAGCTTTATCTTACCGGGAGGTCATCTGTTAGCTTCACAAACGCATATTGCCCGTACTATTTGTCGCCGTGCTGAAAGATTAAGCCTGAAAGCTACAAATCCCAATATTGAGCCTATCAATATGGTTACAAAATATTTAAACCGTTTATCAGATTTCTTATTTGTATTGGCCAGACAGTTTGCTAATAAAAATGGGAATGGAGATATTTCGTGGCAGGCTGAAAAAAATTAAGGCTAAGGCATCCCAAGACAATGATGTAAGCGTTTTGATCAATACGTAATTATAAAATCGGAAACAGATGAAAAAACATATTCCAAATATCATTACCTCTTTTAATCTCTTAAGTGGGATTACAGCTATCATTTTCACCTTTCGGGGAGAACTAACCATAGCAGCCAGCTTTATGGCTTTAGGGGCCTTTTTCGATTTTTTTGATGGTATGGCCGCCCGAGCTTTAAATGTTAAATCGGAGATGGGCAAGCAGATGGACTCATTGGCCGATATTGTGAGTTTTGGGGTGGTGCCCGGTTTTATCATGTACCAATTATTACTGACTAGTCCTAATTTACCTCAGTGGTCTGTTTTAGGTTTTAATATTGCCCCTTATTTAGCCTTTATTATTCCGGTATTATCGGCTTTCCGGTTGGCTAAGTTTAATATCGATACCCGCCAAACAGATAGTTTTATAGGTGTTCCCACGCCGGCCAATGCCTTATTAATAGGTAGTCTGCCGTTTATTATTAATGGCGTTTTTAGTATTCAGATACTGCAGATTCATCATTATTATTTATTAGTTGTTCTCTCATTTGTAATGGCGTTTTTGTTAGTGGCCGAATTACCATTATTTGCCCTAAAATTCAAAGGTTTTTCGTGGCAGGGAAATCAATTACGTTTCTCATTTATTCTCTTAAGCATTTTGCTGTTGATTTTGTTAAAGGTAACGGCAATTCCTTTTATCATCCTTATTTATATCATTTTATCTCTTATTTTTAGGAAGAAGTAAGTGGCTATATCCGGCTCTTTTTCAATGCATTTTTTCTGAAAATTAAACATTTGTGCTGTTATTAATTAATTTATCATAATTTAAATAGCTGTAATAGCGCGTGTTATGGTACTCTCTTTAGGTTTATATAAAAACTTGAAACTATTTGCATAATAATATACAAATATGTATTTTTGCAGCCGCAATTCTAACAAGAATTACACATTTCAAGGTCAACTTGAAATAGGGCCTATAGCTCAGTTGGTTAGAGTAGCTGACTCATAATCAGTTGGTCCCAGGTTCAAGTCCTGGTGGGCCCACCAACAGGAAAGCACTTACGACAACAGTTGTAGGTGCTTTTTTTGCATTAATTCTAATAGTTCTTGATTAGCAAACAAATGAAATATAATTCAAAAGTTTATATGGATTTTGTGTAAATTGGCTGATAACCTGAGTTCGATTATAAAAAGAACGCCAATTGGTTCGTTTTTTCGAGATCATATTTGATTGAAGGTTTCTTAGCAAAGAAAGAATAAGCTAAAAGAGCAG
>Ga0256827_10002973_pt1 | contig 10830 bp, 6 predicted proteins | sample CV84metaG_FD_185977 | JGI IMG/M metagenome (GOLD analysis project Ga0256827, IMG submission 185977) | Hydrothermal vent microbial communities from East Pacific Rise, Pacific Ocean - CV84 | ecosystem: Environmental > Aquatic > Marine > Hydrothermal vents | place: Pacific Ocean: East Pacific Rise...
AATAAACCACTATAGACTGAAAGTACCATAGGTTTAATGATGAATGAAATTCATTATTTTATCTACCAATTAATTGGTTTGAAGTCCGAAGTCTGAAGCTGGAAGTATAAACTTCGGACTTTATAGTAAAAATATTTTTTGAAGCTGAAAGCAAAATGCACTAAAGTGCATAGTTTTAACTCTATTTGAGACCAAAAAAAGCTAAATGGATGGAGTATAGGTTCCAAAGGATGGAGAATTATACCCACCCAGATTCAAATTTGAATAATATATTTTAAACAAAAAAAGCTTTCTTGAAAAAATCAAGAAAGCTTCATTATCAAACCTTAAAACCGATTACTTTTTAAAGTAATCTTTTACCATATCATTATGAACAATTTCTTCTTTAAATGAATAAGCACCAGTTTTTGGTGATTTTTCCATTTTTATCACTTTGGAAAACTCTTTTCCTGATCCTGTCTGAAGTGACGCTACTGCTTTCTTAGCCATAATAAATTATTTTATTTCTCTGTGAATAGTCATTTTCTTAAGAATTGAATTATATTTCTTCAACTCTATTCTATCTGGAGTATTTTTTCTGTTTTTTGTAGTAATATATCTTGATGTTCCAGGCTTACCACTGTCTTTATGTTCAGTGCACTCCAAAATTACCTGTACTCTATTACCTTTTGACTTTGCCATAATACGTTATCTCTAAAAAACGATTAATAATTTTTAATATACCCTTTGGCTTTAGCATCTTTCAATGCTTTTTGCAAACCATTTTTATTAATGGTGCGTATGCCTGAAGCTGAAACCTTCAAAGTTATCCAACGATCTTCCTCTACTAAATAGAACTTCTTCTTAAATAAATTAGGAATGAATGTTCTTTTTGTTTTATGGTGCGAGTGCGAAACATTGTTTCCAACCATCACCTTTTTTCCTGTTATCTCACAAACTTTTGACATTTCTTTTACTTTTTAATCCATTTTTGAAATGGTTTGCAAATTTCGAAAAAATATTTGAATTATTCAAACATTTGCACACTTTTTTATTTTGTATTTTTTTTTACTTTCTTAAACTTTATAAAAGTTTAATTCTCAGCTCTGTACACTTTGTTCACTCCTGATATTTTCTTTAAATCAGAAATTAGTTTATTTAAATCGTATGTATGATATACGTACAAATCAATTCTACCATCAAAAATTCCATCGGTTGAATTAAAATTAATAGCTCGCATATTTACGCCCAAATCTTTAGAAATTAGCTCTGTAATTCTATTTACAATACCCATTTTATCAATCCCAGAAAGCTGAATACTTACCAGATACGAATAAAGTTTTTGACTTTTCCATTCTGGAGTTACAATTTTATTGCCATATTTTGACATTAATATTACTGCTTGTTCACATTTACGCTTATGTATAATTATTCCTTCCTTATCGTCTAAATAACCAATAATATTATCGCCTGGAATAGGGTTACAGCACTTTGCAATTTTAAAGTTGACATTATTTAGTGTTTCTGTAAGTTCAATTTTTAGCTTTTTATCTTTAGTCTTAGAAATTTTATCTTGTTTATCTTTTTTCTTTTTTGGTTGCGTATTTTTTTTAACTTGTAACTGCCAATAACGAATCCATTTATTCTTTGATTTCTTAGCAATTATTTTTTTAACATCTGTTAAATCAACAATACCGCGACCAATTTTACAGTAAAAATCGTTTTTAGATTGTGTTTCATATCCTGCTAAGAGTTTTCTAAAGATATTTGAATTTATTGTTATATCTAATTCGTCAAAGCGTATTTCTAACAGTTTCTTACCTTTTTCTATGTTTTTCTTTCGTTCTGATTTAAACGAATCTTTAATTTTAGACTTTGCTTTTGCTGTAACAACAAATTCGAGCCATTCTCGTTTTGGCGTTTGCTTTTCTGATGTAATTATTTCAACCTGATCACCACTTTTAAGTACATGGCTAAGTGCTACTAGTTTGTAATTTACTTTTGCACCTATTGCAGTGTTACCTATATCAGAATGAATATCATAGGCAAAATCTAAAGTAGTTGAGCCTTTAGGTATTCTTCGCAACAATCCTTTTGGGGTAAAAACATATATTTCTGACGAAAACAAATTCATTTTAAATTCGTCTAAAAATTCTAACGCATCAGATTCTGGTGTTTCTAATAATATACTTATTTCTTTAATCCATTTGTCAAGTTCATTCTCAGTTTCGCTTGCACCTTTATATTTCCAATGAGCGGCATAACCACGTTCTGCAATATCATCCATTCTTTTTGAACGAATTTGGATTTCCACCCATTTTCCTTCGGGACCCATAACCGTAGTATGTAAGGCCTCGTAGCCATTTGCTTTTGGTGTACTTACCCAGTCGCGAAGCCTATCAGGATTTGGTTGATATGTATCTGTAATTATTGAATATAAATTCCAACATTGTTTTTTTTCTGAAATTAAATCATCGTTTTCAAAAATAATTCGCACCGCGAATAAATCGTATACTTCTTCAAAAGGAACTCCTTTTGAGTTCATCTTATTCCAAATTGAATATACCGATTTTGGACGACCAGTAATATTAAATTGCACTCCTGCTGAAATCAATTCGTTAATTATAGGTAGTGTAAATTTATTTATATAGGAAATTCTTTGTTTTTCTGATCCTAATATTTTGTCAGTAATATCGTTATATACTTGAGGATGCTGGTATTTCAAGCTCAAATCTTCGAGCTCAGTTTTTATTGCATACAAACCTAGTCTGTGTGCTAGTGGTGCATAAATAAAAAGTGTTTCACTAGCTATTTTTTGTTTTTTTGCATCAGGCATTGCACCTAATGTACGCATATTATGAAGTCGGTCGGCAAGTTTTACAAAAATAACTCTAACATCATCAGAAAGAGTCATTAACATTTTTCTAAAGTTTTCAGCCTGAAGTGATTGTGCGTCAAATTTGCCTGATATTTTTGTAAGACCATCTATAATATTAGAAATACGAGGACCAAATAATCGCTCAATATCTTCAATTGTATAATCTGTATCTTCAACTACATCGTGTAAAATAGCACTTACTACCGATTTAGTTCCTAAGCCTATTTCTTTAGCAACTATTTGTGCAACTTCTATAGGGTGGTGTATATACGGTTCTCCCGAACGACGTCGTATTCCATAATGAGCTTTATTTGCTAAATCAAAAGCTTTGCGTATTATTTTTTCGTTTTTCTCAATTTTACACCCTTTGCAATACTTAAAAACTTTCTCAAATTCGTCTTTTATATATTCTTCTTCTTCGGTTGTAAAATCTGCCATTATGTTATTATTTTCTACAAAAATACAGAAAATATGCATGATTTAAAACAAAAAAAAGCTATTCTTTCTTTATAATTGCACATCAATACCAACTCTAATTAGAGGATTTATTTTATTGTTCTGGTAATTTGTTACTACATCAATACGTAAAATATTAAATATATTTTCGGCACCAACAAATATTTCGGTAAAAATGCCATTATCGGCAGAATAAAGCGATGCTGCACCTGCTAATACTTGAAATTTTAGTTTTCGTAAGAGAGGTAATTTATTAAATATCCAACCGTTAAAATGATGTTCCCAACGACCAGCCATGTAATATTCGTTTGTGCTATAATCGAAATAATTTAAGCTATTAAATGGAATGTTAGATTGAACGCCCCAAATAGGGTGTAAAAATATTGTTTGATTTCCTTCAAAGTGTTTATAATCGATAAATTCTAGGTTTTCGCCACCCGATAAAAATCCACCAATATTTACGGTGTAAATAGATTTACCAAACAAATTCATATCAATCATATCGCTTATTGCTAATTGTCCAAAATTAAAGCCACTACGCGAATCAGAAGTGTATTCGCCATGTTTAAAATTTAAGTAAAACTTTGGGTGTTTTGAACTATGATAATATTTTTTACCACCAGGGTAAGTACTATATTTTTGTCCGGGTTGAAATGTTAAGTTAACCGAACCAACAAAAATATCGTGCTGTTTAAATGCAGGCGAATCGTCATTAGGATTTAAAGGGTTGTTTGATGAAAACTCTTTATCAGGCATTTTAAAATAGTCGTAAAACGAAAAATCGGCATTATTTACCATTGGATAACGACGTTCGTATTTAAGCCCTATTCCACCTGTTAAACCTCGTGCTATTCTATTCCAACTCCAAATGTTTATAAAATCTTTTTTAAATAGTTTCGATAAATTTTCTTTTAATAGTAATGTGTAAATTGTGTTATCGAAACGGTTGGTATTAGAAATATTTTCTACATCTCTACCTATTGAACCACCAATATATTCACTATATACTGTTACTTTTCCATAAACTTCGTTATTTGTAATACTGTATTTTATTGTTGGTAAAATTTTAGTTTTACCATTCCAAAACCACATATTACTTTCTTCCTCTTGTTCTTCTTTATCGTAAAGTGCAAATCCGCCTCTTGCCTGAACAACTATTCCTTCAACTGTATTGTAATAAATACTGTTTGTAGATATTAGTCCATCAATATACCAACTATAATATTTTGAATAGTTTTTATAACTATATTTATTCCACCAAATACTTGTCCATTTAAACTTATTTCCGGCTTTTTTAAGCGAATCTAAATATACAGGGTCTTTGCGTTTTAAGAGTAAACTATCTTCTTTACTATAATATTTATTTTCTTCGTTTGTAAGTTTAATATATCGATTTTTATCCCAATAAACAGTATCTTGTTTATTTGCTTCTTCTTCAATACGGAATATTTCGTTACCAAAAAACTTTTTGTTAAAATTTGGATTTATGTTATAGTTACTAAAAGTACCTACCGAGTTTGTGTAACCGCCATAACCAAATATTTTAAAATGTTGTTTAAACTGTATTGTAAATGGCATCCAAATACTATCGTTAAGCGGAATATGTGTTTGCTTAATCTCTAAACTATCAATCATTTTAATATTTGCATCTTTAGTAAGTACTAAATCAACCATATAAAAACTCCAGTTGTTATCAACAATATACACGTAACCTTTAAAAACGGGGTCGTGTTTTCGGCGAGGTATTACCTGTATTTTATAAATTGTTTTTCCGTTATCTACATCAATATTTACTAATTTGTATTTGTAATACATCATTGCTGATGATGCAATTGGCGAAATAAAACCACGTTCGCCAAACCAACCCATTGGTATATTGTTTTGGTAAAAATTAACCATAACATCTCTTGCTCTATTCCAACTATAGCCTCTATTTGTACCTGCTACCTTACTTGCTATCATTTGTTCTTTATAATCGTTGGGTGCTTTGTAAAAATATTTTGCTACCGACTCTGACAAACCCAATAATCCTAAATCGTTTGAGTCTGGTAATTCGAGTTTTAGCATAAATTTAGGTAGTTTTTTTGGTATCTCGTTTAAGCGTTCAACACCTTTTATGTATATATCAACGCTATATGCTTTTAACTGTTTTGCGTGCTTTTTTCTTGCTTTTTGTGCTTGCTTAATTATACCATAAGCAGGGTCTCTACCATCGGCAGTAACTGTAACCTGACCAAGCATTGTAGCATCGGTTTTCATTTTTACAACTAAATTGCTTGTATTTGTTTTTATATTTATGGGTATTTCTATTTTTTTAAATCCAACGTATTGAAACACTATTATTTGCGATGTTCCTTTTTGTAAATCGAGCGAAAATTCGCCATCGAAATTGCTTGTTGTACCCTGCGATGTACCTTTTACATAAATATTTACAAATGGAAGTATTTCGCCATTTTGGTCTAATACTTTTCCGTTTATTGTTAGATATTCTTCTTTTATACCGAGCGTTTTCATGATAAATGCAATTTTAAATGACGATTCGTCCCAAGCATCATACCTTCCCGAAGCTCCTCCATGTCCTGCATTCATATTTACTTTAAACAGTAATAAATTTGTGTCAGTTTTTAAATGGCGAAGTTTTGCTACCCATTTTGCAGGTTCGTGTACTGCAACATTTCCATCATAAAATCCTGATGTTACAAGCATTGTAGGGTAATTTTTCGCAACAACATTATCAATAGGGGAATACGATTTTATATAATCGTAATATTTTTTAATATTTGGATTTCCCCACTCGTTGTACTCAAATGTTGTAAGTGGAATTGTTGTGTCTAACATAGTTGTAATTACATCAACAAAAGGAACATCGGCAACAACACATTTAAATAAATCTGGTCGCATATTTGTTACTGCACCCATTAGCAATCCACCAGCAGAACCTCCATTTATTACAAGTTGTTGTTTTGATGTATAACCGCTATCGATAAGCATTTCGGCACAAGAAATAAAATCGGTAAAAGTATTTTTCTTTTTCAGCATTTTGCCATCTAAATACCACTGTTTGCCTAAATCGCCACCACCACGTATATGTGCCCAAGCATAAATAAAACCACGATCTAAATAGCTTAAATTTCCTGTTGAAAACGATGGCGAGTTACTTGAGCCATAGGAACCATATCCGTATAATAATAAAGGGGCAGGTTTTAATTCAGTTCCTTTTTTATACATAATAGTAATAGGTATTTTAGTACCATCGCTTGCCGTAGCATATACACGTTTTGCATCGTATAACTCAGGATTATATTCTTTTAAAAGTGTATCTTTTTCAACAAGTTTCATTTCTTTTGTTCGTATATTAAACTCGTATTTTTCCCAAGGAGCTATTAAACTATTTTTGTAAACAGATAGTATTGTGTCGTTATCTTTTTCTTTTCGCCCTACTGAGATTGTTTCTAAAAATGTATTTTTATGAAAGATAGAATCTTCGCCTGTTTTCCAATTTATTATTCTATTGCGAGGAATCATATTTTCTTCTTCGTAAACAATAAAAACATCTCCTATTTTGGTCAAATTATTTAATGTTATATTTTTTCTGTGAGGAATAAATACTCTCCAATTATTTATTGATGTAGAGTTTATTGGGCAAGTCATTATTTGTCCGTTTAAACAACTGTCGTTTTCCATTCTTATATAAAAAACACTATCGTTTTTATAATGATTGAAATTATATTTTAAGTTATGTTTTAAACCTTGAAATAATTTAGGTGTATCTTTTCCATCAGCTTTAAAATACCATATTTTGTTTTGTGTTGTTTCTTCCGAAGATATTTTTATATATTCTTTTGATGTGGTTTTATCTAATGTTAATTCGAATGTATTATTTGGTTCATATAATACCATTGATGCATCAGAAATACTATCGCCGTCCCAAATAAGTTTGTAAATCTTACTTGTACGATGAGTAGTATCTTCAGGAACTGAAAAATATATTGTTTTATTATCGTTTGCCCATACTGCTTTCGTCACTCTTTTTAAATATTTTTCGTAAGTAGTATCTTTTTCTAAATCTTTGAAAAACATCATTGATACATTATTTCCTTTTTGGTCAACACCATAAACAATTCGTTTATGGTCGGGACTACGTCTAATAAAAGTTAGATTAAACGACATAAAATCTTTTGCCAATTCGTTTCCATTTAAATAAATTTCTTCGGGTGCTGTTAAACTATCTTTCTTTCGGCAATATATTGGATAATTTTGGTCTTCAATAAATCGAGAGTAATAGTAATAGTTATCTATTTTTACAGGAGTACTACTAAATGTTTCTTTATGCCAGCCACGTAGTTCTTCATAAATTTTCTTTCTTAAAAGTAATGTTGGACGCATTATTCTATCGGCATAACCATTTTCTGCATACAGGTAATTCATAAATTCTGCCTGTTTTTTATCTTTCATCCAATAGTAATAATCGTGCACGGTATCGTTATGCAAAATTCTTACGTAATCTTTGCGTGCTGCTATTGTAGGTTTTATTTCTTGTGCTAATATTTGTAAGCTAATTATTGCTAAAATTAAAATTGAAAGTTTTTTATACATTGTTTCTTTGTTTATGTTTATGACATATTTCGGTTATAAAAGTTACATTTTTTTTCTTCACTTTTAATATATTATTCTAACCACATAGCTTTTCGGGTTTTCTACTTTTTCTTTTTTTATTATATAACACTATTTGGTTACAAAAATTACATTTTATTTTCATTTTTTCTAATCATTTGACTATCTATCGGCATAAATGGATTGAGTGTATACAGCTATATCTTATATTTGTAGATTTATGTTTTAAATATCTGCTAAATAAAAAATGAGGTTATTCTATATAATAACCTCATTTTTTATTTATATAGGGTCTACTGAGAAACGCATAACAAATTGTTATAAAACCACTTAAGCTAAAATACGCTATTATATGTGCAAACTTTTTAAAACATATGTGCTTATAAGTTTGCATTTATAAATGTTAAAATCATAGTTTTATGCTTGCTCTGAGGCACATCATATTTTTATCTTCTTCAATTTGAAGTATGTATATACATCTGCATTTCAGAAAATAAAAATCTAATACACCTCAGAGCTTTTCAGCAGACCCTAAGTATAATTAATTTTTTAGTCTAAACTATGTACCGCCAAACCACTTCTTAATTTTGGCTCAAACCAAGTAGTTTTTGGAGGCATAATATTTCCTGAATCAGCAATATCAATTAATTGTTTCATTGACACAGGATAAAGTGCAAATGCAGCCACCATTTCGCCACTATCAACACGCTTTTTAAGCTCACCTAAGCCTCTAATTCCACCAACAAAGTCAATACGAGTAGAACGACGTAAGTCTTTAATATCAAGTACTGGGTCTAGTATTGTATTTGTAAGAATTGATACATCTAAAACTCCAACAGGGTCGTTGTTGTCATAAGTATTATCGTTAGCAGTTAATGAATACCATTTTCCATCTAAATACATTGAAAAGTTATGTAATTCGTTTGGCTTATACTCATCAGCACCAATTTCTTTAACTGTGAAGTTTGCTTCAATTTTTGCAATAAACTCATCGTTAGATAATCCGTTAAGGTCTTTTATTACACGATTATAATCGATAATTGTTAACTGACTTGCAGGAAAATGAACAGCCATAAAGAAGTTGTATTCCTCATTACCTGTGTGATTAGGATTATTCTTTTTTCGCTCGTTTCCAACTAATCCAGCAGCAGCTGTACGGTGGTGTCCGTCAGCAACATAAGTATACTTTACTTCCTCTGCAAAAGTTTTTTCAATTGTAGCAACAGTTGCCTCATCGTCAATTACCCAAAAATGATGTCCAACACCATCTTCGGTAGTGAAATCGTACTCAGCTTCAGTTTTAACAGTTGCTGAAACTATCTCATCTAATTTAGCATTATCTTCATAAACAAAAAACACAGGCTCTGCATTAATATTTGCAACACGTACGTGATTCATTCTATCCTCTTCCTTATCTGGGCGTGTAAGCTCATGCTTTTTAATTATATTATTCATATAATCTTCAACTGCTGCACCTCCAACAATGCCATATTGTGTTTTACCAAACATTGTTTGTGCATACACATAATAACAAGGCTTATCATCTTGAACAAACTGACCATCGTTAACCAATTTCTCAAAATTTTCTTTTGCTTTATTGTAAACTACATCAGAGTGTAAATCAATATCTTCAGGTAAATCAACCTCGGGTTTTACAACATGTAAAAACGAATAAGGATTTCCTTCTACTTCAACTCTTGCTTCTGCCGAGTTTAATACATCGTATGGGCGAGATGCTATTTTGTTAACATTCTCTTTTATAGGTCTAAAGCCTTTAAATGGTTTAATTATAGCCATAATATGAATATTTTAATTTTACAGGTTCAAAGATAATAATTTGTTTTGATATTTTTTGATGATTTATAACAGTCAACTATTTATAATAAGTCTTAATTATATGCAAAACATTTCAATTTATTCTTTTAATGAATATCTTTGAGAATTATAACACAGAAATATAATTACTATGCAAAAAGACACTCAAATATTTGATTTAATAGAACAAGAACATCAACGTCAGTTGACTGGTATAGAATTAATTGCATCAGAAAACTTTGTGAGCGAGCAAGTTTTAGAGGCAATGGGTTCGGTAATGACAAATAAATATGCCGAGGGTTACCCGGGAAAAAGATATTATGGCGGTTGCCAAATAGTTGACCAAAGCGAGCAAATTGCTATTGATAGATTAAAAGAACTTTTTGGTGCAGAATATGCAAATGTTCAGCCACACTCAGGAGCATCGGCTAATGCAGCTGTCTTTTTTGCAGTTTTAAAACCAGGTGATACTTTTATGGGTTTAGATTTAGCTCATGGAGGTCACTTATCGCACGGTTCTCCTGTAAACTTATCAGGAATCAACTACAACCCTGTTGCATACCATGTTAAAGAAGAAACTGGTACTGTTGATTATGATGAGATGGAAAAAATTGCATTAGAGTGCAAACCAAAAATGATTGTTGCAGGAGCTTCAGCTTATTCACGCGATTGGGATTTTCCACGTATGCGCGAAATAGCTGATAAAGTAGGTGCTATTTTAATGGCAGATATTGCTCATCCAGCAGGATTAATTGCAAAAGGTTTGTTATCAAATCCATTACCACATTGTCATATTGTTACTAGTACAACACATAAAACACTTCGCGGACCTCGTGGTGGTGTAATTATGATGGGTAAAGATTTTGTAAATCCTTTCGGATATAAAACACCAAAAGGAGAAGATAAAATGATGTCTGCAGTATTAAATTTTGCTGTTTTCCCTGGACAACAAGGTGGACCTCTAGAGCATGTAATTGCAAGTAAAGCAGTAGCTTTTGGCGAGTGTTTAACTGATAGTTATGGCGAGTATGCTGCACAAATGCAGAAAAATGCAAAAGTAATGGCCGATGAGTTTATGAAACGTGGTT
>Ga0256827_10002974_pt1 | contig 10826 bp, 11 predicted proteins | sample CV84metaG_FD_185977 | JGI IMG/M metagenome (GOLD analysis project Ga0256827, IMG submission 185977) | Hydrothermal vent microbial communities from East Pacific Rise, Pacific Ocean - CV84 | ecosystem: Environmental > Aquatic > Marine > Hydrothermal vents | place: Pacific Ocean: East Pacific Rise...
ATCTGATAGATTTAAATGTTTTCCCATATTTTCTTTTTTTAAGAGATACTATAATGTTGTCTTACCAGACCGGAAGTATATCTATTTTTAGAATTCTACAAAGTTGCATTTCATTTCTGAATTTGGGGTTTTTGTATTGTTTTCATGTGACCTCCTAAGACTTTTTTATACTATTAAATAGTTTTGCAGACTAATAGTAAAGCAAAATCACTTTTTTAAATTTTATTTTTATGATTTGCAAAAAGTATTTTAACAATATATATAAGTCAAGTTTTTATCTCTTATTTTAATATTTATATAATATATTTAATTCTTTATGATATATAAAAAACTGAAATATTTAATTTCAGTTTTTTTGTTTTTCATTTATTTTTAAATTAACACTTTTTTCAGTATTTTTAATTTTTTTAATTTTGTTTTTTAATATTATAAATTTATCTGAAATTAATTCTAATATTTTATATAAATCATATAATATTGGAAATTCATAATTGTATATTCATGCCTTAAGATATCAATATCAAAATAAAATAGGAAATAGTAATAAAAGTTGATAATTGTTGTAAAAATCGTAATTAAAAAATAGAATTATTAAAGAAAATGTTATTAATAATCAATTTATTATATGTTTTTTTTGTTTTGTATTTATATTGAATATTGTAATAATGTTTATTATTGGTGTATAAATTATAATTTCAGGAAGTTTGAAGTTATTTTTTTCTCTTAATTCTTTTTCTATAATTAATGATTTATTATTTTTTTCTTTTAATTCTTTTTCTAATATATTTGAAAAAGAATTAAATTCTTTTTTATCTCAACCAAAATAATTTCATAAATAGATGTTAATAATTTTTATGTAAAAAATTATTAATTTTAAACTAGGTATAGATTCTAAATTTAAATTAATAATTTTATTATTTATATATAAATTTATTGTTGAAAATACTATAAAAATTATATATATAAGAAGTAATAAATTAGCTAGATTTGTATTTCAAAAAATATATAATAAAATGAAAATTAATGAAAAGATAACATTTAATTTATTTATGTTTTTTATTAAATCTCTATTTTTATATTTTGGAAATATTATAAATCAAAGAAATGGAATTCTAGATAGTAATATTGTTAATTTATCTTTTTCTCAAAAATTACCATCAGAATTAATATCTATAATTTTTTTATTATCATAATTTTTAAAATTTATTATAGTTGCTGTTTTATATTCTTCTCAAGAATAAGCTTTATATATTCCTATTGTTAAAAATACTAATAATATTAAATAAATAGAAATAGCTATTATATCATCGATAGAATATCATAAGATTTCATAATAAAATCATAATCAAAATTTAACAAAAACTATTGTGTTTATTAAAAATAAAAAATGTATAAAAATGGCAGTTTTAGTGTGATTTTTTACAAAAACATTATTTATATTTGAATTTGTTTTATTCGATAAGAATAAAAAATTTATTATTATAAAAAGATAAGAAATAATAGCATTATTTTTTATTTTTTGATTAGTTTCTATTTTAGATTCATTCATATATTTTAAATATAAAATTAATAATATTTACTTTTAGGTTTTTTCTATATAATGATATCATATTTTTATAAAATAATCAAAAAAAAATGAAAATAAAAGATATACAATTTGTAAAATCAGTTTTTATTGATGATTCTAAAGTGTTATTAGAAGAAAAAAAAGAAGTTATTTTTATCTGAAGATCAAATGTAGGAAAGTCTAGTATAATGAATGCACTATTTAATAAAAAGGATTTAGTAAAAACCTCTTCAAAACCTTGAAAAACAATTACAGCAAATTTATTTTTGATGAATAGTAAATATCTTTTTACAGATTTACCAGGTTATGGTTTTGCAAAGTTATGAAAAGAAGTACTTGATAAACTTGATTGATTAATTTCTTGGTATTTAGAAGAAAGAAGAACACATATAAAAAAAGTTGTTTTACTTATAGATACAAAAATAGGTTTACAGCAAAAAGATTTAGATATGTTTGCTTTTGTGCAGGGATTAAAACTTCCAGTTCTTATAGTATTATCAAAAATTGATAGATTAAGTAAAACAGAAGTTATGAAATCTAAAATGCATACAGAAAAAGAACTTTTTTGACAACAAGTTATGGCTGTTTCTTCTCATAAAAGAGTTTGAATTAAGGAATTATTTAATGAACTAGCAGATAGTTTACAAGAGAAATAAAATATTGAATTTATATTAATTAAAACTTAAAAAAATGATAGAAACTAAAGAGTCAATATTATTCTTTGATACTGAAACAACAGGTATTTTGAAAGATGAAAAAGGTGTTATTACTTCTAATGGTTCAATGATACAATTAGCATATAGAAAATTTGAAAATTGAGAAAAAATGGATGAAAATATATTTTTTAATACTGATACAAAAATTGAAATTGGTTCTATGACTGTTCATGGTATTTATAAAGACTTACTAATAGAAAAATCTGAATGAAAATATTTGGAAGATGATGTTAGGAGTAAATTATCTAAAGAATTTGAAAGTAATATAATTGTTGCTCATAATATTGATTTTGATAAGGATGTTTTATCTAAGTCTGGAATTTCTTATTCTAATAATATGATTGATACTTTGAAAGTTGCAAAAATACTTTGGAGTGAATGAGTATTATTTAATTCAAAATGAGAAACTCCAGAATATGTGAATTTACAATATTTAAGATACTTTTTCGAATTATATGAAATTAAAGATTCAAATTGAAATTTAGAATGCACAACTGCCCACGATGCTTTTTGAGATGTTGTTGTATTAGAAAATGTTTTTTATTCTTTATTTAATTTAATTAAAAATAAATTAAATATCTCTAATGATGAAATTCTTGAAAAAATGCAAAAAATGACAGAAAAAGAATTTATACTTATAAAAACTATGAGAATAGGAAAATATAGAGGTAAAACTTTTGAGGAAGTAGCTAAAATAGATAAATGATATTTAGAATGGATAGTTAAAGCTGATTTTACAGAAGATATAAAATATACTTGCAAAGTTTGGTTAGGGCAAATAAAAAATGAAACTTTTTTTAGTTAATATTTAAAATTATATTGTTTTAGTAAAAAACATTCTACTTTTTTGTATTTAAATACAAAAAAAGTAGAATGTTTTTTTAATTCTACTTTTTATAAACAGTTTATTTTTTAAAATTTAGCTTTTTCTACCGATTATCCAACATAGCAAGTACATCATCAGCTTCATCTTTATCATTATCATTTGCTTCAGCTTTTGCTATTTTATTTTTTGAATCTTTTTTTTGAAATTCTTGCCATTCAATTAAATGTTTTTGATTAAGAGTTTTAATTTCTCACTGATATTTAATTTCTAATTCTTGTAATTTAGTTCTTTCAGTATCTAATATATTGTATAATCTATCAATTTGAGTTTCTGTCATTGATGGCATTATATCAAACCAATATTGTCTTTCGTCATCATCCATAGATTCCGTAGCTAATATCATTTTTATTAACTCATCATATTTAGCTAATATTTCATCAGATATAGTAAAAGTTTTTCAGTTTTGTTTTAGTTCAGCCATATTTTATTGTTAACTAATTAAAAATATTTAAATTTAAAGATCTATTTAAAAATCTATTTAACTTTCCGTATTCTATTATAACAAATTTTTCTTTAAATTGCAAAAAATAAAACTATAAAAAGTGTTTTTTTATGTTTAAATATAAAAATTTGCAAAAAATAGCTAAACAAATATAATAAAACTGAAGTTTAATTTTTATAAAATATGATATGGAGTTTTGGATTTATTTTGGATTATATACATTTTTGATAGTAATTATTTGGGGTTTTTTTATTATTGCAAAAATACACTCATTAAAATTTAAGAACTATCAACCAAAGATTATTTGAATAACAAGAATGGTAAATATATTTTTAATTTTATTTACCGTTTTATGATATATATTAATTTCTATATATGCGGGAGGCAGTAGAACCTATACAGTAAAAGATTCAGTAGAAAAAAAAGAAAATATAGAGTCTAGCATATCAAATTTTAATAATATATCTGAAAAAGATATTGCAATTCCAGATAATGCAGGAGATAATTATTATTAATTTTTAAGGTATAATTTTATGAGTTCAATATTTACTAAAATAATAAATAGAGAGATTCCATCTACTATTATTTATGAAAATAATAATATTATTGTAATAAAGGATATAAATCCAAAAGCTAAATTACATTTACTTATTATTCCAAAAAAAGAAATATCTACAATAAATGATTTAAAGGAAAATGATAAAAATTTATTGTTTGAAATGTTTTCTGTTGCTAAAAATATAGTTAAGGAAAAAAAAATTGAAGAAGGTTATCAATTACATTTTAATGTATGAAAAAAATGATGACAAGAAGTTATGCATATTCATTTGCATCTTACTTCAGATTTATAATTATTAAAAAATAAAGTATGAATGATAAAAAAAAGATTTTTTTAGTTATTATGGGGATATTAACTATATTTATAATAATTATTTTTATGGTTATTATGTGAAATTGAGGAAATAGTAAAAATGTAACAAAATCAGCTAATAATTTTAAAATTTGGATTTTAAATGATTCTAAAGAAGATTTTGCAGCATTTATTGAAGATTTTAAAAAAGATAAAGGAATTTCAAATTTTACTACAACTATTGAATCATTTGATTCATATGAAAATTATAATAAAGCATTGTCTTCAGCTATAGTAAGATGAGAGGCTCCAGATATATATATGTTAAATAATAATGAAAAATCTATATTTTTAGAAAATGCTAGTTGAATTAATCCAAATATTATTAATCCAGATGAATTATCTTCTGGTTGAAATTTTAAATGATTTTTTGCTGATGATTTAATTATGTCAAGTTGAGAAGGAGATAATAGAATTGAATTTTTAGCTTGAATTCCTTTTTGATTTGAAACTTTAGGGGTGTATATAAATACTACAAAAAAATGATGATTAGCTGATATTTCAAGTTTTCCAAAAATACGAAATTCTATAGAAGATTTTAATAAAAGAAATAAACAAACTGTTGCTTTGTGAATAGGTAGATGAATTACTGTAATGTATGTAGAGGATATTATAACTCAGTTTATTATGTCTGATTGAATAAACAATATATTATGATTGCAATGAAGTAATATAAGAAACATCTTTTCTGAATATTTTGATTATGCTTCTTGAAAAAATAATTATATATCAAAAGATATAATATTAAAATGACAATGAAAAACAAATTTAGATTTGTTTGTTGATTGAGAAATAGCAATGATTTTTGGTTATCCAAGAATGTTGTTTGATATTGATGAAAGAGGTTTTTCTAAAACTAAATTAAGAGTTAGTAACTTCCCAACATTTATAAATGATAGTAATACATTGGTTAATTATAACTATTTTGTAGTTAATAAAAATTCAAATAATCAGGATATGGCATATACTTTGTTAAAATATATTTTTTCTGAAGAGTGAGAAAAAAAATATTTAAAGCACTTTAATTATTATATACCAGCTAGATGAAATTTGAGAGAGGAATTATCAGATAGGGTTATTATTGATTCTTTAAAATTTGTTAAATTAAAAGATTTTTATGATTCTTCAGCAAATTATTCTAGTTTTGATAAAGGGCTAAAAGATATTTATGATAGAGAAATGATTAAATTAGTTGATAGTGAAGAAAACTATTTAATTAATATTCAAAATTTTGTTTTAGATATGAAATGTAAAACTGATAAAGTTATTAGACTAGAAAATTTAAGTAAAAATTGCAAGTAATATAACTTAGTTAAAATATTATGATACTAAAAAATAATATTAAAAATGAAATTTATTCTTATATACATATTCCATTTTGTGAATTGAAATGTAAATATTGTAGATTTGCTTCAGTTTGAAGTTTACAGAAATTAAAAGTAGATTTTTATGTAAAAAAACTATTAAATGAAATAAAAAAATCCTCTTTTCAAAAGGGGATTTTAAATAGTATTTATTTTTGATGATGAACACCAAGTGTTCTTAGTGAGTCTCAACTAAAAGATATAATATATGAATTTAAAAAGAAATATATATTTTTAAATGATATTGAAATAACTCTTGAGTCTACTCCAAATAATATTACAGAAGAGAATTTAATAATATGGAATAAACTATGAATAAATAGGTTAAGTATTTGAATAGAAACACTTAATCAAAAAAGTTTAGATGAAATAAATAGATGAAATAAGGGAGATATTAGTAAGTGTTTTGAAAATTTAAATAATTTTTATTTAACTGATTTTCAAGATATAAAAAAAGAAAATAATATTATAAATAAATTTGATAATATTTCATTAGATTTTATTATTTGATTACCTTATGTTAAATCATGAGAAATTTTAGATAATATAAAATATATTTTGAATAAATATGAATTTATAAAGCATATTTCAGTTTATATGTTGGAAGAATATTATAATCCAGATAAAATAATAGAAACAAAATTTGATAATATAGTCTATCCAAATAATTGGGATAAGTTATGAATTAAACAAGAAGATTTTTTAGAAGAATATTCTAGTATAAAAAAATATTTAATCAAAAATGGTTTTAATAATTATGAAATATCAAATTTTTGAAAAAAATGATATGAATGTAATCATAATATATCTTATTGGAATCACAAACAAGTTCATGCATTTTGAATGTGAGCTTGAGGATTAATTAAAGAAGATAATAAATATATTAGATATTTAAATGCAGATAATTTTAAAGACTATTATTCTGATAAAAAGATATTTGAAAATAAATTAAAAAAAAATGATATTTTCTTAGAGAAACTTATGTTTGATTTAAGAACAAGCTGACTTGAAAAAGATATTTATCAAAAATTAGATTTAAAAAAAATAGATTATTTTATAGAAAATTGATATTTAATAAAGAAATTTGAGAAAATAATATTATCAGATTCTTGAATATTATTAATGGATTATATTTTAGGGGAGATTATATAGGAAATTTAAGAAGAAATTAAGGTGTTGTTCTTAAAATGACAGTGATCAGTTGGAGGAGAATTTATATTTAATTAGTTAGATGAAAATTAATAAGTTAGCTTTATTCTAAAAAATTCTTATTATAATTTAATCAAATAAAAAATAGAGATTATATCTCTATTTTTTATAATTCAAAATTTCATCAAACATTAGTAGGTATTTTTCAATCCCATTTTTCAATTTTTAATTTCTGAATTTCTAGTTTTTTTATTTCAATAGCTTCTTTATCCATTTTAACACTGTTTATTATTTTATTATATTCAGCAATTGATTCTGCTTCAATAATTTTAATTTTTTTTGTATTCTCTGCTTGTAATATAGCTTTTTCACTTTCTTTTTTTTGTGCTTCTAATTTTGCTTCTGCTAATTTTAATTCATTTTCAGATTTTAGTAAATCTTCTTTTGATATTAAATAACTTTTTGGAAGTCTTATGTCCAAAATTGTTATATCTTGTAATTCAATTCAAAGTGGAATTAAGACTTCATTTGCTTCAGTTATTGTGATATTTTTAATTTTATTGTGTTTTGATGAAATTTCTCTGAATCCATAATTTTTAATTGTTCATTTTATTATTTCAAGTAGTTTTGGCATAACAATATCACTTGAAACTAGTTGTATATTTTTTGCTCAATATGTTCTGTAGAAATCTAACCTATTTTCATTTTTTAATTTAAATCATACTCTATAATCTAATGTAACTCCTAATTCTTCCTTAGTTTGTGCTGTTACTTCTGCTATTTCAAAGGCAAAATCACTTGTTGGAGATAAGAAAAAACTTGTTTTGATTGGTGAATATAAATGATATCAAGGATTTAATATTTTATTATTTTTTAAATCAACTCAAACATATCAAGAATTTATTTTATTAAGTTTTAATATTTTAGAACTTCAATCTATAATATTTGTTCCAAAATTAATTAAAGACAAAAGGATTATTATAGATATGGATATAATTTTTCTATTCCAAAAGTATAAAAATAGATTTTTAATTTTATTAAAGAATCATCAAAAAAAGTTTTTAAAAATATTGTTTAACCATAGTGCTATTTTTTTAATATCTTCTGATGTTTTTTCTCATCATTTTGATATTAATGATATTACAATATATAAAAAAAGAAAAATTCAAAATAATACTAAAATTGTTGTAATTATTCAGATTATTCATCAAATAATCATTGATATAAAGTCAACAGTAGAATCAAGTATTCAATCAGAGTATTGATAAGAAGGAGTAAATCATATATCGGATGTTCTTATTGCATCATTAGATATACTATTTGATTCAAATTTTGCATAGTTTTGTAATGACATAAATTTTAGTATTATTAAATTAATTATTTCAATTATTATAAATATAATATTTATTTTGCAAATTAAAAATAAATTTCAGGCATAACAAGAAAAAAAGTAGAGTATTTGTTATTTTCACTCTACTTTTTATAGGCAATTCATTTTTTAAATTCTACTTTATTTGGAAAAAATATATTTTATATTCTATTATTTTTTTATATAAAATATAAATTTTATTTAGAAGATAATTCTTCTTTTAAATGTTTAAATAGATTATTAATTAAATCATCAAGATTTTCATAATCTTCTCTTTCAAAAACAAATTGATCAGTATCTAAAGTTGTAATTAATTTTCAATTAAATAGATTTTTTTTATTTTTTTCAATTTTTAATTCAATACTTCATTCTGCATCAGCTTTATCTTCATACTTTTTTAAATAGGCACTTACTCTATTATCTAAATTCACTTTTACAAGTCTTTCTATAACTTCTTTTGATTGTTCTACAGCATCATTAACATGTATTTGTATTTTTAATTCCATAATATTATTGTTTATTATATAAGTAAAATTTTGTAAAAAGGTTTTGAGTTTATTTTTTAATAGAATCAACTACTTTTTATATATGAGTATTTTATCATATTAAATAATATTTGCAAGAATATTATTAAGAAATTTTTAAATTAAATTTTTAATTTTTTATATAAAAACAATTTTATATAAAAATATATTTATTTTGAGTATTAGTTTTATTTTAGTAATACATTAATGTTATTCATAATATTTTAAGATATTTTAATAATTAAATAATAAATTCTTGAAAATAAATATTTTTTGTATAAAATAATTTAAATTAATATTTAAATCTAATGAAATGACAAAATATATTACAACAATTGGACTTGAAGTACATATGAGAATAAAATCAAAAACAAAAATGTTTTGTTCTTGTAAAAATGCAACTGAATTGGCATTAAAGGCAAATGAAAATATTTGTTCAGTTTGTATGGGGTTTCCAGGAATGTTACCGAGTTTAAATAAAGAGGTTGTAAGACTTTGACTTATTTGAGGTATGGCTATGAATTGTGAGGTAAACAAAATTTCAAGATTTGATAGAAAAACTTATTTTTATCCTGATAATTCTAATGCTTATCAGATAACTCAATTATATGAACCAATTGTGGGGAAGTGAAGTGTTAAAGTATTAGTGAATTGAGATATAAGAGAATTTGATATTCATCATATGCATTTAGAAAATGATGCTTGAAAGCTTGTTCATGCATGAAATAAGACTTTGTGTGATTTTAATAGAGTTTGAAGTCCACTTATGGAAATAGTTACTGATCCAGTTTTTCATAATAAGGAAGAAGTTATGGAATTTCTTAAAGAATTGCAAAAACTTATGAGGGCAGTAGATGTTTCAGATGCTGATATGGATAAATGACAAATGAGATGTGATGTAAATATTTCTATAGCTCCTGAAGGTGCTACTGAATGGGGTATTAGAACAGAAACAAAAAATGTAAATTCATTTTCTGCAATTGGTAGAGTGATAGACCATGAGGTAAAAAGGCAAAAGAAAATTATAGAAAAAGGTTGAAAAATTGATCAAGAAACTAGAGGTTGGAATGATGATACTGGAACTTCAGTAACTCAAAGATCTAAAGAAGATGCTATGGATTATAGATATTTTCCTGAACCAGATTTATTGCCAGTTGTTTTAGATGATGAATTTATAGCAGAAGCTAAAAAACAAATTCCAGAATTACCAATAGAAAAAAGATTTAGATATTTATCAGAATATAAATTAAATGATGATGATGCTAGACTTTTAACAACTGACAGAGAATTATCAGAATATTTTGATAAATTACTTGAACTTACAAAAGATCCTAAAAAATCTTGTTCATATATTACTACTATTTTGCTTGCATTAATAAAAGAATCAGAAGAAATAAATTCAGTTTCAGAATTAAAATTTGAAATAGTGGAATTAGCTAAAGTTATAGAACTAGTAAACAAAGATGAACTATCTTCTACAAATTCAAAACAAGTTATTGAAGAGTTATTCAATAACTGAGGTGAGGCAGATTTAATAGTTGATTCAAAGAACCTAAGACAAAAAAATGATTTATGAGCTTTAGAATCAATTGTAGATGATGTTATAGCTAACAATTCTAAGCAAGTAGAGGATTACAAATGATGAAATACTAATATATTTGGTTTCTTTGTAGGTCAATGTATGAAGGCCTCAAAATGACAATGAAATCCAAAAATATTTAATGAAATGTTAAAGAGGAAGTTGAGATAAAATTAATATTGACATCTTGTTTTTAAGTGTATACCACTAATACAATTTATATGCTGAATTCAACCCCCAAATGCAACTTTTTCTAGATTCTAAAAATAGATACACTAAATTTTTTTTGTAATTATAAGAAAAAATCTTAATATTCAAAA
>Ga0256827_10002975_pt1 | contig 10825 bp, 10 predicted proteins | sample CV84metaG_FD_185977 | JGI IMG/M metagenome (GOLD analysis project Ga0256827, IMG submission 185977) | Hydrothermal vent microbial communities from East Pacific Rise, Pacific Ocean - CV84 | ecosystem: Environmental > Aquatic > Marine > Hydrothermal vents | place: Pacific Ocean: East Pacific Rise...
CGGAGAGCTTGAAACAACTGAGGAGGTGCGGTTTGAGACAATTGTCCCCGCCCCTTTGGTGGATAAAGTTATCGCGCGAGTGCTCAAAGCTCATCCATACGAAGAGGTTGCTTACGATTTGCTTCCGCTGGAAAATCGACGGTTGGATGTTGGCTTGGGGCGGGTTGGCCAGCTTGAGCAGCCGGTTTCATTACAGCAATTTGCGGAACAGGTAAAAAAAGCATTGCATCTTCCGGCTCTTAAATTGGTTGGTGAGTTGCAGCAACAGATTAAACGGGTTGCTGTTTGCGGGGGGACGGGGATGTCATTGTTTTCTGCGGCAGTGCGGCATGGTGCCGATTGCCTGGTGACTGCAGATATTAAGTTTCATGAGGCTCAGCGAGCCAGAGCCGAAGGTGTGGCGTTGCTTGATGCCAGCCATTTTGCTACAGAACAAATTATGGTGGAAGAGCTTTCCAAACGGTTGCGAAAGGCTTCCAGTGAAAAACAATTTAACGTTGAGGTTATAGAAATGACAGCAGAAAATGATCCATTGGTGGTGTTCTGACTGTCGCAACATGGACTGAAAATGGAGGTTACTAACGTGCAAAACAAAATGAACCTGCTGAAAGATCTTCAAGAAATTGATCAGGAAATCAGCTCTATCGAGGCAACCCGGAAGAATTATCTCGATGAATTGGATACTTTTGCGGCAGATGCTACAAGAGTGCAGACGATGTTGGATCAATTGAGTGATGAGGTGGCTCAGTTGCAGCAGGCCGAAGCGGAGCTGCAGCAAGGTTTGCTCAAAGAGCAGGATAATGTCGCCCGGGTGGAAGCTCGTCTACCGGAGATTCAGACGCAGAAGGAATATGTTGCGGTTCTGAAAGAGATCGATGTTGCCAAAAAGTCGAATAAAGATGTTGAAGAGCAGATGCAGGCCAAACAGCAGGAAGTTTCAGTTCTCGAAGATGATCTCAAGGAGAAGGAAGCTGAACTCGCAGCGATTCAGGAAAAATCAGCAGTGCGTGGTGTCGAATTAAAACAGTTGCTGGATGAGTCGGAAAAAGTTCTGTTGAAACGGACTCAAACCCGTGAATCAGTTGCGGCTGAACTTCCGGTCAGTTTATTGCGGCAGTATCATACGCTGTTTAAACGGCGGGGTGGCCTGGCCCTGGCCCTGGCTAAAAACGGCGCATGTCTTGGCTGCAATATGCAGTTGCCACCACAGCAGTATAACAAGTTGCTCAGGGTTACCGAAATCCAGACCTGTCCCCATTGTAACCGGATTTTGTACGTTGATCTGGAAAAATAGAGTAAACTGAAAATCTGGTCAAAGAAGGACAGATGATCGCCGCCCACCTTATGTTGTGGGGGGAGGAAAGTCCGGGCTCCGCAGGACAGGATGGTTCTTAACGGGAACCGGGGGTAACCCCAGGGAAAGTGCCACAGAGAGAAGACCGCCCTCCTTCGCCTCGGCGAAGGAGGGTAAGGGTGAAAGGGTGAGGTAAGAGCTCACCAGTTCCGGCGGTGACGTCGGAAGCTCGGTAAACCCCATCCGGAGCAAGGTCGAATAGGGGAACGTTTGAGGGCTGTCCGCCCGAAGTTCCCGGGTCTGGCTGCTTGAGACCGTTGGCAACAGCGGTCCTAGATGAATGATCATCGTCCGGCTGCGGGTAACTGCAGCAGGGAACAGAACCCGGCTTACGGACTTCTTTGGCCACTTTTTTTACGGCAGTGTGATATTATATCGCACTGCCGTTTTTTTATGACCGGTTTTGTAAGCAGATCCGGAGGAAGGAGTCTGGAATGTCGTTGAGTTTTGACCGTTGCAACGGTGAGATTGATGAGCTTATTGATCTGATAATGGATAAATGTCATGTTTATCATCCGGAAATGATCCGGGAAATGATCATTGGTGCGTTGAAGTCCGGTCAGGAGAACGATTATCTGGCAGATCAGAAGCTGATTTGTACCACGATGAAAGAGATGCGCTATACCAATAAAGTTTTTGCTCCGTATCGGGATCACAAAAAGGTGACTGTGTTTGGAAGTGCCAGAACTCCCTCAGATGCACCGATTTACCGGAAATGTGTAGAATTTACCCGAATGTTGGTCGAGCACAACTATATGGTGATTACCGGTGGTGGTCCGGGAATTATGCGGGCGGGGAATGAGGGAGCCGGGGCCGAAAACTCGTTTGCTGTCAATATCCGGCTGCCGTTTGAGCAGGATACCAATCCGGTGATGAATCAGGATGAAAAAGTTATCACCTATAAATATTTTTTCAATCGTAAAGTTGCTTTTCTTAAAGAAGCAGCGGCCGTTGTCATGTTTCCCGGAGGCTTTGGGACTCTGGATGAAACCATGGAAATTATGACTTTGATTCAGACCGGGAAGAATCCTCCGATTCCGTTGGTGATGATTGATGATGGTGATGGCTATTGGGATGATTGGTTTGAATTTCTTCGCGATAGTTTGCTGAAACGGGGCCTGATTTCCGGAGAGGATTTTGGATTGTTTTCCATTACCCGGGATCCGCTGGAAGCAGTACAGATGATTGACGATTTCTACCGTAACTATCACTCTCTCCGCTTTGTCGGGGCGAAGTTGGTTATCCGCTTGAATAAGGTTCTCGATTCTGATCATCTGCAGATACTAACCAATGAATTTGGTGAAATTCTGGTTCCTGGTGGAAAAATAAGCCTCAGTTCGCCATTGTCGGAAGAGCAGGATCAGCCCAATCTTAAACACCTCCCCCGTTTAACAATTGATTTCAACCGGCGTAGTTATGGTCTGCTGAAATCTTTTATCCGGCGGATCAACTCGTTTTAAAGGGGAACGCAATGGTTGACGATAATCCCCTTCCCATCAGTCGGGTCACTGTCCATTTGCCGTATCACGATCTACGGCAGATGCTGCGGCTGGTCCGGTTGTTGTTCCGTTTGAGTCAATCTCCCCGGTATCGTGATCAGGTTCTTCCCGATCTTCCTGCTGTTGCACAGTTCGATCCCGGTCATGCTGCCTTGATGATGGGTTATGATTTTCATTTAACTGCCGATGGACCACGATTGATCGAAGTGAATACCAATGCCGGTGGCGGTTATATCGCCTGGTTGAGTGAGCAATTGGGGGGAAGAGTTTCAGAGAGTTACCTGTCGGACCGTTTTCCGCAGCGGTTACTCAACAGTTATTTACAGGAGTGGGATGATTTTTCGGTTGGAATTCGACCTTTGAAGAGGGTTGCGATTGTCGATGAGGATCTGCAGAACCAACCCTTACTTCCGGAAATGGTCGGTTGCTGTGACTGGTTGTGTCAACATGGAATTGATGCTCATACAGTGTCCGCGGAACAACTTCTGGTGAAAGGAGATGGGGTCTATTATTCTGGCGAGAAAATTGATCTCATCTACAACCGCCACTGCGATTTCTACCTTGAAACACAACCAATGGCAAAGCTGAAAGAGGCCTACCTTGCCGGTCTGGTGTGCCTCTCCCCCAACCCCTTTGCTTATGGATTGCTGGCCGACAAACGGCGGATGGTTCTCTGGTCTGCTGCCGAAGCTTTGTCCCCACTCCATTTATCCATTTCTGAACAACGCTTATTACTGGCAATGGTTCCCCCCAGTTTTTTGCTGGCACAACAGAACCGGGACGCTATCTGGGCGCAGCGTAAAAAACTTATTTTTAAGCCGGTCGCCAGATTTGGTGGACGTGGTGTGCTGATGGGGAAGGGGATCACCAGACAACGTTTTGCCGATCTGGATCCAGAAACAACCCTGGTGCAGAAGGTGGTTGCCCCCTCGGTAGAGATCTCCCCCGACGGGGAAAAGTTTAAAGTGGATCTGCGCCTGTTTGTCTATCGTGATCACCTGCTGGGAGTAGGAGCCCGATTGTATCAGGGGCAGGTGACGAACTTGACAACTGTGGGGGGTGGCTTTGCGCCGGTCAAAATTGTTTAAACTGCAGTCGCTACTTAGTCTCGTGATAGCGGACCGGGGTGAGTAAATAGAAATAAACTCATCAAATTTATTGGTTACGTTCAGATAAGATTCTGCTACTCTACCTGAAGTGCAAATCATTCTAAATTTTATAGAGGTATCCCATGTTCTACCAGAACCCTCCCCCTCCTTTCTCACTGTAATTTGAGGAAGGACTCCATAAGAAAACCTTTTCTTGGGTTCCCTGCCTGAAAGACCGGTCAGGTTTATCCCGTTCCTTCCTGGGTGAAGAGCATCATCTCGATTTTTCTGGAAGGACTCTATTTATGTCTTCAAAATCACAATTATCTACGTCCCGAACAGGGATTTTGTCCGTATCAACATCAGCCATTCTTTGGGGAACAGTTGGAATTGCAACTCAGGCAATCTACCAGAGGTCAGACCTTGCAGCAGTAACTGTAGGTTTTTATCGATTATCTTTTGCGTTCCCGATAGTTGCTTTGTTGTGCTGGAAAATTGTCGATAAACAACAACTCCGGGTCGGCTACCGGGAATATTGGAAGATGGTACTAATCGGTATCCTGCTGGCTTCTTATCAGGTCTTTTTCTTTGCTTCTATCAGCTACGTTGGTGTTGCGGTAGCGACTCTTATTACCCTCTGTACTGCTCCTGTTCTGGTGTCAGTGCTATCAGTTGTATGCTTGAAAGAAGCGTTGACTGGGTACACTATGAGTGCATTACTGGCGGCGTTATCAGGAACGGTTCTGCTGGTTGGCCTACCTGAGCAAGGTGCTCTGCAGGGTAACGTTGCCATGGGGGTTCTATTGGCTCTTGGCTCGGCAACTGGTTATGCCATTGTTGCTTTAATGGGACGCACAATTGCTGCAACCTGTCACCCGGCTCTCTCAACAACCGTGTCTTTTGGAGTCGGAGCCATTGTTCTCTTTCCCTTGGCTGCGAGTAATGTTTTTTCAGCGACCTATTCGATGCAAATTTGGGAATTGATTCTGTATGTTGGATTGGTACCAACAGCGGTCGCATACACGCTATTCTTTTTTGGAATGAGATGCATAAAAGCGTCTACAGCATCTATTCTTACATTGCTGGAGCCTCTTACCGCAACTGTTTTGGCATGGGCCTTTTTTGCAGAGCAGCTTGCCCCGTCTGGAATTATTGGTGCCTCTTTACTGCTTGGGGCTATTGTTATCCTGTTTAAAGGGGAAAAATCGGTAAAGAAGGGGTAGTGTCAACACTATCGAAACGATTTGCTATCCGGTACAACCCGATCTCAAACGGTTGGCCCGGATAGCAGGTTCCAGTCATTCTCGAATAAAGCATACTTTGAGCAGAAAGCTGGAGTGAGTTGAGCGTGACCCTACCTGACAAGAGCTGTCATGCTTGGATTGTAATATTTTAACCACCGGCTTTTTTGACCTGCCAGCCTTTCTCTTTCAACAGTTCCAGCAGCAGCTCACGATGATCACCCTGGATTTCAATCACCCCGTTTTTGATTGTTCCTCCGGTGCCACATTTCTGTTTCAGAGTTTTAGCCAGGATCTTTAACTCATCTCCTGCCAGAGGGATTCCGGTAATCAGGGTGACCCCTTTCCCTTTTCTCCCCTTTGTTTCACGCTGAATTCGAACGATACTATCCTTTGGTGATGGTTTCCCGGTGGAATTATTGCAGCGACATTTCTGTAACCGTTGACCGCACTTGGGACAGGTTGAGCCAATGCTATCAGAATAGACGAGACGATGATTTGAACTTCCCATGATTTTTCCCGAAAGAGATGTGTCTGATTTTTCCTATGAACAAATTAACATATCTTCTGGAATTCTTTAAGTTGCAGTTTCTGATTTTTTTCTGTGCTGGATGTGACATGTAGATTTTCTGAGAAAGAGGGAGTTTTTCAGCCAGCGAGTCAGGACTCGCCGGCTGATATGTTTAATTTTTTACCAGCGTTAGTACATCATTCCACCGACATAGACTCCTGCACCAACAAAAAGGTTCTTGCCTGGCACCCTGTAAATGTAGGTAATCTTTGTCCAGGGGGTGTTTTTGCCTGGTTTTGGCCACATATATTCTACCCAGCCCTCTCCTGTCGTTCTGGCCATATTAACAAAATGGACAAAAAGTGCTTTGCCTTTGGGGTCGGTAATCAGCAGCACATGTTTCCGGTGGGTTAATTCTGGTTTGAATGGATGGGCAAGCATCTTGCCATCAAGATTCATTAAAAAAACGTAGGAATCTTTCCAGACATAAGGTCCATGGGGGTCGCCAATTATTTTTTCCGCAGCCTCCAGACCTTTTGTGCTAATCATTGATGCGGCTTCATGACATTTAATGACGCATTCGTCTTTGGTGGCAGAGTCCCCTGCGAAAGCGGTTACTGAAACAAAAAGGAATGTCATGGCAGTCAAAAAAATAAATAATCGTTTCATTTTTTTCTCCTGTAGTAGATAGATATTAATGATTATTTTATCCAGGGTTTACCGACCGGCAGGACATCCCGTTCAAAAACCTGATTAAAGATAACCTGAGCCATCATGTACCAGGCTGAAATAGCACAGAGCATCAACTCGTAGCCGGCAATTTTGACGAATTGTGGATAGCCAAAGTGTCCGATATCCAGAAGGATAAAACCGATAAGTAGCAGGGTAAAGGTGGTCGCCATAGCACTATGAATTCTCATAGCCGGAATCCACATGATAAAAGTATAGATTGTCCAGCCGACGAGAAACCAGCCGACGTCTGACGTTGATGCATGGTAGATATTGAAGTTATTAAAAATAAAGATAATTCCAAGGGAAATCCAGAAACAGCCGTAGGAGACAAAAGCGCTGTAACCAAAATTATTTCCACCTTTGTATTCCTGAAAGCCAGCAATCATTTGTGCGAGTCCCCCGAAGATTAATCCCAGTGAGACGATGGGCCCTACTCCACACCAGCCGACATTGTGAAATTGAAGTAGCATGGTAGTCAGCGCAAAGCCAGCTAGGCCCACAACGCCTGGATTTCCTGGGGCGGTTACTTTGTCAGTCATATGTCCCTCCTTTAGAACAAATAACGTTAAGAAGATTTTTTAGTTAATAGGCAAATTAGAAAGATATTTAGCAATGGTTGTGCCAACTAAATTTCAGTATGATTAGTCTTTTAATATCAACTGGTTGGTATTCCTCTGCTGTAAAATATTGTGATATTTTTCGCAAAAATGAAAAATATATATGATTTATTTGCATTTTTGCGAAAAACCTGAGAAAAGGCGGAGCAGTTTAAAAGTCACCGTCTTTTAATTTTTTTTACCAACTTGATCCCCCTGATAGCTACTACATTGATCAAGAGTGAAGAGATCGTCGGGCTTTGCGAATTGTAACGAGAGATCGATTGGGTGAGGGAAGATTTTCTTAGATTCGAGAGCGAATGACACCACTCTATTGTTGAAAATATCCGGAGATATACACCGATCAGGTGGTTTCGTCGTCTATTCTTGTGAAGTTCGACTCATCTTATCTGATTGAGCCTGTGTTGCCAGCGCATAATCTGTCGAAATTAGCGCAGCGGCACTCCTGTAACTGTTGGCCATATTTGGGGCAGGTCCCCCGATGTCATCCTGATCGACTTTACTGATGCAGGGTTTTCTTGAACTGGCACTCAACGCAGATCTTTTTTAACTCATACAGTCCCGATGCTTCATTCAGGACTGTTGCCGTTGTGATGTGTTCGTTACAGGTCAGCATAAAACATTCGTCACAGACGATTCCTTCGCCGAAGGTAAAATATTGATCACATACGTGACACATCCAGGGGGATTTTTCTTCTGACATAACGTTCCTCAAACCGGATCATTTTATTGCAACCGGAAGATGAAAGAAAAAAAGCTGCCAGCCGGAATGTTTCGGTTGGCAGCTTTCCATATTGTCGCTACGGATCAGATTCTACTTTCCGCAGAACTCTTTGACCTGTTTTGCCAGGGCCTGTCCCTGAGCCAGAGCCAACTCAAGTTCCTTCTCTCCGGGAGCCCCCATCCATTCTACCGGATCGATAAACTCCCACTTCAGTTTTTCAGTCAACTTATCCAGTTCACGCTGGGCACCGCCGGACCAACCGGCAGAACCGAAACGGAAAACTTTTTTGTTGAGGATTTTCTTCCGCCGGAACATATCGAGAACCCACGCCATCGGCGGGAACATTTCGTATTCGTAGGTTGGCATGCCAAGAATCAGTCCCGCAGATTTCCACGCTGAGGCGAGGATCGCGCCCACATGTTCATCAGGAACCCGATGGACGTGAACCGGTAACCCCTCTCTTCGGACTCCCTGGACGACATTATTGACCAGTTTTTCAGTATTACCGTACATGCTTGACCAGATAACGGTTACTTCTGCTTCGGCCGGACCGTTCATATAGCTGGCAAAGCGGGCATAGGACTCAATAATCTCTTTGGGATTTTCCCGCCAGATGATCCCGTGAGATGGAGCAATAACTTTGATATCCAGATCGCTGAGATGGTTGATTCCCCGGGTGACAAAGGGGGAAAAACTGGCAACGATATTGGCATAGTAGCGGAGTGCCTCATTGCTGTAGAAAGTGTGTTGCTCGGTGGAGAGGCGGTCATCAAAAAAGACCCGATCCAGCTTGCCGTAGGAGCCGAAAGCATCACAGGAGAACAGGGTTCCACTGTTTTGCTCAAAAGTCATCATTGTTTCTGGCCAGTGAATGTTTGGTGTTTCGTGGAAACTTAAGACTTTGCCTTGCCCCAGATCCAGAGTGTCACCATCTTTAATGACATGAACATTTTGATCAATACCACAGAAGGATTTCAGCAATCCGGCAGCTTTACCGGTACAATAAAATTGTAACTGGGGGTTTTGCTTGTAAAACTCCGGCAACCAACTGGTATGATCCGGTTCCATATGATTGATAATCATATAGTCGATATTTTTTGCGTCCACCGGGATGGAGTGGAGCTCTTCCTCCAGTTCCGCGGGCTTACCATCGGTATCTTCAACCAGATCAATCAGGGCGGTTTTTTCCCCTTGCACAATATAGGAATTAATCGAAATCCCATTGGGCATCGGCCACATTCCTTCAAATAACTGATAGCTTTCCAGATTAACGGGCAAACAGTAGATTCCATCGGTCACTTTTACGGCTTTCATCTAGATGATCCTTTTAAATATATTTAAGTGTTAGTATTGTCCGTATTCCGGGGACACGTAACGAGTACATGTCCCCGGAATACTTTTAGTTTCTAGTTTTTTTTGGATGATATGATCTGCCTGAGCAGCTCTGCAATAGTCTCTTTATATTCGTCCATGTCCGCCAGCGATTGTAGACTTTGTAACGCCTTTGGAATGTTATGATCGAAGGGGATGCGACCAATAACTTTGCCCCCAAACTGATCGGCAGACTGAATGATTTTATTCTCAACTTCAGCGCTGAATCCCGCCTTGTTAAGCAGAACAAAATGGGGAATCGAAAACTTCTGGATCAGCTCTGCCAGCCGGCGGTAATCAGAAAGTCCCGAAAGGCTCTCTTCGACAACTGCCAGGACCAGATCGACCCCGGTAATTGATGAAATTGCCTGACAACTGGTTCCCGGCGGTCCATCGATGACAATGTAGGCAATATCTTTCTCTTTTGCAATAGCTGATGCTTCACTTCGAACTTTGGTGATCAGTTTACCACTGTTGTCCTCTCCCGGAATCAGATCGGCGTGAATCAGGTAGCCGTTATCCATGGAGCTGACGTACCAGTCACCACCTTTCCGCTTTACCATGCTGATGGTATTTTCCGGACAGACAAAAGCGCAGGCGGCACACCCTTCACAGTCGGAATCAATGAGGATACGACCCTCTTCATTCTGGCTGATGGCATCGAATTGGCAGGCGGTGATGCAGGCTCCACAACCAGTGCATTGATCGTGGTTAACCTGAGCGATATCCATACCAAAATAGGGGGTAGTTGACTGCTGTGCATGAGGGAGGAGGATCGGCAGATTGGATGCATTGACATCAGCATCGACAGCGACGACCGAATCGATCATTTTAATAATTGAAGCGGTAATCGAGGTCTTTCCGGCTCCCCCTTTACCACTAAGTATCGATATTTGTCGGGTCATAGTTTTTTTAGCTCCCCGCTGATCACACGGTGCAGTCCTTTGTGGATTTCACTGAACTTTTGGCTGAGTATTTCGCCTTGCAGGTTCGCTTTATGGTAGCGATCATCGAGGGAAATTGTCAGAGCCGCTGGTTTTGATCTGCTCTGGAAGTATTCTTTCACGCTGGAATCGCTCATGGCTTTGTTGGCAATAATCAGATAGTTTTTGTCCATCTGCTGGACAATTTGTTCAGTCTGCTGCATATCGTGAAAACCAAACGGGGTTGGTTCGACGACTAGAATGACTAGATCGGCTGGTTTTATTGCAGCAACGGCGGCACAGGAGTTCCCGGGTGGACCATCAATCACGGAAAGTTTATCCGGATCAATTTTTTTAACCATCTCACTGATCAGGTAGGTTCCCCGGGTAGAACCGATGATCAGATCGCCGACATGAACCATATTTTTAGTTCGTTGTGAATAGCCGGAGCGGATATCGCCAACCGAGGAATCCTGATAACTGATCGCCTGTTGCGGGCAAACCATTTTACAGAGTCCGCAGCCATGGCAGAGTGGCTCACTCAAATAGACGGTCTTCAGGATTCGGTAAAGGGCGTGAAAGCGACACTCTTTAGTACAGATTCCACAGCCGTCACAGAGCTCTGCGGAAAATACCGGGACGGGCTGGGTAATCGGAACCTTACTGGAGAAATCTGGCTTGAGGAAATATTCTGCGTTTGGAGCATCGACATCGAGATCATAAAACTCAGCTGCAAAAACCTGAGCGATGGAAGCGGCGAGGGTG
>Ga0256827_10002976_pt1 | contig 10820 bp, 11 predicted proteins | sample CV84metaG_FD_185977 | JGI IMG/M metagenome (GOLD analysis project Ga0256827, IMG submission 185977) | Hydrothermal vent microbial communities from East Pacific Rise, Pacific Ocean - CV84 | ecosystem: Environmental > Aquatic > Marine > Hydrothermal vents | place: Pacific Ocean: East Pacific Rise...
ATTACACATTATTAATTATCAATTATTAATTATCAATTAGTAATTGTCTTCTCTACGCACAGGCATTGTCATACAACGAGCACCACCACCACCACGAGGCAGTTCGGCTCCATCAATAGTTATAACACACGATTTATAATCGTCAGGATTAAGTTTGCCACTTATAATGTCTTTGGCTTTTAGCACATCAAAGCCATTTTTATTCATTTCTGCTATTGTATGCACATTTCTGCTATAACCAATAACTTTGCCCGGAGCAAATGCAAAAAAGTTAGCTCCGCTGTGCCATTGTTCACGTTGCTGTGTCCAATTATCTGTTGTTCCTCCGCAATAAACAGGTTTTAAATCTATTCCTAATTTTTTTAAAGCAGATAGTAAATTATCTTCTTTTTGTTTTTTTATATTGTCGCCATCAATAGTAATATGTATTGTTTCGTAATTATTTTTCTCTAAAATAAGTGGAGAATAAACCATACATTTATCATTATCTAACAAGGTGAAAACCATATCTAAATGAATAAACGACTCTGGCGAAAGAGGTAGTTCTTGCAAAATAATATGTTGTGTGTGGTTTTTATTTTTAAACTGATTTACAATAAAATCTATGCCTTGTTTTGTTGTTCTGCCACCAACACCAATTAACAGAATATCCTCTCTGGCTATCAGAACATCGCCTCCTTCAATTGTGATTGATGAATTAGTTTCGTTTATAGGATTCATTGTTTCGGCTTTAAAATAATTATGGTTTCTGAAAATATTATCCATAATCATTGCTTCTCTATCACGAACTTGGTTTGCCATTTTGCCAATCAATACTTTGTCATATACAGAAATGGAAGCATCACGTGTGAAAAAGAAATTATAAAGCGGTTTTAAAGCATATCTTTCGTCAGAATAATCTTCGTTTATCTGCATTCCTTCGATAAGAGATTTTGCAAGTTTTTCGTTTGAAAAATCATTAAAATATTCCTTGCCAAAACTTAAGTTTTCGCTATCAAATACATTATCAATAATTTCTGTACGGATTTTCTTATCTTCAAGAATATCAGCTAATAAATCTTTTACTTCTAAAGTTTTTGCTACTTTTTTAAGCACGCCTTCAAACTCGTCATACTCTTTGTTTGCAATTTCTTGATTTAAAATATCGCTAAACAATGCTTTTTCGGCATTTTCAGGAGTCATTCTTTCAATTTCTACTCCGGGACGATGTAAAATAACTGTTTCTAGCTTACCTATCTCTGATTTTACATTTATTCTATGTGTGCTATCCATTATATTATTCTCTTTTTACAAAAGTACATTAATTTTTCTTGAAACTAAAAATAAAAAAGCAGCTCCAAATTAATAAAACTGCTTTTTTGTATTTTTAAAACAAATTTACAAACTCCAATAAGCAAGCTTGTTTATTTTTCCTCTATAAATTCCTTTAACATCAACTACAACACCATCATCACTTGTTAAAGAGTGAAAATAATCTTCTGTTAAATCTTTATATGGCTTATGATTTACGGCAACCACAACAGCATCGTATTTTCCGTTTGGCTCTGATATTAACTCAACACCATATTCAGCTTTTACCTCAGCAGCATCGGCGTAAGCATCAACAACATCAACGCTTACAGTATAGTCTTGCAATTCTTTAATTACATCAATTACTTTAGAATTTCTTATATCAGTAACATCTTCTTTAAAAGTCATTCCCATTACCAAAACTCGCGAACCTTTAATGTTCTTGTCTTTTGCAAGTATTTGTTTCACAGTTTGTTTTGCTACATAACCGCCCATGCTATCGTTTACAAATCGTCCGCTATCAATAATCTGTGGATGATAACCATATTCCTTTGCTTTGTACGATAAATAATAAGGATCAACACCAATACAATGTCCACCAACTAAACCAGGGAAGAATTTCAAGAAATTCCATTTTGTTCCTGCTGCTTGTAGCACATCAAATGTATTGATGCCCATCTTGCCAAAAATTATTGAAAGTTCGTTCATCAAAGCAATATTAACATCACGTTGAGTATTCTCGATAATTTTTGCTGCCTCGGCAACTTTTATAGAACCTGCACGGTGTACACCTGCTTCAATAATCATTTCGTAAGTACCCGAAATAACATCGCATGATTCTTGGTCGCAACCCGATACAACTTTTACAATTTTTGTAAGAGTATGCTCACGGTCACCTGGATTTATACGCTCTGGCGAAAATCCTACTTTAAAATCATCAACAAATTTTAATCCCGAAATATCTTCAAGAACAGGAACACAATCTTCTTCGGTTGCACCTGGATAAACTGTGCTTTCGTAAACTACATAATCGCCTTTTTTAAGAACCTTTGCAACGGTTTCCGATGCTTTTATTACAGGTGTTAAATCTGGTAAATTATGATCGTCAATTGGTGTTGGTACAGCAATTATAAAAAATGTTACATCTTTTAAATCTTCAATATTATGAGTGAAAAGAATATCACAATTCTCAAAATCTTTTTTAACCAATTCGTCGCTAGGGTCAATTCCTTGCTTCATTAATTCTACTCTATCAGGCTTTATATCAAAACCTACAACCTTAATCTTTTTTGCAAACTCTAATGCTATTGGCAAACCTACATATCCTAAGCCAATTACAGCAAGTTTAGTTTCTTTGTTTTTTAATTGTTCTAACATTATATATTTATTTAAAGTTTTATAACTGTATCTCCTTCAAGTTTATATTTTTCATTACTTTCCGAACATATAGCAATATTATCATTATCAAAATTTAAACGATGACCATATTCGCTCATCCACCCCACATGCTTTGCAGGATTACCAACAACAAGGGCATAATCTTTAACAGTTTTTGTAACCACTGCACCAGCACCAATAAAGGCAAATTTACCAATATCGTGACCACAAACAATTGTTGCATTTGCTCCTATAGAAGCTCCTTTGCCAACATGTGTTCTAGAATATTCACCTTTGCGAACCACTGCACTACGTGGGTTTACAATATTTGTAAACACCATTGAAGGACCAAGAAAAACATCATCGTCGCAAGTTACACCTGTGTATATTGACACATTGTTTTGAATTTTAACATTTTTACCTAAAACAACTTCGGGCGAAACTACAACATTTTGACCTATATTGCAATTTTCTCCCATTGTGCAATTACTCATAATATGAGAAAAATGCCATATTTTTGTTCCTTTTCCAATATTGCAGTTTTCATCTATTACTGCTGTTTCGTGAGCGAAATAGTCTTTGTTCATAATTATTTAATATTAAAATATTGAATTTTTAAATCCCCCCACCCCCTTAAAAGGGGGAGCTAGAGTAACTTTCCATATAAAAATTAAACGTTCAATATTATTTATTTATAAATTCAAGAACAGAACTTGTGATAAACTCAATTTGTTCTGCATCAAGTTCGGTGTGCATTGGTAAAGAAATTACTGTTTTGCACAGATGTTCTGTTACAGGAAAATCACCTTCTTTATATCTTGGGTCGGCATAAGCTTTTTGCAAATGCAATGGCACAGGATAATAAATTGGTGCAGGAATTCCACGTTCTTGTACAAAGTTTTGTAATCCTTCTCTATCAACATCATTTAACACCAAAGTATATTGATGGAAAATATGATTTGATTTTTCATATCGTGACGGTGTTTTAATTTTTGGGTGATTAGCAAATGCTTTATCGTAAGCATCGGCAGCTTTTCTACGAGCATCGTTATATTCATCTAAATGAGCAAGTTTTACATTTAAAACTGCTGCTTGAATACTATCTAAACGTGAGTTTACTCCTACGTGGTCGTGATAATAACGCACTGTCATTCCGTGGTTTACAACAGAACGAAGTGTTTTTGCAAGTTCGTCATCATTAGTAAAAACTGCACCACCATCGCCATAAGCACCTAAGTTTTTAGATGGAAAAAATGATGTAGCACCTGCATTACCTATTGTTCCACATTTTTTTACAGTTCCATCATTAAATTTATACTCAGCACCAGTTGCTTGTGCTGTATCTTCAATTACAAAAAGATTATGTTTTTCGGCAATAGCCATAATTTCTTCCATTGGAGCAGCTTGTCCGAATAAATGCACAGGCACAATTGCTTTAGTTTTTGGTGTGATAGCTTTTTCTATAGCTTCTGGCGAGATATTCAAAGTATCAGGGTCAACATCAACCAAAACAGGGGTTAAACCAAGTAAACCGATAACCTCAACTGTTGCAACAAATGTAAAGTTAGAAGTTATAACCTCATCTCCAGGTTTTAAACCAAGTGCCATCATAACAACTTGCAATGCGTCTGTACCATTTGCACAGGGTATAACGTGCTTAGCTCCAAGATAATTCTCTAAATTTTTTTGAAAATTTTGAACCTCTGGTCCATTAACGTAAGCTGTTGTGTCTAAAACATTTATTATTGCTTTATCAACTTCGCTTTTAATTTTATTGTATTGACCTTTTAGGTCAACCATATTTATTTTGTTCATCAAAATATATTTTAATAAAAAATTATTTATTTAAATGCTTAAAAATTAATGATGCAAAGATATTTAATTGTATTATAATATTTGTAAATAAAAACATTTTGTTTAACAGGTTTTTCGGTTTTTTATAAAATACAAGCATATACTCAAATCACATAACTTTTCGGTTTTTTTTCTTTTCCTTTTTTATTTTATAAAAACAATCTTGTTCTAAATAGGGTCTACTGAGAAACGCATAACAAGTTGTTACAAAGCTACTTAATTCAAAATGTGCTATTGTAAATGCAAACTTTTTAAAACATATGTACTTATAAGTTTGCATTTACAAATGTTAAAATCATAGTTTTATGCTTGCTCTGAGGCACATCATATTTTTATTTTCTAATATTATTTGTAAATTTCATACTGATTAATAACAAAAAATGTATATTTGTGGTAAATTACATCTTAAAATAAAATATTTTAGATATTTTTGAAAAATAATAAATAAGCACCTTTTGCTTGGCAAAAATAAAAGGGTAAAATATATTAAATTTATGAGTAATAATTTTATTGATTTTGTTTTTAAGTTTTTCACCGATTTGCGTGATAACAGTATTAGTTTGGTATATGATGGCGAGATAAATCATAATGTTATCCGTGCTTTTACTGAGCTAACAAATAATGAGTTAGAGCTTAAAGATGAATCTAACCCAATAAAGAAAAAGGTTTTTAATGTTATGGTAGAATCTTTGCAAAACATTAGTAAACATGCCGAACGTATTGATTATGATAAGCAAAAATATGGACGTGGGATTATATTAATTAGTGAAAATAATAATTATTATAATGTAACAACCGGAAATATAATAAAAAAGGAAAATAAGAAAAACATCTCAGAAAATATTGATGTAGTAAACTCAAAAAACAAAGAAGAACTTAGAGAATTATTTAAAACAAGGCTTTCAACCGGACGATTATCAGAAAAAGGCGGTGCAGGATTAGGATTTATCGATATTGCTAAAAAAAGTGGTAATAGTTTAGAATATCATTTTGAAAAAATAGATGATGAATACTATTTCTTTATTTTAAATTCTCAAATTTCAAAAATATCAAATCATGGAAAAAATTAATATAAAAGAAACCGATACAACTCCAGTTGTAATTCTTGATAAAGAAAATGGAGTTTTCAGATTTGAGGGTAAGACTTTGCCGGAGAATGTGGCCTTTTTTTATCAACCAATTATTGATTGGTTTAACGAATATATTAAAGATCCGAATCCAGAAACTATATTAGTTTTAAAATTAGAGTATATAAATACCGCATCTTCTAAAGCTTTATTTTCTCTATTTATTAAATTAGAAGAAATTATAGCAAAAGGTTTAGATGTTAAAATAAAATGGTATTACGCTGATGATGATGAAGATATGAAAGATGTTGGAGAGGAATACGAAGATGTTATTAAGTTACCTTTTGAGCATATAGAGTTTGAAGCCGAAGATTAGTGCTGCAAATGAGTAAGATAAAAATTAAGTATCTTATAATAATTTGGATAATTATTATTTTTATTCTAAGTTCTATTCCGGGAAATAATATCCCTAAAATAACGCAATTTAAAATTCCTCATTTAGATAAAATTGTACATTTTATAATGTATTCTACCTTGCAATTTTTAGTTTTAGTAGAATATTATAAAAATTATACACAAAAATATCCATTAGTAAATGTTGTACTTATAAGCGTAACACTTTCAGTGTTTTACGGTGTGATTATGGAGATATTACAATCTTTATTCTTTATTAATAGAACGGGTAGTTTTTACGATATATTAGCAAATTCTACAGGAGCAATTATTGGAAGTTTGATTGCAATATTGCTATCTAAGAATAAAAAATTTATTAAAATAATCGGAATAAATAATTAATTATGAAAAAAATAGCCATAATATTCGATTTTGATGAAACTCTTGTAGAAGAAAGCACTTCTGCATTTCTTAAAAGTTTAGATGTTGATGTAAATAAATTTTGGGGAGAAACTGTTCAAGAATTATTAGCACAAGATTGGGATCCTGTACCTGCTTATATGTATAAAATGTTAGAATATTCTTTTAACGATAATAATCATACTATAACAAAACAAAGTTTTGAAAAATTTGCAAAAAAAATAAAATATAAATCTGGTGTTAAAGAGTTGTTTGCCAATCTTAAAAATGAAATTAAAAATTTAGATACTTCTGCAAATATTGAGTTTTATATTATTAGTAGTGGAATAGGAGAGCTTATAAGAAATACTGTAATTGCTAAAGAATTTACAGATATTTGGGCATCAGATTTTAGCTACGATAAAAAAGGAGAGATTGTTTTTCCTAAGAAAATACTAAGCTTTACCGATAAAACACGATATATTTTTCAAATATCGAAAGGAATGATTGGCGAAAAATATAGAAATAGCCCATATATTGTAAATGAAAAAATTGATGAAAACGACTATGCAATTCCAATAAAAAATATGATTTATATTGGTGATGGTTTAACTGATATACCATGTTTTTCGTTAATAAAAGGATATGGAGGAACTCCTATAGCAGTTTACGACGCACAAAATATGAAGGCATATGGAAAAGCTTGGACTTTTGTAAAAGATGAACGAGTTTCAAATCTGCATTCAGCAAATTTTACTAAAGGTTCTGATTTGTATAATACTATTTTAATGGCTGTTAATGAAATGCTTAGTAGGAACTCCCATTAATAAAGTAATAATCCCTAATTATTGTGTAGTTCTTTATTATATTATTTCTTTTAATTGATAATTCTAATGTATCTAATTCTGAAATATTATATTTACAGAAATTAAAATTATTATCAATATTCGTATTGTTTATTTTTATAATTTCATCTCCTACTTTAAGTCCTAATTTATCAGCTTGTGAGTTTTTAATAATAACTTGTATAAACATTTTATTATCTTTCATTTCGGGTGAATAACCAAAATGACCTGTTCTGAAAATTAAGGAATCGTTAGGTTCTAAAGTTAATGTATTTCGTGGAAAGTTAAATGTTGTTTTAAAGTTCTTTAAAAATTTTAGACCTATAATATCAGCAGTCCTATTAGAAACACTACCTTCAACATTATTAAATACATTATTATTTATCTTCACTTCGTGAAATAATATAACATAATTATCTCTGTTTTTTGCTTTACCGTTTAAGCCGTAACCACTATCTCCAATTATTTTTTTATTTGTGTGCTTAAAATAGTATTCAATAGAATCAGAAGCTAGTTCATACCTGATACTACTCGTACTTCCTAAATCTACTACTAATTTTTTTTTATTGTTGTTTATTGATAACTCCATATAATCTTTTGTTTTTGAGAATTTATTAAGAGGAATACTAATTACATTTTCATTATTTAATACAATATTTGTGTCTGACTTAACTGTATAAGAATTATTAGCAAAATCAAATTGCCAAACAAAATACTTCATAATATCTCGTCCAATAATTCCATAAACATTTTTGTTACAAGTAAAAAAATCAGAATTGAAATTTTCGGCTGCAATATTTTCTACAATTATTCCGCTTTCTAATTCTATTTTATTTAATTTATAGATAGGGTTAAATGAAATTGATTTTGAAGCATCTCTTGTTGGAGAATATGCTACTATATTCAAATCAATTTCTTCTAATAAATTATCAAAAATAATGGTACTTGCACCATTATCTAAAATAAATGGATATGATTTTTTTAAATCATTTATATATACATCAATTATTATGTGTCCTGATTTTGCATACCTTAATGAATCGGTATATTCCACATCTGTTGTAATTACTTCGTAAGAATTTTTTACTTTTACTAAATAAATTATTCCTAAAACTAATAACGTAATTAATATTGCTAATACTAATAGTGTGCGTAAAATTATTTTTTTCATAATAGTTGTTTATTCATTTTTAATTAGGGTCTGCTGACAAATCCATAAAAGCTTGTTTTTGAACTGTTTAAAACAAAACACCCCATTGTAAGTGCAACCTTTTTAATAGTATATTCTTATAAGTTTGCATTTATAAATGTTAAAATTACAGTTTTATGCTTACTCTGATGCACATCATATTTTTATCTTCTTCAATTTGAGGTATATTTATACATCTGCATTTCAGAAAATAAAAATCTAATGCACCTCAGAGATTTTCAACAGACCCTAATTAATACTTCTTTCGTTAGCTTAAAAACTTAATTGTTTTTTAGTAGGGTAATTTCACACAACGAAAGTAGCAAAAAAATTGCACATTTAAAAAAGCAAAAATAATTAATCACAGATTAATTAGATTAACTTCGTTGAGGGCTTTGCTGTTTAAAAGATTAATTATCGTAAACAATAGAACAATAAATTAAATATCCAATAACCAACACTCAATTTTCAATATCCAATGAACCCGACACCTAGTACTCAGTACGCAGTACTCAGTACCCAGTACGCAGTACTCAGTACCCAGTACGCAGTACACAGTACCCAGCAACCAGTACGCAGTACACAGCAACTAGCAACAATTTAACAGTAGAGCAATAGAACAATAGAGCAATAGAACAATAGAACAGTTTAACAATAAATTAAATATCCAATAACCAACACTCAATTTCCAATATCCAATGAACTCGACACCCAGTACCCAGTACCCAGTACCTAGTACCTAGTACCCAGTACGCAGTACCCAGCACCCAGCAACTAGCAACAATTTAACAGTAGAACAATAGAGCAATAGAACAATAGAACAGTAGAACAGTTTAGCCATTTAGCCATAAACTTATAGTTAATAATTATCTGTTAAATTTTAAACTTACAGCATAAATGTTTATTTTTGAGAAAAACTAAAACAATGGATATAATTAAAATAGAAAACATAGAAACTAAGATAATAACGCTAAGAGAAGAAAAAGTTATTTTAGATAGTGACGTAGCTGATTTATATGGCGTAGAAACAAAACGTATTAATGAGGCTGTAAAAAATAATTTAGATAAATTTCCAGATGGATACATTATTGAACTTAGTAAAAATGAATGGGATATGATGAAGTCGAAATTTTCGACTTCATTGCAAGGAGGTAAAATAAAATTACCCAAAGCGTTTACAGAAAAAGGATTATATATGCTTGCAACAATACTTAAAAGTAAAATTGCGACACAAACTACCATTGCAATAATAGATACTTTTGCAAAGGTAAAAGAACTTACAAATACAATAAATGAACTTTCTACAAATCCGCCAAAAGAACAGCAACAATCGTTAATGCAAAAGTCAGGAGAAATAATATCGGAGCTTTTAGATAACGACTTACAAACTAATGAGAGCGAAACAACAATAGAACTTAATTTTGCTGTGTTAAAATTTAAACATACGGTAAAAAAAGGAAAGTAATAAGACAATTAGCAATTTCCAATGAAAAAAAATAAACATCTAAAATATTCAACCACAAATTATCAGATTTAAAAGGATTAAATCTGCGAAAATCCGTGTAGTCTGCGAAAGCCATTTTTGTTTTTTCTGAGAAAACCATGCGAGAATCTCCATAAATAGAAAGGGATTATTTCGTCCTATCGTCCTCATAATGACGTGCTGTTATGTTAGTTTAGCATAAATTTAAGAGAATTAAAATCATAAAAATCTTATAAATCTTATAAACAGCAAAGCCCCTCACCGTAGGTAATAGAACAATTAAATATCCAATAACCAACACTCAATTTTCAATATTCAATGAACTCGACACCCAGTACACAGTACACAGTACACAGTACGCAGTACGCAGCACACAGCACCCATTTAACAGTTTAACAATAGAACCGTTTAACAATAAATTAAATATCCAATGAACTCGACACCCAGTACACAGTACCCAGTACGCAGTACACAGTACACAGCAACTAGCAACAATTTAACAGTAGAGCAGTAGAGCAATAGAACAATAGAACAGTTTAACAATGAATTAAATATCCAATAACCAACACTCAATTTCCAACATCCAATGAACCCGACACCTAGTACCCAGTACCCAGTACCCAGTACCCAGTACCCAGTACCCAGTACCCAGCAACCATTTAACAGTAGAACAGTTTAACAATACAATCTTATTAACTTCAAAAACTTTACAACTTTACTCGCCTTGCTTTTTAGTTTGCAAACTATTGTTTACTTTTGAAATGCAAGAAATAATAAAATATATTTATTTTTTAAGGAATAAATAAAGATATGAGTAACGAAAAAATATCTATACGTTTTTTTAATGACAGGGAAGTTCGTGCAGTTTGGGACGAAAAAAACTCAAAATGGTGGTTTTCTGTATTAGATATTGTTGCAGTGCT
>Ga0256827_10002977_pt1 | contig 10820 bp, 15 predicted proteins | sample CV84metaG_FD_185977 | JGI IMG/M metagenome (GOLD analysis project Ga0256827, IMG submission 185977) | Hydrothermal vent microbial communities from East Pacific Rise, Pacific Ocean - CV84 | ecosystem: Environmental > Aquatic > Marine > Hydrothermal vents | place: Pacific Ocean: East Pacific Rise...
TGGACGTTTTTCCATTTGCGACCTCCTGACGCTCAAATTTTCGTTTTAAGCGATTTTAAGGGTTACAGGCCCCGATGTGCGAGAGACAGTCGAACAATCAAACGCACACCGTTTCCCTTTCTTTTTTTGACTGGTTTAGACCTCGTTGATAGTGGCCCCAAGAACCTCCCGTAAAAAATCCAGTTTATATTTCAGAATTGTTTGGTCATACCATTCCGGATGCGCTTTCTTGACATCAGTTATCCGGATAAACCTATGGCCGTCGGGGGATTCTACAGCCATGCAGTCAAAACCATGCACATCCACCGTGTCGGCCGCGATATAAGCATCGCCGTCACTGGACACACCAATCGTCCGGCAATATTCAGGAACCAGCAGATCTCTGGCGTTTGGTGTATCATCCCATTTTTCGACATACCACATCATCTGACATTTGCCGACAAAATCATTAGCCTCTAAACCCTTCTGCAAACCCCACTGCAGAAACGGGAAAACAATCGACGACGGCAAGAACCGATGACCCTGAGCCCACGCCAGCAGAACCCAGCGGCGGCCATCAAACACGATGTCCTCATAACCAGACGCTTTACTGCTCTTCTCGACAAACTCCGGAGGAACGAGAATGTAAACCCGGTTTTTGTGAATTACGAACTCTCCTCCCGGGAGGTCATCATATTTAAACAATTCGACATCGGCCGCTTCGCTTTCATGCAAAGAGACTCCCTCTAAAGCAACCAGCATTTCATTGACCAGACGCCACATACCCTGAATATGGGTCGAGGCTTCAAGGAGCCGATCACCCTGCTTCTCTAATCTCTCCCAGACCTCTTGGCTATCCTCAAAAACCGCGACTTCTCCTTTCCAATTTTTTTCTTCCGACATGACACACTCCTTGGTTGGGGTTAAACTGCATTATTTAAGCACTCTTTAGCTTCTTGATTATGGAATTTTTCTGTTCCTCGAAGCCGTCAACTTGTTCAAGGGCGGCCATAATCATTTTCTTTTCGTCAAGCCGTCTTAACCCTGCGTTAATGATTTGAACTTCACTTGCTGAAAAAAGATTTTTTAATGTCAATACTGGTTCCATTATGCAGGCTCCTCAGTTAAGGTTTGCGGCCCTGCCGGGTCGTTCCAAAAAGTTTTTCCTTTGCCGGGGAAAAACCATAATTTTGTTCTAAACTCTTCGCCTGTTGCCCTTTGTTTCTCGCATTGCAGGAGAGCATCCGGGTCATTGTCTTTTGAGTGATCACCGTCCCTTTTTGCTGATTCTTTAGCCCGGTTTCTCCACCAGACAAAAACATTATCTGCAAGGTCAGTCAATGCCCCGGAGCCTTTAACGTCAAACTTATTCCCCGGCCGGCTATCATTAAGGGGTTTTCTCATGTGAGTAACCAGCACAATATGAGCCTCTTCAAGTGTGGCAAACTGGATCAGTTCAACCATAAACCGCCGCTGGCCGTCATGGTCGTCAATCGCAATCGACATTGCAGACAGGTTATCAATGACAAAAAACTTAACGCCATATTTCCGGCGGCAATATCTGAAAACGTCAAAAATATCTTTTTTTGTTGCGCTCTCTTTCGGTTTGTATGCGAAAAGAGATTCATTAAACCATCTGAAATGAGCCTCTAATTCAGCCTCGGTCGGGGTGTTTCCGAGAAAATTTTGGGTCATAATATCTCCGACCATTCTCTCTGTCGGCCCCTCCAACCCTGCCACACAAACTTTGGTGTTGTGCCTTGCCATTAGCCATTGAACCATCTGGCCGACTGCCGCTGTTTTGCCATGCGAATTAATGCCCGTTAAAATTGTGACCTCTGATTCTCTAAAACGGAAAACATCTTCGAGGTTGCTCCAAGGCAAGGTTAAAGTTCCCCGCATCTTTTCAGGGTTTCTCATATACTCAAGAACTTCGTCTTTGATATCCGAGAATAGAACCAGTGATGATGGTTTTGTCTCTTTGCTGTTTTTTGCGAGTTCATTCATTGCCCCAATGGAGCAAAGTGTATCATTTGCATCTTGCTCTGATTCGATTATCCGGCATCTTTCCCGGCCAAGCCTAGAAACCAGTTCAGGGATTGCCTCTTTACCTGCTTTATCTTGGTCGAACCAAAGATAAATTTCGTCAAAGCGTTCAAGGTTTTCGTATTCGTTTTCGACCCAATCCTGTTTGTTGCCTTTACCGGCCCCGAAAGGCACAGACAATGCAGGAAAGCCCATCTGGCTTATTGACATGGCGTTGATTTCGCCCTCACAAATAACTACCGACCGGGCATTATTCGAGAGCGCTTGCCAACCGAATAAGATTTTTTTCTGATCTTTTGACGTTGGCCGGATATCTTTTTTGCCGTTAACTCTGTTGATTGCCAACCTTTTCAACATTGCTAAGTTGCCGCCCTGCTCATAAAACGGAAAGAACACGGCCTCACTGTCCCCGGCAACCTTAAACTCTTTCAGGGTTTTTGTTCTTAAGCCTCGGCCAGTTAAATAATCAAATGCCGGTTTTGCGCTTTCAATTTTTTTCGCTGTTTTTGGCCGGGCCGGGGGCTTTACTTCTTTCGGTTTTCTCTCTTCCGGTCGGGCCTCAGTGATTCCCAAAAGAGTTTTTCCCCAACTCAGAGCATCAGACAAATTTGTTTGTCTCACAGCACAAGCAAGGTCAAGTAAATCGCCGCTTTCCCCGGTAGCGAAGTCACTCCATACCCCGGCCATAGACCCACTAAGGCAAACTTTGAGGCTCTTGCCCTCTTCGCCATTAACAGAGCCCACAGTCCACTCTCCAGCGGTTCTCTTGCCATTAGGCAGAAGCTCTCTCGCCACTAGCTCGGCGTTCTCTGCTAATTTTCCCGATAATTCTTTTGCTTTCATTATTTCCAGCCTCCCGCAAAAATTGATTGTTGTTCGTTTGGTTTGAAATCGTCTGTTAAACAAAGCCATTGCCGATTAGCGCAAATATTTACTGCCTCTGAAAAGCTGATATTACATTTATCGGCCCGGCCTTTAAGATAATTTACAACTCTCTTTGTCGTTTCCTTTTTCCACTTTCCTTTTTTTCTCCAAGTGACCCAATCAATAGCATCTTGTTCATCCGCTCCAAGCGAAACACAATAAGCAACAGGGTCAAATTTTTCTTCGTCCCCTTGAAAGGGGACTATAGGGGTTAACTTCTTTTCTTTCTTAACCTTCTTTGTACGTTGTCCGGTCTGTTGTCCGGTCTGTTGTCCGGTCTGTTGTCCGGTCTGTTGTCCGGTTTCTTGGTATTCATCGTACTTAACTATTGTATATATTGATATTATTCGTGATTTCTGTTGTATTATTTTTCCTGTTTTTTCTAAAAGTTTGAAGAAATTTCTTACCTTCTCTCTTGACCACCTCCATCTTTCACAAAAAAACTTTTCTGATCTGGCCAGTTGGCCCCGGCCAACCTCAACCTCGTTGCCCCGGATATAAAATGAACTTGTATGGTAATTTGCGAGTAGTAATAAATCTACCCATGCCTGGGCTTTGTTAAACGGCTCAGACAACCAAAACTCATCATCTTGGATGCAACGATGGAGCTTTATGTAGCCAAGTCCCATCCCGGCCCCCTATTTAGCCCTGCTTTCTGGGTCGTCAAATTGATCAGCAAAATCAGCCATTGTAAAGGCGTAACCAGATAAACGAATCAATTTTCCTATGTTCGGCTTACTTACACCTTCGCCACGCAACCAAGCATGAACGGTCTGCCGGGTCACTTCCATGTCGCGGGCAGTTTTGCTTATGCCCCGCTTTTTTATCCAAAGTTTCCAAATACTTACATCCACTGTAAAGTACCTCCTTTAAGTTGAGGGCCCTTAATATCACATCGCGTCCATAAAAGGCAAGCTTTTTTTGTACAGCCAGCCCTTACACCTCACAAAACAAAAAAAGCGGTTAAAACTAACCGCTTTCCCGTAGGTTCCCAGAGCGTCCCAGAGCGTCACTTTATGTCACGGAATCGAAGCTCTCCACCACGTAAAAAGTATTCTCGGATTCTTGGAGTCCATCTCATTGCTTTCCCGTATTTGCCTGATTTGAGCCCTCAAATTTATCTCTCATGCCCATTGCCCCCTTTTTATGATATTTCGCACATTTGACCAGTGAGTTCCATATTTCAACCCTAACCGCTTATATCCATTGACCCCTTTCTGGTACTCTTTTTTTATTTTGTCGGCTATTTCCTTGGTCAATCTTAGATTACCACGATTCCTTTCGTTTTCTCGGATAGGAATGAACCGCACATTATCCAAGGAATAGCCTTTATCGTTATCAGTCCTGTCAATGGTTAATCCCGGCTCCCAGCCATTAGCCAAAGCCCAGCCATAAAAGCATAAAAAATCATCTTTCCATTCTTTGCAGACCGTTATGCCCCGGCCCCCGTAACGGTGATAATGTTTGCTCGTCTTATTATAACATCTATGTTTCATGTGATACCAAACATTATACAGCGGGTGAGAACTTAACCCTTTTAATTTTGTTCTGCGTCCTTCCATGTCAATCCTCCCTTTTCGTCGAGTTCATAAAGTCTTATTCTCGGTACCCATATTTTTCTTTTGCCGCCTCTTTTGGCAAGTAATTTGCGCCATCCAATCAAGGCAAAACGGCCGCCGGCGTCGAGCCACGCGCAAACCTCCAGATTTTTTTCTACGTAGAGTTTTTGGTGGTGGTCTGAGAACGCCAGCCCGCATGACTGAATAGCCCATAATTGGTTACGTTTGATTGCGATAATGTCGGTGGTCCCAAACAAGTCAATCCGCTTACCGCCTCCGGGCAAATGCGGGGCGCTTATGTACCGCTCAACGATCCCCGTCATGTAACCCCTAGCCCTTAAAAACTCCAAAGTTCTCATAGTGGGCGAGACCGAAGACCTCTTCTTTCTTTTCTTACCAGAGTCCATTATTTCCCCCATGTTTCGTTTATGAGAACATCTTCAACCCGGCGAACTTTTCCTAACTCATCATAGAGTGACTGCGGTTTCCAGTCGAGGATTGATTGCCGTTTTTTCCGTTTGGGGGCGCTGAGATGTTTGAGCGTCCGGTATTTTTTTGCCAAATCAGCCATCCGTTTGTTTTTGAAATGGCCCACAGGGTAATAGAAGTCTTCGTACTTAACCCGACCGTCGGATAGATGCTCCACGATCAACGCTTTGAGCTTATCTGAGGGGGTACACATCCCTGAGCGCCATTTGTAAACGTGCTGCCGGGAAACACCGCAAACTTGCGCTACATCGAGAGGGTCAAACTTTTTGAGCCACTTCTGGAAGTTGGTATATTTAGCTGTTCGCCTGATATGAGGGTGATATTTACTTACTACCATAAGCTTACTCCTTGACGCTTTGCTTGATACAGTTAAAGTTAATGATGTATTAACACCATCCTGTATTTATTTCAAGCTTTGTCGCTTTTTTGTTGCAAAAAAAAAGCAGATATGGTATTAGGAGCGAGTTAAGTAACAGGAACTTTTTAATTGGAGGAAATGATGAAAGAAATATTGTTAGACAGTTTAGAAATTTACAACTTTATGGGGCTCGATCCTTTCGAGTTGGCCCCTGAAGGCGAGAGTGTAAAAGTTATAGGTCAAAATGGTTCCGGCAAGACTACCTTGAAACATGCCTTTAACTGGTTGCTCGTCGGGAAAGATGCCGAGTTTAATTCGTTAAATCCGAAGCCCGTTCGCCGGGATGGGACAGAAGTCCATAACGTTGATTCTGTCGTTGAGGGGGTTTTCCGGGTCGAAGGCACGGCTGTTAAGCTTAAGCGCGTCCAGAAGGAGAATTGGGAAAAAAAAAGAGGGAGTAACGAGAAGAGCTTTACCGGGCATATCACGAAGTTTTATATTGATGAGGTTCCGGTCAAAGAAAAAGATTATAAGAGCGCTGTCGCGGAAATTTTTGGCGGAGAAGATGCCTTGAAGGCGCTGGTTGATCCTTTCTATCTAGCGGAGAAAATATCGTGGCAGAAGCGTAGAGAACTTATTGTGGATCTTTGCGGCGACGGCGAAGTTGAAGAAGACAAAGTTTTTGCAGAAAACCCAGAGCTCGAAGTTCTTAAGAGCTTAAAAGGGAACCGAACTCTGCGACAGTTCAAACTCGTCTTGAAAGACAAGATGGCCAGTATCAATGATGAACTCCAAACCATCCCCGCCAGAATTGACGAGAACCGCAGAAAAATAAAATTACCTGAAGGGATGGCAACACTGAAAGCTCTGAAAGCCGACAAAAAAGCGATCAACGGCCGGCTCAAGGAACTCCGGGAGTTGACTACGCCAAAGAGCGATGAACGCAAAAAAATAGAGATCGCTGATATCCGCTCAAAAATGGGCCATTTAGAGCGCAAACGGGAAGAAGAAGAACGAGGGTATTCCCGACAGATAGACGACCAGATCTTCCCCTTAAATCAGCGCTACAAGGTGGTAGAGAGTAAGATTCTCGATCTTGGAGATCCGGCGTCCAGAGTTTCGATCTGTAAGAACCGGATTATTTCACTTCGGAAGGAATATAATGAAATCTCCCAAAGGGAGTTCGTTTTAGGAGACAAGATTTGCGAGCTTTGCGGCCAAGACATCCCCGAAGTGATGCAGGAAGAGGCTTTCTCTCGCGATAAATCTATGGCTTTGGGGCAGATCAGAGAAGAGGGCAAAACGTTCACACAGGAACTGGGCAAAGCGCAAAAAGCGTTGGCTGAGAAAAAGGCCCTTCATGTCGAGCTGGAAGAGATTATGGCAAAGATTCTTGATTTGCAGGCCAAGAAAACTGATACGCCCCCGGCAGATCTGCCGGAAGAATATTTCCAGTTAAAAGAACGTCTCGAAGTCTTGACATCGGAAGAAGTACCGGGGGACATGAAGGAGACTTTTGACGCATACAAGGCAAAGATGGCTGAGTTAAAGGCCGATAAAGAGATAATCAACGACCAAATAGATCTTTATTCTGGAGCAAAAGATGCCAAGGCCAGAATAAAAGAACTCACAGAAGAGGAAGATTCTCTGACAAAAAAATGGAGCGAGTTTGAACATCAGAAGTATCTAGTCGAAGAGTTTATCCGGACCGAAGTTTCACTGATCGAGGCCAAGGTGGTAGAAACTCTTGGGGTCGAGGGCCTGAACGTTAAATTGTTCCAAGAGCAAGTAAACGGTGGCTTGCGGGAAATCTGCGAGATGACTTATGATGGGATTCCTTTCGGGGGCTCCCTGAACTACGGGCACCGAGTTTTTGTCGGGCTCTGTCTAATCCGAGCTATGCAAGATTATTACGGTATCAGGATGCCGGTATTTGTGGATAACGCTGAGAGCTTAACCTTTGAGCTTGACTTCAAGTGGATGCAACTTATCCTGTTAGAAGCCAGAATCGGAGTGAAGCAGCTCAAAGCCGTAGCATAAACAATCAACCAAGAAGGAGCACGAACATGAGTAATGAATTAGCTGTGATAGAAAATGTCAAAACACATATCGCGACAATAATGGAACAAGGGGGTCTTGATGTCCCTGCCGGGTATTCTCCGGTAAATGCCATAAGTGAGGCATACCTTATTCTGAAGGAAACCGAGACCAAAGATAAAAAACCTGTTCTCAACGCCTGCACACCTGAAAGCATTGATCTGACCCTTCTCAGTATGGTTGTCATGGGGTTCTACCCCTCCCGGAAACATTGTTACTTCATCCCCTACGGGAAGAAACTTACCCTGATGCCATGTTACCTTGGGCAGGTTATGTTGGCCAAGCGCCTGAATCGCAACTTGCGTGAAGTCGCTGCAGAGATTATTTATGAGGGGGATGTCCTCGAAGTAGAAATCAAGAACGGCCGGAAGACTATCGTTTTCCATAAACAGCAGTTCAAGGCTCCAACTTTCGATGTCATCGCCGGGGCCTATGCGATGGCCGTTGATGTTAATGGTGACGTCATCCAGACCGAGATCATGACAAAGGCCGAGATTACGACATCATGGAAACAGTCGAAGCAGAGACCTTTCAATGATGAAGGTGAACTCCGGAAAGGGACAGTCCATTTCAAGTTCCCCGGAGAGATGGCCAAACGTACCGTCAAAGCCCGTCTCTGCAAAACACTGATTTCCTCAGCTGTTGAGCCGGCAACAATGCTCGATGATGCAATTCAGGCGATCGAGATCGAGTCAGTCGAGGCAGAGCTGGAGAACGCTATAGCGGAAAATGCTGGCGCTATTCTTATAGGTTTTGATGACGTAGAGCAAAAAGAGAAGGCTCCTACGCCAAAGCCCCGTGCGGCAAGGAAGAAACCGGCACAAAAGAAAGCCCCGGTCGAAGAAGAGCCGCAGGCCGCCGCTATGGAAGTTGACGACAGTAAGGTTACTGTCACTCAGCAGGCGCCGGTAGAGATCAAGCCTGAAGATGATCCCTTCGGTGGGGAAACCCCCGGGCCGGATGACATCCCGAACGAGCCTGCAGATCCTTTTGGTGACTTTGACGAAAACGCGGGATTCTGATGCAATTCAGATCAATAGCTTCGAGCTCGGCCGGCAACTGCAATCGAGTAGTGCATGGGGGAGACTCCCTGCTACTCGATTGCGGGGTGCCGGCCGGTCGATTAATCAAAAAAGGGATACGGATGAAGGGTTTTTCCGGAGGTCTGATTACTCATTCACACAAAGACCACTGCAAGGCCGCCAAAGAGCTGCTAAAGCGGGCGGTAGATATTTACTGCCTCGAAGACACTGCCAAGGCCATAGGGATCGAAAAGCATCACAGAACGCATTTTTTGACGCCTGAGATGCATTATCAGATCGGGTGCTTCAAGGTGGTGCCGTTTTATGCCGTCCATGATGTCCCCTGCATCAATTTTTACATTGAGACCCCAACCAGAGAACGGATGTGCTATATTACGGACACAGCCTACGTCCCGGCAGTTTTCCCGGGGCTCGATATCATCGCCTTGGAGATTAATTCCGACCCTGAAACTCTTTATGCAACCGACGTTAACCCTGTCCGCCGCCGAAGAGTGAGGCTTAACCACATGGGACTCGATACTGCCCTGACTTTTTTGCGGGAGAATGTAACGCAAAAGCTCAGGGAGGTTCATATCCTGCACATGAGCAACGATAATGCTAATGCTGAAAGAATCTTGAATGCCGTCCGGGCCGTAGTCGGTGTCCCTGTTTACGTTTGCGAGGAGTAAAAATGAGTATAAATGAACTGATAGATTTTTTGAAAGAGATCGGAGAAGGATGCGAGGATTATAAAATGTTAGTGGCCGGACACCCTGGAGAAATTGGGGTCACAATACAGAAAGACGATTTTCACATTGATCAAGAGAGCAAAACTTTATTCATCGTTGTCTAAAGGGATATATAAGTATGAAATCTGAATGCCGTTCGGGCCGTAGTCGGTGTTCCTGTTTACGTTTGCGAGGAGTAATTAATGGATAACATAGAATTAGATTTTACAGTGAAGTTGGAAATTACGGTTGATGAAATAAATGGAGATCAAGTTGTCTTATCGGCTGAGGCTTCCCATAGTAATAATGAGAAGGTGCCTTTTCGTTCCTCGAAGAGTTGGGTATTGAAAGAAAAAGAAATTCTTTTGATTGATCTCCCGACCTCGATCTCTGTCCCGGGGAGTGGCAATTCTACGGCTTCTATCAACGAAAAATCATTGTTGGCAAAAATATTTAGGAAAGGTAAGACAAAATATCCTTTCAATAGGAATCAAGCCCTGAAAATGATGATCGACGGACACAGGATGGAATCTTCGGCGATAGACCAATCTCTTACCCCGGGGCAAGCCGGATATTATTTTTTTGACCAAGAGACCCTTTCTTTTCATCTTAGGACTGAAAATGGGGATGTTTATGGGATGACTTCTGACTGTGAAGAGTGGCGTTTATACTCTCCCATTGCTTATGAATGGCAGTGGATTGTGCAAGATGTAGGGACTAAAGAGAATAAGCTTACTGATGGTTTTCATGAAACCGATCTGTCAGTTAGAGACAATTATAAAGTTAAGTCTTGGGATATCATTGCCAAAGCTCACTGGACTAAAAGGAGAAAACAATGAATATAGCAACAAAGATTATTACGATTGAGGCTGAGAATGAGAAGGGAGATCGTATTTATGTCGGGGCCTATGCCGACGAGAAGACCGCCCAGCGGGTCAGAGACAATATTGAATTGTTTGTGCCCGAAGGTTTTGGGGTAAGCACTGATGAGTAAGGGATGCCTTAAACCAAGTCCATGCTATTATTACTGGTTCTTCGGGTCACGACCTCACTGCTTCCACCCTGTAAATAACAAAGCAATCAAGCGACCTGTCGGGTGCAAGTTGTACCAAGACAGCCATAAAAAAATAATGCCTGAGCCGGACGGCTCATATAAACACGAAGGTGCCGAGAGGTTGCCTTTAGGAGAATGAATATGAAATTTGATAAAAGGGACTTTGTAAAAAAAGAGATCATGCCGCTGTTGAATAAGGTTTACGACTTATGCGAAGAAAACGACCTCACGTTTTTCAGCTTTGTTCTCGTAGCATTTGACGAAGAGGATGAAAGCGTAACTTGGATGTCGTCACGTTTTATCCCAGACTCAATCAAAGAGGGTCCAATTCCTGACTCAGTTTATGTTTTAAATAAAACTTCAGCGTATATCTCTGACGGGGAAGAGTAGGTTGCCTTTAGCGTAGTCGGTTCGCATATTTGGAAAGGCCGGGGTTGTCATATTTGTCCCTCGCCACGGATCAAGGTCGGAGCAAACCTTCCCCCGCCCTGCCGTCTCAGCAAACGGTTAAACCGTCAGGAAGGGTTAAAACTTTTAGAGGAGAATAAAAATGAATGATTTTTT
>Ga0256827_10002978_pt1 | contig 10816 bp, 10 predicted proteins | sample CV84metaG_FD_185977 | JGI IMG/M metagenome (GOLD analysis project Ga0256827, IMG submission 185977) | Hydrothermal vent microbial communities from East Pacific Rise, Pacific Ocean - CV84 | ecosystem: Environmental > Aquatic > Marine > Hydrothermal vents | place: Pacific Ocean: East Pacific Rise...
GTTCAACGGGTTTTCTCAGCTACAAGTAGCACCCCGAGAGACTAATAGTTTATTTATACTTTAAATCAAGTTTGAATTTGCTTAAATAGGAGTAAAATACTCCTATTTAACGTCTTGCAGGAACAAATGTCATCATATCACCCATGATAAGTGGTACCCAGATAGGATGACTTGCACGAGAGAGAGGGTTATATCCTAACCCTACTTCTATCTCATTGCTAAATCCATCACCATCTTTATCGGCACTAGCATCTGCCGGATCAAGAGGATTAAAGTGATACTTTCTTTCGATTGCATCACTCATACCATCACCATCATCATCTTTGTCTGCGTTGTTTCCTATACCGTCGTGGTCTGTGTCGTACCATTCGTTAGGATTATCTGGGAAGGCATCTATACTGTTAGGTATACCATCTCCATCTTTATCCCCATTCATAGGGTACACAGTTACATCCTTAGGATAATAGACTGGTGTATTTGGATATTTAGTTACATTTATAGGGTTGTAAGTAGGTACAGCAAATACACATGCCGTACTTATCAAAAAACCACTAATTGGTTGTGATAAATTCATACTCTATCCTTAATTTGAGGCAATATTAAGCCCATTAAGATGATCAGTGTAAGAATCATGAAGTAATGAAACATTGACAAATTTTAAGTTAGAAAAATCACTTACCGTGATTGTTTTGGTCACAAATCCAGCTATCGTACAAGTAACAGTGTTACCACTTTTAGTGATTGTTCCTGTCACGGCTTCACTACCATCAAGAGAACTACCATTATAAATCTTAACTCCATTTAAAAATATATAGTAATATTTAAAAGTAACTGTAATTGTTCTTCCTGTATCAGAGGTAAAACGTATAGGATGAGTCTGATTATTTAGATAATATGACATATCAAAAGATACAGACCAATTGGCAGGAGGTGATTTTAGCTCTACTGACATTGTTTGTGTAGACGTACTTACCAATGTATAGAATCCATTGATATATTTTAAAGCTGTTGAGACATATACATTAGGTAAATCATATTTGGCTGCTACCCCATCTCCATCATTGGAGTTTGAGAAGTGCTGAGCCTGTAAATCAAAGATAGTACCTGCGGTAAGTAAGTTAGTAAGTGCTGTTACGAGTAGTGCTGATTTTAGAATTTTTTTCATTTTTTTCCTTTATACATAAGTGTAATTAAAAAACTGTTCATATTTGTTAGTTCGATATAAACTGTAAATTGCTTTTTTAAAATTTGGCTATATGTATGTAAGAGTAGATAGATACTAGCCAAATTGCCTCTTATGCAACCCGGCTATCTTAAGTGAAGACCCGTAGCTTTCTGTCCTATCCTCACGGAGTAGTTTAGCGATACCAGAATATTAGCATAAATACTATTAAGCTATTACCGACTTACAGCCCATTATGATTTAGCTTGTTTTATTTGTACTCCAAAATGACCTGTGCTATACTCTTTCGGTCTATACTATACATCAATTTATGCTAATCCTGTAGAAATAATACTATCTCCTACATCATAAGTAAATTAGTAAGTGCTGTAACAAGTAGTACCAATTTTAAAAAAATTTTCATTTCAATTTAAGATAATTAAAATCATCCTATTTTCGAATAGAAATAGATAAGAGTAAAGAAGGACTATCTTGATTTAAGAGTATCTAGATAGTCCTTTATTATTTAACGTTTCGCAGGTATAAATATAGTAAGATCATCCATAATAATAGGAGCCAATAGAGGATGACTTCTACGTGATACAGGATTATATCCTAACTGAATTTCTAAAATATTACTAAACCCATCCCCATCTTTATCTTTATCTGCATCTGTAGCATTTAAAGGATTGAGCTTATATCTTTTTTCAAGGACATCACTAATACCATCATTATCATCATCTTTATCTGCATTATTTCCTATACCATCATGGTCAGTATCTATCCATTCATGAGAATTATAAGGAAAAGCATCCTTATCATTAACTATACCATCACCATCTATATCAGGATTAGGTTCTAATCGACGAATACCATCTTTTATATTATAATAATCACCATAATTAGCCAAATAAATATTTCCAAAGCGATCACTTGTCACACCCCGGGGATCACTAAATTGAGGGGTACTATAACTTGTTTTCCAAACATACAAATACTCTCCATTACCTGTAAATTTTTGGACATCATCTCTATATGTATCAGAAACAAATACATTACCTTGTATATCCACCGTAATACCTACAGGATTAGAAAATTCTCCCGTATCATATCCAGATGCTCCCCAACGTGTTAGAACAGTACCAGTCACAGCATTCAGTTTTATTACTTCATCATTACTTGTAGAAGTCACATATACATAATTTCTTGATTTATTCACAGTAATTGCATAAGGATTATCTACACTCCAACTAGTTATATAGTCCCCATTACGATTAAATTTTTGTATACGATCATTATTAAAATCTGTTACATACACATTATTATATTTATCTATTGCAACCTGAACTGGAGTATAAAATTCATAATCATATGAACCATAAGTTCCCCATTCAGTAATAAAACTCCCAGAAGCACTAAATTTTTGTATACGATTATTCCTTTGATCAACTACATACACTTCATCTCTACTATTCACTGCAATGCCTGTAGGAGCATTAAATTCACCTTCCCCCGAACCATATTTTCCCCATTTTAAGATAAAAGTCCCATGTTTAGTAAATTTTTGTATACGATGATTATATGTATCTGCAACATATATATTTCCTTTTGTATCCATTGCTACATCTTGAGGTTGATAAAACTCTCCTTTACCACTCCCATACGCTCCCCAACTAGTAATGTGTACTTTACGGAAAGAGAATTTATGTATACGATCATTATACCCATCAGCTATATATATATTACGATTGGCATCTGTTACCATACCATATACCGCAGAAAAATGTCCTGCAGAAGCTGTTTGTGTATTACTCCCAAAATCATCTATATAGCTTCCACTTCTGTTAAACCTTTGTATATGTCCATTTCCATCATATACATATACATTTGTCGCACTGTCGACTGCTATAGCAGTAGGATAATCAAATTTTCCAGGGTCATAGCTATAACTACGTGTCCCCCATTTTGTAATAAATGTACCTGATGTACTAAATCTTTGAACACGGTGATTATCTTTATCTACAACATATACATTATTATATTTATCAATAGCTATTGCAATAGGTGCATCAAACCTACCATCAGCTGTTCCTGCACCACCCCATTTTAATAAAAAAGTACCTGTATTAGTAAACTTTTGAATTCTATTATTCGTATAATCAGCTACATATACATTACCTGCACTATCCAGTGCAAGACTTATTGGATCTTCCATTTGTCCATTTAATCCACCTGTTGTCCCCCAAGAAGATAAATATCTACCATTTAAGCTAAATTTTTGAATTCTATCATTAGATTGATCTGCGACATACACAAATCCTCTACTGCTATCAACAGCTATCCCTGAAGGATTATTAAATTTTCCAAAACCACTACCATAACCACCCCATGATTTTATTAATTTTCCATTACTATTTAATTTTAAAACCTTATCATTATATGAATCAGTAACATAGATATTAGCTGCACTATCTCGTGCTATTCTAGATGGATTACCCAAATTAACATTATTTGTATGTAACGGTAGAAAACTCTTAAAAGTATTCTCTGCTTCTACTCCACTAACTACTATAACAAATATAGCTATATACTTATAAAAAAATTTCATCTTTTTCCCTTTATACATAAGTTTAATTAAAAAACAGTTCATATGTGTTAGTTCGATATAAACTGTAAATTGCTTTTTTAAAATTTGGCTATATATGTAAAAGTAGATAAATACTAGCCCAATTGCCTCTTATGCAACCCGGCTATCTTAAAGAAGACCCGTAGCTTTCTGTCCTATCCTCACGGAGTAGTTTAGCGATAGGGAATATTAACATGAGTATCATTAAAGTATTACCTAAATATTACTAACTTATCATAATTATAATAATGGCTCTTTTCTGTCTTGATTCTTATTGGTGTACTTTAACTGCAAAGTAAAAGCACTAGCTAATCTTTGATACAAAAAGTCTTTGGCTTTTTGAACAGAGTCTTCCAAGTTCAACCCTTTGGCTAAGCCTGTAGAAATGGCTGATGAGAGTACACATCCTGTACCATGTGTATGAAAAGTATCTACACGTAAAGACCTATATACTATAGGTTCATTATGTGGTGTAACGAGATAGTCTGTAGCATACTCATTATCTTGACTATGCCCACCTTTGAGGAGGACAGCTTTAGCTCCTAAGTCAAATAGACCTTCTGCCATACTTTCTATCTCATCTTCTTTGCCTTCATAGTTTGTACCTAAGAGGGCATTTACCTCTGGGATATTTGGGGTAATCAGATTAGCCAAAGGGAAAAGGTTTTGTACCATACTCTCTATACCTGAAGTGCCTAAAAGTACCTTGCCACTCGTACTGACAAATGGTGTATCTAATACAATATTTTGTATATAATATTTTTTAATATATTTAGTGATACTCTTTATCTTTTCTGCATTGCCAAGCATACCTATTTTTAAGGCATCTACTTTTATATCATCAAGCAATGTTTCTAATTGCATTTCAAAGTGTACTGTGGGGGTTACCCATACATCTTTTACTCCTGTAGAGTTCTGTGCTGTTGAGGCTGTCACCACAGATAAAGCATACCCACCCAATGCATGTATCACCTTACAATCGACCTGTACACCTGCACCTCCATAAGGGTCTGAGCCTGCTATGGTCAGGACGGTAGGTGTAAAACTATTTTCCATACTTATCAAAAGCCTCCATCAATGCTACGGTTCTCTCTTTAGATACTTCACCATCAACTAGGACATCAGAAATCATAGCTATACCAGAAGCTGCTCCTGTTTGGGCTACAGATTTTATATTTTCAATCGTGATACCTCCAATCGCTACGATAGGATAGTCAACCTTTTTAGCCCATCTTTTCAAACCTTCTGGGGTAACGGTATCGTACACTAACTTTTTAGAGATAGGCTCATAGATAGGACCTATAGCCAAATAAGAGGGTTCAAACCCCAAGGCAATATCTATCTCTTTAGGTGTATGTGTACTAATACCTAGTCGTATGCCTGCATCGAGTATGACTTGCACATCTGCCTCTTGAATATCTTCTTGACCTAGATGTATGCCATAGGCTTTGTGTTTGATACCAAGTTCCCAAAAGTCATTAAGAAAAAATCTTGCATTAAACTCTTCTGATATTTTGATGGCTTCTATGACTTCATCTTCTAGCTCTTGTCCTGAGAATGCATCTTTCGTTCGTAATTGAGCGGTAGTGATACCACATTCATAAAGTGGTCTTAGTTTGTAGGCTCTGTCTACTACGGGGTAGATGCCTAAGTGAGTTTCGTCACATTTTGGGAATTTCATTTTATGCCTTTTATCCATTAATCACGCAACGCGTGCTCTGTTGTGCCGAACGCCCTTGAAAGCGAAGCGATTCGAGAGGCACAACGATTTTTTGCTTCGTTTTTTCTAAAAAAATGAAGAGAACTACAACACCACGATTTGAATTTAAAGGAAATAACAATAAACCAAATCAAAATAAATTATAGTTTAGTCAAACTGATGCCAAAATGGCGTCCCCACTGTAGGTGTAGAAGGTGAGGCAAACTCACGTTCTTGCATCACTCCTGCTTCATATCCAAGCCTTCCTGCTTCCACTGCCACTCTAAATGCATCTGCCATTTTGACAGGATCTTGTGCCAAGGCAATAGCAGAGTTAAGCAGTACCCCATCATACCCAAGCTCCATAGCTTGTGTGGCATGTGATGGTTTACCAATGCCTGCGTCAACCACTAGTTGTAAGTCAGGAAACTGTTTACGAATGGCGATAAGGTTATCTGAGTTCATAAGCCCTTTTCCTGAACCAATCATAGAGCCCCAAGGCATAAGTATTTTACACCCTACATCTGCAAGACGTTTGGCTACTACCAAATCATCAGTAGTATATGGGAATACTTCGAAGCCTTCTTTGATGAGCACTTCAGCTGCCTTGACTGTCTCAAATGGGTCTGGTTGTAAATTATATTGGTCACCAATGACTTCTAGCTTCACCCAGTTCGTACCAAATACCTCTCTAGCCATCTGTGCCGTGGTAATAGCCTCTTTAGCAGAGTGTGATCCTGCTGTATTAGGAAGTACCTCTATGCCCATAGACTTGATAATATCCCAAAAGGCATTACCTCCACCCTCACCTGCAGCCTGTCTACGTAGAGAAACCGTGACTATTTGTGAGCCAGAAATTTTAATCGCCTCTTCCATATTGGCAGGGCTAGGATAGAGTGCAGAGCCTATAAGAAGTCTACTTGATAACTTCTTACCACCGATTTCCCATGTATTGTTATGCATAGCATACTCCTATTAAATCACGCGAATGCGTGTCTTGTCCTTCCGAACACCCTTGAAAGCAGAGCGATTTGAGAGGAAGGACAATTTTTTTGTTTCGTTTTTTTCTAAAAAAAATGAAAGAGAACAACACCACAGTTAAAACAAAAGGAAAATAAGTAAACAAAATCATCCTCCTTGTACTGGAGCTAAAATATCTATCTTATCCCCCTCTTTTATCGTTGTATTTTCATACTGAGCTATGGGTACAAATGTCATATTTACCGCTACGGCAAAGCCTTTAATTTTATACTCTAATACCTCTATGAGCTCAGAAATATTGAATTCTCTTTCAAGTTCTTTTATTTCACCGTTTACACTAATTTTAATCATATATATCCCTTACAAATGGTCGGCTAAAGCCAACCCTACTTTTGAAATATTCCATCATTAAGTGCCTCTTCTACAATTGCAGGAGCCAGAAGATACCCATGTCTATAGAGTCCATTGATACGTGTAATTTTCTCATCATATTCTATACGTGGTAAATTATCACGCAAGCTAGGACGACAATTGGTCACCATATTGACAATCCTTGCTTCTGCAAAACCTGAATGCATACTATAGACTGCCGAGAGTAACTCTAGGGATGAACGTACCGACATCGGGCTCTTATCTTCACTCTCTATCTCAGTAGCTCCTATGATGTATCTATGGTTAGGACGTGGTACAATGTATATCTTATAACGAGGATGCAGCATACGTGTAGGTCTACTAATATTTACTTCTGGAGCATCTAACCAAAAAACTTCACCACGAACACCACGCAAACCTGATACCTGCTCTTGAGCACCTAAACCTCGTGTATCAAACACCCAGTCAAAATGTTGTACCTCTTCATTGGCAAAGACACTCCCCCTAGATACATCTCGTACTGTAGTCTCTTGGTGCCATGTTACATCTTTATGTGCCAAAAGATAATCACTTGAAGCTTTCATAAAACGTTGTGCATCTACTTGTCCCTCATGAGGAATAAAAAAAGCTTTTGCATGATGTTCCAAATCAGGTTCGAGTTCTATAAGCTCTCTTTTGTCTAAAAGTCTTATCTCTGAGGCCTCTTCGACCTTAAATTTGAGTGTATCAATAAAATGATCTAACTCACTATAATCCTGCGGGTGTGCAGTAATAATGCTTCCTTCTTGTTGGTATGCATCAGCAATGCCAATTTGCTCCAAGAGTGCAGGCCATAAAGCAATAGAAGATTTTCCATATTTAAAAATATTAGACTCTGCTGTTTCTAGCTCAGCAAACACTGCTAACATCCCTGCAGCTGTCATACCCGCAGCATTATCACCATAAGCTGTATCTTCATCAAAGAGTGTAAGAATGTGTCCTTGTCGTAAGAGATTTAATGCTAAAACCCTTCCAACTAAGCCTACTCCTGCTATACCTATATGCATCTTTTTTCCTTTCCCATCAATCACGCAAAGCGTGCTTTGTTGTGGCGAACGCCCAATACACCCCACTTACGCTTTAGCGACGGAGGGTATCGGGATTTAGTCCCAGAAAAGCGAAGCGATTCGAGAGCCACAACGACTTTTGCTTACTTTTCTAGAAAAGTAAGGAGAATAACAACACCACAGTCAAGCTAAAAGGAAGCCTGACAAATCAAAGAATGAAAAGATTACGAATTTGTAATCTTATCCGCCTCAACATATACTTCTGAACCCATCTCCTTAAACTTCTCAGACATTTCATCCATACCTTGTTGTTTCGCAGAATCTACATCCGTACCTAGTTCATCTGCATACTCACGTACTTCAGCAGAGATTTTCATAGAACAAAATTTTGGTCCACACATAGAACAGAAGTGTGCTACTTTTGCTGCTTCCATAGGCAGTGTATCATCATGATACTCACGTGCGCGCTCAGGGTCTAAACCAATGTTAAACTGGTCAACCCATCTAAACTCAAAACGTGCCAAAGACATGGCATCATCTCTTGCTCTTGCTCCTGGGTGCCCTTTAGCGATATCTGCTGCATGTGCTGCAATTTTATAGGTAATAAGTCCCTCTTTTACATCTTCTCTGTTTGGAAGACCAAGGTGTTCTTTTGGTGTCACATAACAGAGCATGGCACATCCATACCAACCAATCATCGCTGCCCCAATTCCTGAAGTGAAGTGGTCATAACCCGGAGCAATGTCAGTCGTTAAGGGCCCAAGTGTATAGAATGGGGCTTCATCACACCACTCAAGTTGTTTCTCCATGTTCTCTTTAATCATATGCATCGGTACATGTCCAGGCCCTTCGATGAGGGTTTGCACATCATGTTTCCATGCAATTTTCGTTAAACGTCCGAGCTCTTTAAGCTCTGCAAATTGTGCTTCATCGTTTGCGTCAGCACCAGACCCGGGGCGTAGTCCATCCCCTAACGAGAATGTCACATCATAGGTCTTCATAATCTCACAAATCTCTTCAAAGTGTGTGTTAAGGAAGTTCTCTTGGTGGTGGTGAATCATCCACTTCGCCATAATAGCCCCACCACGACTTACGATACCTGTTACACGTTTGGTTGTCATGGGTACATGGTGAAGTAATAGCCCTGCGTGAATCGTAAAGTAATCCACACCTTGCTCTGCTTGTTCTATGAGTGTATCTCTAAAGACTTCCCACGTTAAATCTTCAGCAATACCATTTACTTTTTCCAATGCTTGGTAGATTGGTACTGTTCCAATAGGCACGGGAGAGTTACGAAGTATCCAATCACGTGTGGTATGGATGTTTTTACCTGTAGACAAATCCATCACCGTATCTGCACCCCAACGTGTCGACCATACCATCTTCTCTACCTCTTCAGCGATGCTTGAAGTGGTTGCTGAATTACCAATGTTTGCATTGACTTTTACAAGAAAATTACGCCCGATAATCATAGGCTCAACTTCTGGGTGGTTAATATTACATGGGATAACCGCACGTCCTGCAGCTACTTCTTGACGAACAAACTCCGCTGTGATTTTCTCTGGTAAGTTTGCACCAAAGCTCTCACCTTTAAGTCTTGCTTCTCTCTCTTCATCTTGCAGGTACTCTGCAGACATTGCAGCATCTTGGTTTTCACGAAGTGCAATAAACTCCATCTCAGGAGTGATAATCCCTTGTCTTGCATACCAAAGTTGAGAAACATTTTTCCCTGCTTTTGCACGAAGTGGTGTTCTTACAAGCCCTTTAGCTCCTGCAGTTACATAACCTAGTTGTTCATCAGTAGTATGACCATTATCACTCGGCTCCATGATACGACCTTCATACGCTTCTACATCACCACGTCCTACAATCCACTCTTTACGGATGGCAGGGATTCCTTCGTCTACATTAATTTCTACACTCTGGTCAGTATAAACACCTGAAGTATCGTAAACACGTAACTTTGTTTCGTTCCCAAGTAAGATTTCTCTTACAGGTACACGAATATCTTTGTGTATTTCACCTTCTAAATATACTTTAGTAGATGCAGGAAATGGCTCTCTTGTAAGCTCATCGTTTGAGGTTGAAAATTTGTCTTTAAATGGTTTTGTCATGTTATCTCTTTCATAAATAAAATACGAAAAGAGAGAATGTAGTGGGTATCAATGGATAAGCTCAATACCTAAAAGTATTCAAATTATCCATTGACTAGACTCTTAAAAGTCTATATGTAGTAACACTATTCTCTTCCTTACGCTGGTTTTAACCAGTTCAAGTTCGACGGGACAAGCTATCTTCAGCTATCTCAGCCGTGTATCCCAAAAGAGAAACACAGCGCCCCGAGAGGTTTGATAGTGTCAATATAGACTAAGTAAGATAAAATGAGTCTTAAATAAACTTTTTTTATTGAATCTAAAAAAAATGTGCTACAATTACACAAATTTTACTAAAGGAGAAATCATGCCAGCACTTTTTATACGTCTATTTAATGCGGTAACTAAATCTCCTTTAGCGGTAATCAAAGCATGTCACTGTAACTGTTTTTTTAAATTAAAAACAAAACTTGCACTGCTTTTACACCACTACATTCCTAGATGTCCTTACTACACTACGTTTTATGCATTTAGACGTACGGGTGTACATCCTCCACAAACTTTTTTCTCACGTTAAGATTATTATCAACACTTATTTAACCATGTTACTGTAGGGTGCGTTTACCAACGCACCTTTTATAAAATCTACCCTTACGGCGAAAATTTTATCTTATACAAATTGTATTATATGGTGCGTTGGCAAACGCACCCTACAGTCTTGGTTTTTACTTTTATTTATGAAAAAAGGAAAAATTATGTCGAAAAATTATATCGTAGGATTCCCACGTATTGGGGAACAAAGAGAATTAAAAAAAGTATTGGAGCTCTTCTGGTCTA
>Ga0256827_10002979_pt1 | contig 10813 bp, 7 predicted proteins | sample CV84metaG_FD_185977 | JGI IMG/M metagenome (GOLD analysis project Ga0256827, IMG submission 185977) | Hydrothermal vent microbial communities from East Pacific Rise, Pacific Ocean - CV84 | ecosystem: Environmental > Aquatic > Marine > Hydrothermal vents | place: Pacific Ocean: East Pacific Rise...
TGTAAATTTGGTTCTGTACCAATCGCACGACGCACCAAGCTTTTTTAACTGCTCTAAAATAATGCCTCCGTGCTTTTCTTTCCACTCCCAAGCGTGCTCTAAAAACTCATCACGAGTTAAATCGTTTTTGTCGATTCCTTCGTCTTTAAGTTTTGCCACAACCTTAGCTTCGGTTGCTATACTTGCGTGGTCGGTACCCGGAACCCATACCGCATTTTTGCCTAACATACGCGCACGACGTACCAAAATATCTTGAATTGTGTTGTTCAAAATATGCCCCATATGCAAAATTCCTGTTACGTTTGGCGGTGGTATTACTATTGAATACGCCTCACGCTCGTCGGGTGTTGAGCTGAAAAACTTATTGTCTAACCAGTATTTATACCACTTATCCTCTATTTCGCTTGGATTATATTTTGTTGAAAGTTCCATTATTTAATTCTATTTTTTATTGGTCTGCAAAAGTAAGATATTTAGTTGAAAGTTGGAAGGAATGATGCCACGAATGCACGAATTGTAATTGATGCTAATTTGTTATGTATTTTTTGACGCAGATTTTGTAAGATTTTTATGATTTGGGTTCCCGCAAATTTCGCTGATTTTCGCTGATTTATTTTTCGCAAAACTTTATATTTAAAGCGTTCCCTCTTGGAGAAGAGGGACAGGGAGATTGATTATTATATAGACAAGTTGCTACACAAGTACAACTTACAGATACAATCTATTAAAAAGATTGCATCTATAAAAAACCATTGTTAATTACTAATAACAAATTATTAATTGTTTTAAGATTTGATTATATATTTTTATGCTTGAATTAAAAAGATAAGATAGATTTGAAACTTTGTATTGCCGAAAAGCCAAGTGTTGGCAAAGAAATAGCTAAAATATTAGGAGCTAACTCGCGTAGAGATGGTTACTTCGAGGGTAACGGTTACTATGTTAGTTGGACATTTGGACATCTTTGCACCTTAAAAACTCCCGACGATTACACACCTGTTTGGAAACGCTGGAATTTAAACACCCTGCCAATGATTCCGCCAAAGTTTGGTATTAAAGTTATTGATAACAGCGGAGTACAAAAGCAATTTAATACAATTGAGAATCTTATTACAAAAAGCGAAGAAGTTATAAACTGTGGTGATGCAGGAATTGAAGGAGAGGTAATACAGCGTTGGGTTTTACATAAGGCAAAATGTAAAATACCTGTTAAACGTTTATGGATTTCGTCGCTAACCGACGAGGCTATAAAAGAGGGTTTTAACAACCTTAAAGAAGGTAGCGATTATGATTTGCTTTACTCGGCAGGTAATGCACGTGCCATTGGCGACTGGCTTTTGGGGATGAATGCAACTCGACTTTTTACTTTAAAATATGCAAATAATAAGGGCGTACTTTCTATTGGGCGTGTGCAAACTCCTACCCTCGCTCTTATTGTTAACCGATATAAGGAAATTCAGAATTTTGTTTCAAAGCCTTTTTGGGAGTTAAAAACCACTTATCGTGATGTTACTTTTAACTCAACCAAAGGGCGTTTTTTGGTTAAGGAAGATGCCGAAAAAATTCTTGAAACAATAAAAGCCGATGAGTTCGAGATTGTTAAATTTGAGAAGAAAAAGGGTAAAGAAAATGCTCCGAGTTTGTTCGATTTAACATCGTTACAAGTTGAGTGTAATAAGAGTTTTGCGTTTACAGCTGACGAAACTCTACGCTATATTCAAAGTCTTTACGAGAAAAAACTTGTTACATATCCTCGTGTTGATACAACTTATTTGCCTGATGATATGTATCCTAAAATTAAAGGCATTTTAGAAAAGCTAAAACCTTACGAAAGTTTTACTCAAAGCATTTTGCAAGGCGGTAAAATAAAGAAATCGAAAAAGGTATTTAACGATAAAAAAGTAACCGACCACCACGCAATAATTCCTACGGGCGAATATCCTAACGGATTAAAAACGGAAGAAAAAAAGATTTACGATATAATTACTCGCCGTTTTATTGCAAACTTTTATGATGAGTGTAAAATATCGAACACAACGGTAATTGGCAAGGTAAACGAGTTCGAGTTTAAAGCTACCGGAAAAATAATTTTAGAGCCGGGTTGGCGTGCATTATATCCTAAAAAGCAGGGCGATAAAAATAATGATGACCAAATTTTGCCTGAGTTTGAGAAAGGCGAAAAAGGCGAACATACTCCTGATTTGCTCGAAAAACAGACTAATCCGCCAAAGCACTATACTGAGGCTACTCTGCTACGAGCAATGGAAACCGCAGGCAAGCAGGTTGACGACGAAGAGCTTCGCGACCTTATGAAAGAGAATGGCATTGGGCGACCATCGACTCGTGCAAATATTATTGAAACCATTTTCAGACGTAAGTATGTTAAGCGAGAACGCAAAAACCTAATTCCTACAATTACCGGAATTCAGCTTATTGATAGTATTAAAAACGAGCTACTTAAATCGGTTGAGCTTACCGGACAGTGGGAGCAAAAACTCCGACAAATTGAAAAAGGCGAGTACGAAGCAAAGCTATTTATTGATGAAATGAAAGTGATGCTTAAAGATTTAATATCTGAGGTTAAGAGCGAGCGTCATACATCAATTACTATTGAGGAAGATAAAAAGCCTGAGGAGAAAAAAACTAAAACCTCATCGGCAAAAAAAAGCAAAGATATTACCTGCCCAAAATGTAAGGAAGGTAAAATTCTGAAAGGTAAAACCGCCTACGGTTGTAGCAATTACAAAAATGGTTGTAAGTTTAAAGTTGATTTCAACTTTATGGATAAAAAACTTACCGAAAAACAGATTTTCACTCTTATAAAAAAAGGCAAAACAGGTGTTATTAAAGGTTTTGTTATTGATGGAAAAAAAACGCAAGGCAAACTTTCGTTCGATGAAAACTTTAATATTGTAATTGATAAATCTGCAAGTAAATCGAAAAAGAAAACCGACAAATTGGTTTGCCCTAAATGTGGCAAAGGCACAATGCTAAAAGGTAAATCTGCTTATGGTTGTAGCGAGTACAAAAACGGTTGCAAGTTTATTATTCCGTTTGATGTTCTTAAAAACGATTATAATACAGAGGTGCTGACTGATGCTATTTTGGGTAAGATGAAATAAAAAATTGTTTCTCCCGCAGCATTTCGCTGATTCTCGCAGATTATTTTTACCACAAATTTACATTTAATGCGTTCCCTATTGGAGAAGAACTTGTCCCGAAAGGAACTATTCGGGAGGGACAAGGAGATTGAATATTGATAATTGGACATTCCTCCTGCCTGCAAGTAGGCAAGGTGCTCGTCTGTTGGATATTTAAAAAATTATTGAATAATCAACCGATGAACAAGGAATAACCAACAGAAGAACATTTTCGTTATATTCAAGAGGCTATCTCAAAAGATAATTATTCGCGTCATTACGATGAGGGACGAATAAGCAATCTATTAATACTTAATAGTTTATAATTTACAGATTCCTTCACTTTGCCTGCCTACCGGCAGGTAGGCTCGGAATTACGACTTTTGAGACAGCCTCGTTTGGCTTTCCTTTCAACATTGGACTTTAGATGTAGGGTTTTCTAAAGATACATCTAAAAAGTGAAATAAAAATGCAGCTCAAAACTATTCTATTAAAAATAGCTCTTAACCTTTTAAAAAATGAAAAAACAGAAAAACAAGGTATAGCTGGGAAAAGGCTTAAAGCGGATTGGAATCAAGAGTATTTATTGAAAGTTTTAGATATTAAAGTATGAGTTTGCCCTGCTGTAAATATAACTTAGTTTTTTTTGTAAATCAAGTTTAAAATTATATATCAAAAAAGAATCCACAATAAGTATTTTCTTATTGTGGATTCTTTTAATTATTTTTTTTATAAAATACTATAACTGTTATTTAAAGCTAGACATATATTTATTCAGTAACAATAATTTTTATTGTTTTCTCTAAATCATTTGATTTAAATTTAACAAAATAAATTCCATTATCAATATTAGAAACAATTTCTGAAACTTTTACAGATTGTGTACCATTTGTATATACTCCATTAATTTCTCCAATTTGAGCACCCAATACATTCACTATTGAAATATTAACGTTACTTGTTGTATTAGTATTGAACTCTATATTGGCATCTGTATTAAAAGGATTAGGATATACTTTTACATTATTTACAAAACTATTAATATCATCGTCTAAACTTGTTGTTGAAATATCATAATAAAACTTCCATCCAGGACCTACATTTCCTGATGATGTAACAAATCGTACTGTTGCTTTACTATCAATAACATTTAACACATTCGGATTATCATTTATATGATATTCTGCAAGCAAATTAGCACTTGATGTTGAATGCCCCTTATATATTTTCAAATAATCATCATCATTTCCTAAATCAAATTGAGAGAAATCAATTATTATTGCAGTAGCATTAGCAGGTTCAATATACCATTTACATAAATTATTGTTCATATAATCACATGTTTTACTACCATCTTCTACGTATCCGTTAGGCTCTGTTAGAGTTACAGAACTTAAACATTGTTTAGTTGTATATTTTGCATACCATCCTTTAGCTGTTCCACTAGCATCTGTAACAAAATTTATTAATAATCCATCAGTAGTTGTAGATGATACATTTGAAGGTAAAGAATATGTATCATCATAATCTGCTAATAAATCTGCTGAGGTTGTTGCTCCATCATAAATATAAACATGATCACCAGCACCCAAATCGAAACTTTCGAAACCTAGTGTTACATAAGAACCACATTCAGGAAGCAAATGATATGTACAATCTAAATTATTTTCATAATCTAAATTTTCACTACCATCATTAAATGCTCCATTAACACCCGTTATTGTAGAATTAGAGCATCCTTCAGGATAAGTATACGATGCATCAGGATATACATTTATTACAGCTCCTTCTGTATCAAATCCGTTTCCTCCTGTTATAGCATAGTAACCGTTTTGGTAACCATTCCAACCCCAATTCATATGGATTTGATCATCTTGATAACCATCACAATTCCAAGCATGTCCTCCATCATCAGAGTATCCATCATACCCCATAGGCCAACCATTATCTAATTGATTCTTTAATAATGCTAACCATTCTGCAGATGTATAATCATCCATACTAACATAGTCAGCATCAGAACTATATTTAAAATAATTCTTTAATCCAGTAACTATTCTTGTTGTTTGAGAACCGGAACCATCTACATTATAATCCATATTTACAGCAACACCACAGTGATAAAGTAAACGTGCTAAATATTCGTTTGAACTAGATGCACTTAATGGAATGTTTTCAAAATGATACTCTGTATTACCAAAATCGGCAGCCTGTGTTCCTGAACCATAATCATAATAGCTATGAGACCCAGTACCTTGTGCAGGATAATTCCAATACTTCATTAATTGACTAAAAGAAATAGCTACACAACCTACAACACAATGTTGACCATTTTCTACTGGACACATATCGTTATATGGAGCACTCTGCCCCCATGTTGTAAGAATTAATGGTTGAACTGATTGTATCTCTGTAACTGATTTAGTTGCAAATTCATATCTTTGCCATTCTGATTTAACTTCTTCTGAAGGTCTTACATCATTTAAAATTGCATCGTAAATTATTTTCTTAAATTTATTCATATAGAAAGAATGCTCTGGAGAAATATTATCTAATTTATAATACCTTTTAAATGAGTAACCTATTATTGGTTTAACTACATCATCAGCAGAAACTATTACAAAACCATCGTTTTCATTTACATTAAAAATATAATACAAATTATAACCATCTTTGGTCTCAGTGTATATATGTGTTAAATTTATTTCTTTAATATCAACTTTATTATGTAAGTTAACACGTTCAAAATAAATATTCTTTGCTACTTTTTCTGCCCGTTGAATATCAATTTGATTTCCAAATAACATAGAAAAGAAGAAAACTAAAATTAAAGAAAACTGGATTTTTCTCATACTTATATATTTAAATTATTTTATTATTAAGACTCTAAAAATACGATTTTAGTTGCAATAAATAAAATTAATAATAAAAGAGTTTTAAGTATTTTTATCAATGTCAAGCTTTACTAACTGTAAATGAGAAAACTGTACCTTCTCCATAAATACTTTTAACAAAAATATTTTGCTTATGAGCTTCTAAAATATGTTTCACTATAGATAAGCCTAAACCTGTACCTCCTATTTCTTTTGATCTACTTTTATCAACACGATAAAACCGTTCAAACAAACGCTTTATATCTTTTTCTTTTATTCCGATACCATTGTCTTTCACATTTATAATAACCTTATCATCTTTTTCTTGCATACTAATTATAGTTTTCCCGTTTTCTTTCCCATAATTAATTGAATTAACTATTAGATTAACAAGAACTTGAGAAAGTAATCGTCTATCAGCTTTTACAATAATACTTTTATCAATATCCTCAATTTCAATTTTAACATTTCTGCTTTCAGCCTTATATTCTTGTTGTTCCACAATTTCAATTATTAATTTTGAAATATCAAAATCTGAAATCTCAAGTTCTAATTCTCCTGACTCAATACTTGAAATAGAATTTAAATCATCAACTATCGAAATTAATCTATCAATACTTTTGTCTGCTCTTTCTAAATATTTTTTATTTATAGATTCATCATACAGTCCCCCATCAAGTAAAGTTGATATAAAACCCTGTATATTAAATATTGGCGTTTTTAATTCATGCGAAACATTTCCTAAAAACTCTTTTCTATATCTTTCTAATTCTTTTAAATGTAATATTTCTTGAGCCTTATGTCTTGCCCACTCTTGAACATCTTTATTAACTTCTGATACAATATTAATATCATCTAAATTACCATCAATATCACCACTTTTTAATTGTATATTTTTAATTGTTTTGTAAATTGGTTTTATCTCATTTATTATTAACTTTTTTAGCATATAATATATGAATATATACACCAACATAAATGTTGACAAACCTGAAATAATTATTATTTTCCATGCATCAGAAACCTTAACTCCAATCATTACCACCTCAGTTATTACAACTAATACCGACAAAATAATCCCTAAATTTATTGCTGTAACTCTTGGCGAACCGGGCTGAAAAACACTCATTATATCATCGTTTTAAGGTTACACTAACTCTCTCTATTTGACCTCCCATTGGCGGATTTAATTTAGAAACCTTTAATTCTGACGAAATTATCTGTGTTTCAAACTGCTCATAAATCGCATCTAGTATTCTACCCGCAATGTGCTCTAATAAATAAGATTTTTTTTGCATCTCTTCTTTTATTAGCTCATATACTGTTTGATAATTTAATGCATCATCAATATCGTCAGATTTTTCGGCTATTTCTGTGTTGGTTTCCATTTTCAAATATAGTAAAAACCTGTTACCTACAACCCTCTCCTCCTTATAATGTCCATGATATGCATAAAATTCCATACCCTCTATTTCAATCAGCCCCATATAATATATTTAAAATTCAAACGAATTACAAAATACAAAAAAAGCCTAATAAATAGGCTTTTATCGGTATTTTATATTTTAATTTAGTCTAAAAGTTCAGATAATTTTGCACCTAAAGCAGGACCTCTTAAATTACTAGCAACAATTTTCCCATCTGGGTCAATTAAAAAATTTGCAGGAATACTTCTTACATTATATTCTTTAGCTGGAGCACAATCCCAATATTTCAAATCACTTACATGAGTCCAAGCTCCAAGGCCATCCATTTTAATTGCTTTTTCCCAATCAGCTTTTGTTTTATCAAGAGAAACTTGATATACAGTAAAACCTTTATCTTTATACTTTTTATAGTTAGCCAATACATTAGGATTTTCTGCTCTACAAGGACGACACCACGATGCCCAAAAATCTAACAATACATATTTACCTCTTAAATCTGATAGTTTTACATTTATTCCTTGTGGTGAAGGCAAATCTATATCAATCGCTTCAGTACCTGCTGATGTGGCAACTTTTGCTTGTTTTTCTGCTGCAATTTGCTGTTTTAATTGCAATATTTGAGTATGAAATTGTTTAGCTATTGATGAATTTTTATTCTTCTCTAACATTGCCTTATCTACCTTTTCAAAATAATCAATATCGTTACTATGATTAAGAACAAAGTTACCTTGACCTAATTGTTGATTTAATGCCCAAAAAGCACCTAAAGAACTTGGGTCTTTGTCAATAACCGATTTTAAATACTCATTTTCTGCTTTTAGTATCTCCATATATTTTGTTTGAGCTGCAGCTTCAACACTATCATAATTTTCTTGTCCTTTAGCATTTTTAATTTCGTTTGATAGTTCATTTAACTTATTATAGGCTCCATTAATATGAGTATCTACATCTTTTATTGTTTGTGAACCAACCGAGCCCTCTACTGTATATGAATTATGAAAATCATTATAATCACCATTTACGGTTATAACATCTACGCTATCTGCAACAATATAAATAAAATTTCGGTCACCCAATCTTAACATATAAAAATTTTCAAAAGAAGTTGTTCCTCCTACTTTATATGTTCCATCATCAGCAATAATAGCAGAATCAATTGTAACAGGCTTTGACGCACTTAACTCATCTAAATAAACTGTTTTACCTGAACCATCTGTAATCTTCCCTTCAATAACAAAACTTTCACTTTGTTTTTCCGAATTACAAGAAATTAGGGTTACAAAAAATATCCCCATAAAAAATAAAAAAAACTTATTCATTCTATCAATTTTTAAAAGCAAACATAACATTCTGTGTTATTATACATTACAGTTTGCTTATTACACAATTATTTAATTCTATTGAGTACAAAGGTATATTTTAGCAAATAAACTTCAAAACTTCATTACAAATATTAACAACATTTAATGCTTTTCTCACTAAATATTTATAAATTTGGTATCGAATTTATAAAACAAACATAAAATGAAAAAACTATTAGTATTTATTTCTATTGTAATGAGCTTATATACATTTGCTCAAAGTGCAGAAGACGCTCTTAAACAAGGTGATATTTTAATTAATAAAGAAAAATACAATGAAGCTGTAACTAAATATACCGAAGCAATAACGATTGACAAAGAAATGGCAAATGCTTATTTGCAACGAGCTTATGCATATCTTAGATTAAAAGATTACAATAATGCAATAAAAGATTACACCGAAGTTATTAAATTAAATCCGAAAAACTCGTTTGCATATTTAAGTAGAGGCAGTGCCTATAATAAAATGAAAAAATTTAACAAAGCACTTGTAGATTTTGATAAAGTGTTAGAAATAAACCCGAAAGACCAAGAAGGTTATAACAACAGAGGCTGGGCTAAAAAAGGATTAGGCGACAAAAAAGGAGCTTGTAAAGATTGGAAAAAATCAAAAAAACTAGGAAATAGAGAAGCAAAAATTATTTATAAAAATAATGGTTGCTAGTTTATAACAATATAAATTTTATAATATGTCAGAAATAAGAGATTTAGAACCAAAAGCATTATGGGGCTATTTTGATGACTTGTGCAAAGTGCCAAGACCATCGAAAAAAGAAGAAAAAGTTATAGACTTTTTAATGAATTGGGCTGCCGATAATAATATTGAGGCGGTTAAAGACGAAGTTGGTAATATTTTAATGAAAAAACCGGCTACTCCGGGAATGGAGAATCGCAAAACAATAATTATGCAGAGTCATATTGATATGGTATGCGAAAAAAATAACGACACAGTTCACGATTTCGATAACGACCCTATTCAGCCATATATTGATGGCGATTGGGTTAAAGCAAAAGGTACAACTCTTGGTGCCGACGATGGAATTGGCGTAGCTGCCCAAATGGATATGCTAACTGCAAACGACGTTAAACACGGACCTATTGAGTGTTTATTTACTATTGATGAAGAAACAGGTTTAACCGGTGCTTTTGCATTGAAACCTAACTTTTTTAAAGCAGAAATACTTCTTAATCTTGACTCGGAAGATGATGGCGAAATTTTTATTGGTTGTGCCGGAGGTATTGATACGGTTGCAAATATTACATATACAACTGAGCGTCCTCAAGAAGATTGTAAACAATTTAAAATAGAAGTTAAAGGCTTAAAAGGAGGTCATTCAGGCGATGAAATTGATAAAGGACACGGTAATTCTAACAAAATATTAAACCGTATTTTACATTATTCGTCAGATAATTTTGGCTTAAGATTAAATAATTTTGATGGTGGAAATTTACGTAATGCAATACCTCGCGAAGCTACTGCAGCTTTCTGTATTCCTGAGAATAATGTAGAAAAGTTTAAACAATACTTTAATACTATTTCTGCAAATATTAGAGCAGAAAATAAGGTTATTGAAGGTGATTTAGAAATTATTCTTTCGGAGGTAAACAGTTTAGATTTTGCTATAATTGACATTGAAACACAAAAGAATTTGTTTAATGTAATTCACGCTTGTCCTCACGGAGTTATTGCTATGAGTCCAACTATGAAAGGTATGGTTTCTACATCAACAAACCTAGCTTCGGTTAAATTTAAAGACGGAAATAAAATTGAAATAACAACTAGCCAACGTAGCGATAGCGAAAGTTTAAAAGACGACATTGCGGCAATGGTTAAAAGTGTTTTCGAACTTGCAAATTTTGAGACGACTCAAGGCGACGGTTACCCCGGTTGGGAACCTAATCCTAATTCTGAAATACTTGTTATTGCAAGAGATTCGTACAAAAAACTTTTTGATGTTGAACCTGTTGTGCGTTCAATACACGCCGGATTAGAATGTGGATTATTTTTAGAA
>Ga0256827_10002980_pt1 | contig 10812 bp, 12 predicted proteins | sample CV84metaG_FD_185977 | JGI IMG/M metagenome (GOLD analysis project Ga0256827, IMG submission 185977) | Hydrothermal vent microbial communities from East Pacific Rise, Pacific Ocean - CV84 | ecosystem: Environmental > Aquatic > Marine > Hydrothermal vents | place: Pacific Ocean: East Pacific Rise...
AAACGCCGAACTAAGGAGCTAGGATTAACATGAAAACCCTCGTAGGGTGCTGTTTTCAACGCACCAAAAAACCAAACACGCATAAAATAACACCTCTCCAAAAGGCTTTTTTAACCCTTTCGGGAAGGCTCTTTTTTTTGCCGATTTTATTAATTGGTGCGTTGGGAAACGCACCCTACGGGGGTTTTATAGCTCACAAATATTATAATTTTAAAGGTAAAAAATCATGATCCTAACCCCACAAGTGCTAACTATATTAATCCTAAACGCTATCTTCCTCTTTTTTGGACTGGTCGCTTTTGTACTATCTATTAGAATCTTTTTGAGATGGAATATAGACTCTACCTCGGCAGAGCAGTATAGTTTGGAGAAGCAGAGTTATCTATCTGCTACTATTATCAAATATATCTTTGCTATAAAATTGCCTCTTTTTCTATTTTTTGTCTTTACCCTTGACAAGATCTCTACACTGCTTACAGGTGCTATGTGTGGGGCAGGGGTGGTGGATGCTACTGATTATGGGGCTTATCTGCTGATGCTAAAGCTTCTCAATCTCTATCTCTTTGGGTTTTGGTTGACTATACACTATTTGGATATAAAGAGTCCTGATCTGCCATATACTAGAGTGAAGTTTGAGTTTTTTATTGTGGCTTTTCTGTTTTTGTTGGTGGAGATAGTGCTAGAGGGGGTGATGTTTGGCTCTATCGATATAGACAAGATGGTGAGTTGCTGTGGTACGCTCTACTCTAGCTCTTCTAACTCTGCTATGGCTGGGATATTTTCTATAGATAGAGAGGTGTTGTTGACTCTTTTTTATGGTAATTTTGTGTTGATGGCTCTCTTTTATTGGATGCGATGGGGTTATCTCTATGCTGTTGCCAATCTGAGTTTTGTTATCGTTGCATTGATGAGTCTGATAGAGTTTTTTGGGACTTATATCTATGAGTTGCCAACTCACCATTGCCCATTTTGCTTTTTGCAAAGCGATTACTACTATGTTGGGTATCTGCTCTATAGTCTGCTATTTCTTGGGTCATTTTATGGGATGAGGGTAGGGGTGGTCAAGATGTTGGATCAAGAGGGAGGGAGAGAGTTTAAGCTCTCTATACTATTTAATCTCCTCTATGTAGTATTAGTTAGTAGCTATGTTTTGATCTACTTTCTCAAAAATGGGGTTTGGCTATGATTAATCATAGACATCATCCATATCAAAATCATAATCAGGCTCTATGAGGGGTACATCATCAAGGCTATTAGGGTCAACCTCGTAGCCTGAGAGGTCATGTTCACTCCCTTGATAAAACCTCTGCTCTTCGGCATACTTTTTCTCTTTTTCCATCTGAGTTTGAAGCTGTTTTTTTGTCCGTTCTTCTTTAGTAATGTTGCTTTCACTACTAATGATACTACTCTGCTCTTGTGTGCTATTTTTCTCTTGGGTAGTGTTGTTTTCTGCATGTAGAGTAGTTGAACCAATTAGCAGAATCGATAGAAATAGTTTTCTCATAAGTTTGCCTTATTATTATGTTTATTATAAATTATAATATCTATTATGTGAATAGGATCTTAATTTTGAAGTTTTTTTAAAAATAATATTTAATCTATTTTAGCTATAATTAAGTAAACACTGTTAAATAGGGGAGGAGATATGAAAAAAAGTGACTATCGATATACCAATCCAGAGTGGAGTATTCGGGATTTAAAGGAGAAGAGGCATCTTAAGAGAGTTATATATGCTCTTATCTTTACCTCTTTTGCCTTTATCTCTGTATTCTCTTTAAATGGTAACAATATATACCCTCCTCTCTTTGTGACTTTGACTCTTTTTGTGCTTTTTATTATGTTTCCTTTTTATCTTTTGATTAGTGATAATCGAAATTTTATTCTCCATGATATATTTTATACCCAACTCCTAAAGATCAAGATAGTAACGATTGATGATAATCTATCTCTTTTTACTCCTGTGACTCAAGAGCTTGAGAAGATTATTATCGGTAGAAATGGAAATCAAAAAGGTAGTAGTCATAAAAAAGAGAATGAGGAGTTACCTCTCAAAAATAAAATCTCGTTTTTTTGGATACGAAAGAATAAAAAAGAGAAGCTAGACGAAGAGGTAAGAGAGAGGACTTTTAGACCTTTTTTACATCTAATTATGATTCTTTTTGCTCTAAAAGAGAAGAGATTTAAATTTATCAGTGTTATTGGAGTCTATTTTACTTTGGTGGGGGTTTTTTATATCTCTTTAGTGCTTCTTTTTATGGAGAAGATAGTAAATATATATGACCTTAGTGATACTAGTTCTGCTCTAATACTGATACTATTTCTGTTTTTTTGGTATCTCCTGACCATTTACAGTATCTTGCAAATGGTGAGTCTCAACAACTATATGTATTTTATCAATGAGGAGGTTAGAAGACCCTATTTGAGGAAAAAAGTTAAATTGGGAGAGAACTATCAACAAGTTTTGGATTTTTTTCAGGAGGAGAGTGCTGTCTATATCTATGATTATGATCTTGATAAGTTTCAACTTATTGATAGTAAGTACTTTAGAAAAAATCTCCCAAAGATGAGAAAACTAGTAGAGAAGAGTGTAGGGACACTTTTGACTGTCCTGATCTCTGTTGTATTTATGGTTTTTTTGGAGATCTCTACCAATGTTGTTTTTGTAGGAGAGCCAAAGATACATCAAAAATCTATCGATAAAATAGTAGAAGGAGTAAAAGAGTGAATACAGTACAGCGAAGTTTAGTATATATAAAAAAAGAGCAGATTACTATTATGATGAAAGAGATACTTCATATTAAACATATTTTGATCTTCTACAAAGGGGATAACGATGCGTATAATGATATGACTATATCCTTTAATAACATCAAAAAAGTTGAGAGAAAACTAAAAGAACTCAAAAATCACCTAAAGATTTTGGAGACTGACTCTATATCTGAAAACTATCCAAAATTTATTTTGCTTTATGATTATATAGGCAGACACATACATGAGTCACTACAGATAGTTGAGCTGATCTATCAGAGAGTCAATCAGATATTTGAAGAGGCTTACAATCAATATATCCCACGACCTACATTGGGGCGAAGATTTTCCAATAACAACTTGATGGTAGCCTTGAAAAAAAACTATCAAGAGATTATCTCTACTCTATCAAACAGTGAATCTGATTTAGTTTTGAGTTGGAGTTTCAAGAATTATTTTCAGCTTGAGTATGCTCATGATAAGTTTACAGATAACAGTAGTGATAAGTATGGTAACTATATCAATCTCCCCTATTGGTACTATGAATTACCTCTTTTGTTGCCATCTATCACCCATGAGTGTGGGAGAGTAGTACTCCTACAACAAGATAACAAAATCAATCATCTAAAAGTTTCGTTAAATACAAAAGTCAATGAGTTTCTCAACAAACAGAGTATCTCGTCAACTTTTATAAAAGAGGAGAATATTCTCAAAAAATCTTCTCGTTTGGTAGATAAGGTTATCTCAGATATTATAGGCTTTATTATTTATGATAAGGCCTATATCTACTCTATTTTTCATGATACCATTGGATTGGGGATAGCTGGACTTTTTGAGTTTCAAGAGAAAGAAAAAATTAAACAGAAGAGAGATGTATATCCTCTTAAAGATAAAGGGAATGATGAATTTAACCATATTTTTGATATGAAGATGTCCTCTTGGAGATTTTCAAAGAGACGCGATATTACTATCATTCGGCTACATATTCTACTCTCTCTCTTATCTGACAATGATAAAGATAGTAGAGATATTGAGATGCAGAATCTTCTAAACTCTATTATGCTTATGGATAAAAATAACAGAGATGAGTTCTCTTTTGCTGATATATATAAAGGTCATCCTCACTATACAGATACTTATCAAAGCTATGCCAAGGCATATAGAGATATTATCTCTCTAGTTCTTGATTGGATTAGAGACACGAAGGTAAAAGAGACTCTTTATGGTATTGTCAATCAGAAGGAGACCTCTTTTTTTAAAGAGATATTTTTGGAGTTGTGGGATGGTAGATTCAAAAAACTAGAAGAGGCTAAACCTAAGATTTTACACAAAAATGAGTTTAGAAAACTTCTTCATAAAAATAGAATCAAAAAAATAGAGAGAGCCACAGGTTGTAAAGAAGGCTCTTTGGGTGATCCTTTTGCCTTGACTTTTACTAAGCTACAGAAAAATATCACTTGTGATAACCTAAAGATCTGTACAAAAGAGGAGAGCTGTCTTGATTGTCATATCAATGATGAGTCAAATAAGTTCAAAGAAGATAACTCTCACTGCTTCGGGATATATGACCTTTTTAAATGTAAGCCAACCAAAGATTATGAGGATATTGATAACCAGCTAGAAGGATTGGAGGAGAAATTAGATCATCAAAATCAGCAAGATAGAGAGTCCACCTCCTCTTCTAAACCTACTGAAAGGATCAAATATTATGAGAGTAAGTTTTCATTGATGCAGATATATCCCACTATTTTAGGAACATTAAAAGATCAAACTCTCAAAGTTGATCTCCTCTATAATATTGAACTAAATCGTAGAAAAGAGGGGGATTATCTCTATGATGCGATTATTGAGATTGCTAAAAAATTAGAAGATGTAAAATCACTCTTCTCTTCTGCTGATATTTTTAAGTCACTAGGTCCAAAGGATATTATTGTTTATGTCAAAGGGGTATCTAGCCAAGATCTTTTGGGGCTAAATCCAAAAATCTCCTCTCTTAGTTGTACAAAGAGAACTTTTACTACTGTATTGTCAGAGTTGGATGATAAAAAAAATATTACACCTGCTAAAGATTATAATATTGTCTCTTATCTTCGTATAAAGCACTACTCCAATGATAGTTTCAAGAAAAAATTTATAGATATTATTGACAGATCAAAGGAGAAAAAATATATAAAAGAGGTTCTACTTATTAGTGGTGTGTTGGATATTCAAATTATTTGGAAAAAGGGGACTAGTATTGAAGAGATTGTTAAGCTCTACAATCGATTTATGAGAGAAAATTTGGTGACTGATTTTCAGACCAAATTTAATAAAAAGTTGTGGGTAGGAGAGTAGCCTAGTGGCACTCTCTAAGCGTTCGATCAGGCTCAACTAGATAGCGATATCCATTATATATAGTAAAGACTCCATATAGTAGTACGGAGATAGCTGCTAGACGAATCATAATATTTCTAAATGAGGACTGTTTAAAGAGTCCTACAAAAAAGCCCAAAGAGAATAGGGCAGGGATAGTACTAACTCCAAAGATAAACATCACAAAAGCACCTGAGAGAGGATCACCTGTACTTGCTGAGATGATAGCAAATGAGTAGACCAAACCACAAGGGAGCAGACCATTTAGCATACCAAGCAAAAAGAAACTAAGTAGAGATTGGTTTCTTAGTAGGGCTTTGAAACTCTGTTGATACCATATTGATTTGGAAAAGGAGTGTTCTATGAGGGTTAAAAACTTTGTTTTACCTAGCAGAGAGAGTCCCGCGAGTATCATGGCTGTTCCTGTCACTATCCACAAGATACCGTTTGCTGTATTGCTAAAGGTGGCTACTCCACCCAAAAAACCAAACATAGCTCCTAGTGTCATATATGTCAGTACTCGACCAAATGAGTAGAAGAGGTGAGCTGTAGCCTGTTTGGCTCTATCCCACTTCTGGTTTACTTTTGTTCCTGAATAGGCGATAACAATCCCCCCACACATTCCGATACAGTGACCAAAAGAGCCTAAAAAGGCGATGGTCATAATAGATAATATATCAATGGTCTCCATGAGACTCCTTTTCTTTACTTTTTAGAAGTTGTCTTCTTATAGTTGGGTTTGCCATTGTCTCTCCTCTAAGCATGAGTAGTTGCATCTCTTTAAATGGTATACGGTTTGTGCTATTTTTACTGTATGCTCCAAATCCATACTTCATAGGTGTCTCTTCATCTCTTGTATAGTAAGCCTCTCTAGCATCTATCCATTTGTTTGTATCGAGACTATGCACCCATATGATAGCTTTATCTTTAAACGGTTTTGTCTCCAACCACTTTACCATACCTCCATGATCATGAAAAAACCATGTTTTTCCATCAGGAGCAATCACTTGTGATGCATAATCGATCTTATCTATCACCATTCCACAATCACTATCTTGAAAATGGTTTAAAATAATATCTATTGGTTTTTTCTCTATATTCCCCTCAAATAGCGTAATCATGTTTTGTTTTGTTGACATTGATAGGAATATTGCCACTATGCCAACTACCAAGAATAGGACTATAAGTATAGGTTTTAATGTTTTTATCATATTTTTCTGCTCTTTATGTTTAATAAATTAAATAATAGTGTGATATTAGCATTTAATAGTTAATTCTTTGTATAAATTAAAAAAATTGAAAAAAAATGAAGATTTCTTCAATTGTTTAATTTTATTAAAGTTAAATCTTGTTATAATTCATTTGCAACAACATATTTATCTTTAGTATCCCCCTATTTCTAAATCGCTAGAGATTAGATCTCATTCTAGTATGTTGTTGCACTTGTTACGGCATATTAATCTTTGGTATCCCCCTATTTCTAAATCGCCAGAGAGTAGATTTTATCTAGTATGTCGTTACACCTAATTTATTTAGGTGTTTCTTTTTTTTCAAAAAATCCTTTTTCTCTATTTTTCTTTATTTGACTATGAAGTCCCATTTTTCCATTGAGTACAATATATACTCCATCCTTGTTAACTCCTTGAAGATAGCCATATGCAGAGGTGAGGTTAGCTGTTGACTCTATAGGGTTTATGGAGAAGGGTATCATCGCTCCTGTCAATACAATCTCTTTTTTGAGTTTTGCATCGTCTAGGTATTGAGCTGTTTTATCTATTGTATCTGTTCCATGTACAATGATGATGCTTTTGTAGTTGGACTCTTTTATAGTCTGCAAAATCTCTTTTCTATCATCTTTATCCATATTTAGACTATCTTTATTGATTATATCGATAAAGTCCAATTGATTGATCCAGTGTTCTGATATGCTTCTAAGTGCTTTTTGAGATATATCTATATATAACTCTCCAGAAATAGAGTTATATATTTTGTTAAATGTTCCACCTGTATTGATAATTAGTATTTTTTTCACTTATACGAAAACCTTAATTTAAAAATTTATACAATATTCTATCTAATCGTGCTAAAATACGCAATTAATTTTTTATGGAGAATACAGTATGATAATGAAAGGCAAAAAAGGAATAATCCTTGGAATTGCAAACAAGAAGTCTATAGCTTATGGTATCGCAAAGGCATGTCAAGCACAGGGTGCTGAGATGGCGATCACTTTTTTAAATGAGAGATTTGAAAGAAAACTAGCTCCAATCGCAGAAGATCTGGAGTGTGGTGCTAGATTTTACCCTTGTGATGTGAGCAAACCAGAAGAGATAGTAGCCCTAAGAGAGTCTATAGAGAAAGATATGGGTCAGATTGACTTTATCGTACACTCTATCGCGTTTGCTCCAAAAGAGGGACTTGGTGGACGATTTGTTGATATTCCAAAAAATGCATTTGATATTGCGATGGACATTTCTGTCTACTCTCTTATCGAGATCACTAGAGAGCTAAAGCCTGTACTCTCTGACAATTCTTCTGTATTGACTCTAACTTATTTTGGTGGTGTAAAGTATGTACCAAACTACAATCTTATGGGCGTAGCAAAAGCAGCGTTGGAGATGACAGTGAGATACCTAGCCGAAGATCTAGGAAAAGATGGAATCAGAGTCAATGCTATCTCAGCTGGGCCTATCAAGACACTAGCTGCTGCGGGTATTGGTGATTTCTCATTCTTGCTCAAATGGAACGCAGCACATGCACCACTCAAAAAGAATGTAAGCATCCATGAAGTAGGTAACTCGGGTATGTATCTCCTATCCGACCTAAGCTCCTCTGTGACAGGTGAGATCCACTATGTAGACAATGGATTTAATATCATGGGGCTTCCTGCTGTTGATTTTGATGAAAAAGGCAAAGCAACTATCGCATGGGATGGAGTATCAAAATAGAGGACTCATCAGAATATTTGGCAAAAAAAGAGTTTTTTGCCAAGATCATCACCATCTATGGACGCAATGCCGTTTTGGAAGCGTTGGAGGATCAAAACCTAACTATACACAAACTCCACCTCTCTAGCTCCAACAAAAAAGTGGCTCAACTAGATAAGATGGTGAGTATAGCCAACCAAAGAGAGATAGAGATCGCCTATCATGACAAAAAAGGACTCTCTCGTATATCCAAAAACAGCAAACAAGACCAAGGCGTAGCACTAGATATTGTACTAAAACACGCCATGAGCGAAGATGAGTTTTTACAGAAGCACAAAAGCTACAAAGTGATAGCTCTTGATGGCATCCACAACCCTCAAAACCTAGGTATGATAATCCGTTCCTGCACAGCAGGTGATGTAGATGCGATTATCCTCCCTACCAAAAACTCAGCTCAAATTACACCTCTAGTGATCAAAGCAAGTGTCGGGACACTCTTTAGTCTCCCAATTATTAAAAGCAGTAACTTAATAAAAACATTAGAGAAATTTAAGCACTCAAACGCCAAACTATACACACTCTCCTCTCACGCCAAACAGAGCTACAGAGATGAGGTCTACTCAGATAAGACTATATTTATACTAGGAAACGAGAGTGAAGGGGTGAGACCAGAGGTAGAGAGACTCTCTACAGCTTCTATCGCTATTCCTATGAAGCGAGGAGTTGAGTCGCTTAATGTGGCTGTTACTGCCTCTTTGTTGGCTTTTTTGTAGGGTGAGTTAGCTCACTCCACAATTGTATAAATGGAGAATAAAATTTAAAGATAGCTCTTAATTACTCAAAGGGATTTAGTAACTGTTCTGTTTGGTTATAGTTTAAACTCTCTGAAAGCTGATAGAGTTTTGCTTTTTTATATACTTACTCTTTTGAGATTGTGCGATAACATTTTGTTTTATTCTTGTAGATGAAGTCTGTGGATTATAATTAACTTGGATTATTTTCTTCCCTTTTGATTTAAGGTACTCTTCCACTGCAATATTATGTGGTTTATTCCCCCAATCCCCTCCAACAACAAAAATATCTACATCCAACTCTTTACACGCCGATACATATTCAAGTTCATTATATGCTCGTACATCATCTACACATTTTAGAGCTTTAATCATTTCCATTCTTTGCTTTAATGGAATAACAGGAACATTTGGTTTATAGGAGTTTACTACTTCATCCGAAGCAACACCCACAACAAAAGTATTACCCAATGTTCTACAATGTTCTAACAAAACCAAATGACCCACATGTAACAAATCAAAAGTACCAACAGTATATACAGTCATAATTTAATTTCCTTTAAATATTAATATGAGGCACAATACTCCTTTTATACCAAATATATGGCACATAATGGTATTATTCGAACAAATTTACTTATTTATACACAAAGGACTTACTTTTATGTCAAACAAAAACTCTACAACTGTAGAAAATCAACCAACTATCTTATCTTATGTCAAAGACCTACCAAATCTTTTATCACTTTCTGGATTAGCTTGTACTATTTTGGCTATCTATTTTAGTCTCATGGGTCTTTATACCGCTGCTATGATTGGTATGGTTTGGGCTGTCGCTTTTGATTGGGCTGATGGATTGGTTGCTAGAAAATTAAAGGGTAGAACAGCTACAGATGCTAAATTTGGTGGACAACTTGATGTTGTGATTGATATAGTAAGTTATGGTGTAACTCCTGCTATTTTGCTTTTGAGTTATGGAAAATTTGAGCCTATATATCTGATAGGAGCATTTATAATGTTATCAGCAGCAGCCATTCGTCTCAGTTATTTTAGCACTTATGGATTAGCAGGTGGTACAAAATATACAGGACTTGCTCTTGATAATAACAGTCTGATTTTGGTTTTTGTATTTTTATTCGAAGGTCTTTTTACTCATGGTGCTTTTTCTGTGGTTCTCTATATGAGTGGAGTTGGTCTTGCTATTTTAAATGTGTCAAATATCAAAACACCAAAACTTTCAGGAAACCCTAGAAATGTCTATCTACTTGGAGCTTATACTCTTGGAATTACAGCTATTTATGGCTTACAACTTATATAAATTTTAAGGCATTGAAAATTGATAATTTGGGTCAAGCATATTTTTATTAAAATAGTTTGCCTTTTCAAACTCAATAACATTAGTTCCAATATTTGGAATTGATGGACACAGAGAAGCCAAATCTTTAACTATTGTTTTTGATAAGTTTGCTTTTTGTTCGATACTCCTACCTTCCATTATATTTGAAAATACATGAATAAAATTCTCTTTTTTATCCCCAGTGGAGTATTTTTCAAAAGAGTTAATTCTTACTTTTACATCATTTTTATTAAATAATTTTGTTGAAACAGCAGACAGATGAACTTGTTGAATTATCTCATCTTCTGAATGTAATTTAAAAATATCTTTTGAACAATCTATTATAAAATGTGGCATTTATATACTTCCTTTTTTCTTGTAAATATCGGTAGCCAATTGAGTATTGTAGCTTATTTGGTTTTAGAGGTTGGTTTTGCTACTGTCTTTGTTGGCTTTTAAATTAAGAAGCTACCTTTGCCCCAAAAGTCAAAAAGAATCAAAACAAGAGAGAGAATAAAACTAAATTATAGATCTATTCTCCATATAACTCTACCTAAAACGAAATCCCCCCAGAGATCTCAGGATAACCTCTTGTTGAGCTATCATCTCCACTCTCTGTAACCTCTTGAACCCAACCAAATGAGACATAAGAGTTTGG
>Ga0256827_10002981_pt1 | contig 10811 bp, 10 predicted proteins | sample CV84metaG_FD_185977 | JGI IMG/M metagenome (GOLD analysis project Ga0256827, IMG submission 185977) | Hydrothermal vent microbial communities from East Pacific Rise, Pacific Ocean - CV84 | ecosystem: Environmental > Aquatic > Marine > Hydrothermal vents | place: Pacific Ocean: East Pacific Rise...
AGTAGTTCATAGGTTAGGCAACATCTGTGAGAGTATAGGGTATGTTATACTTTTCCAGTAAGGCAATGTACTGCCCAAAGGTTTCTTTTGTTGCTTGTGCATCATCAGAGGCTACTGAGAGGCTTACGGACCACCCAATGTCTAGTAGTTTAGGCAATGATGAGACTTCTACATTGCTAGGGGTTTGTTCCATGAGTTCTATAAAAATATTTTCTTTACATTCAGCTGTTAATGTGTGTCTAAAGGTCTCTTTTTTCTCAGGTATGAGTTTATTAAGTATCTTTTTTACCATAGGATGGCTCATCTCAGGAAATCCTGGCATAAAAAAATAGCGTTCATCTAGACTAAAAGCAGGTATTTTATTGACAGGGTTATCTAACAAATCAGCACCCTTTGGTAACTCTGCCATTTTAATGGGATGAGGGTAGGCATTGTCTCCTAACTTCTCTTCTATAATCTTCTTAGCTTCTTCATGCACCACAAATTCACCGCCACGCAGAGCAATAGCCGCACATTTACGTGTATGATCATCAGGTGTAGAGCCTATGCCACCAAAGCTAAAGAGTACAGGGTTAGGCTGAGAGGCTATAAATTTGATAGTCTGTATAATAAGTGCAGGGTTATCTTCTATGACAAAAGAGCCTGTAAGTTTATGCCCTTTCTCTGTTAGGGCTTTACTGATGAAGTCAAAGTGTGCATCTGTTCTTCGTTGATTGAGGATTTCCGTGCCTATGATGAGGGTGAAGAATTTTTGGGTATTTGGCATGGGGATACTCTTTAGTTTTATTTTTGTATATTATAGGCTTTTTTTCTTAGTGATGTTGGTTAAATATTTACTTTGAATTATTAAAAAAATTACCCTATGAGTTCCATGTTTATACTATTTATACATTATAAAAGTATAGAAAGTTGACAATTTTGTGTTATACTTTTATATCAATAATATTAATAATAAGGTATATAGTATATGGAAATAATAAATTTAAAAAAATTATTTAAAAAAAATAAAGAAAAGCATAATAAAATATTAAAAGTAACAGTTGTTGGTATTTTAGCTTCTAGTTTTGTAAGTGCAGGTTCTTGTAGTAATGGATTTTGTGGAGGTGTTGTGGCGCCATATATCCCAAGTGATATTCAAGAGAATACAAATCTACAACCATTTAATTTGTTAAATAAAAAACAAATAGAAAAAGCGTATAAGGGATGGATTTTAGTGGACAATGGTGGAGACAACAATATTGGTGAGAACCGTTTGATGTCTGGTATTGATTTTAATTCTATGTTAAAAGATGGAGATAAGCTATCTTTATTTGGTCTCATTTCTAGTGAAAATTTAAAAAATGGAAAATTAGCTTATGCATACCCATTAAATTGGAACGATATTATAGTTGAAGCATCATATATTCAAACTAATTATAGTTTAGATGAAATTCAACCAGGCGTTAAAGGTATAGGAACAAATTCTGGAATAAAAGGAAAAATCATTTATCCTATGATTAATTCAGAAAAAGAGAAATTAAAATTTTCTTTGGCATTTACAAATAGTCAAATAGATGAAGAACGAGATTCTGGTTCCTTTATATCAAAAAATGGAAAAAGAGCATATTCTGCAACAGCTAATATTGATTTTGAAACAAAAGCATATCCATTATTTGATTTAGATGTTAATCATAAACTTTCTTTAGGTATTACTACAGGAAAGTTGAGCTTTGATAATGAAGCTGATGAAAAATTTGATAAAAAAACACTGAATACACAGGGAAATTATACAAAGATAAACCTTGATTATAAAAATACACTTGCTATATCTGACAATATTAGTATGGAGTCTAAAGTTAGAGGACAATATGCACTAAATAATAAAAACTTAGATGATAGTGAATCTTTTACAATAGGTGGTACTAATGGTGCTAAATTATATGAAGAAAGTACTACCTATGATTCAAATGGGGTTTTTCTAAATATAGAAGGAAAATATAAATTACCAGAATTTAGTTCAATTAAAAATAAGGTTGGTATTTTTTATGATTATGGAAAAATATGGGCTTCTGATTCAGGAACAAGTACTGATGATAAAATATCTGTCCAAGATATTGGATTAGGTCTTTATACGAATTATAAAAAGTTTTTCTCAAGAGTTCAAGCAGCATATATAATTGGAAATCCTGATGTGTCTACAAAAGATGATAAAGATTATAGAATTATTGTCCAAGCGGGGATTATATTTTAAAATAAGTTAGAACTAAAGTATAATAAATAGGGTCTAGTAAACTTTAAGATATCTTTTTGGCTCTTCAAAGTTTTACTAGACCCAATTTATTTATATATTTAAAATCTTTTTCCCACTTTTTTATTTAATTTTTTCTTATATGATAAAGTTCTTCAATTTCTGATGCACCTAATGCTCTATTATATATTCTAAGGTCATCCAATCTTCCTTTATACGAATAGTTGTAATCACTATGATTATAGTTTGTATTATAACCAGAAAAAGTACCAATAAACCACTTATGTTGCATATTTAGAATTTGATCAGAAACACTATGCCTATAATATGTTGGGTGAATTAATTTTCCATTTATGTAGGTATAGTCGATATCACTTTCTCTGATAAAAGACATATGTACCCATTTTTTGTTAAAATTATATGGCGTATCCAATTCAGTGGAAATATTGTATCCACCATAACCTTTGCTTATGGCATTATGTATTTCTGATTTATATGATGTTATATCGTATATTAAAGAAAAACCATCTTTGAATATATTGCTATTGGATGTAGTTGATGAGTGTGCATGACCATCAAAGATGTAGTGTCTCATTCCTTTAACATCATTACTATTTTTTGCATTTAAATATGTCCATACAGTAATTGTGAAGTCTTGCATATGTGAAACATTGGATTTGGGGTAAATTGTAATATAGTCATTTATTCCATCAAAGCTAGCAGATTTACCAATTATGCCGGTACTATATTTGACACCACCATGTGCAATACCATTATTGTTATTTGAGGAGCTATCATATGTATTACCCTCAAATTTATAGTGAGCAACTAATCCAAAGGAAAGAGTACTATCAGGGACAAACATTGTAATATTGCCCATTAAAATTGGTATATATTTTATGGTTGATGCATAGAGAATTGTATTTAAAGATATAAATATGAGTAAAAATATTTTTTTCATAAGTTAGTAGCCTTTTTTGTTAATAAAATTAAATATTATAGAAGAAAAGATAAATTTTATTCTTCTATATAATTCTTAAGTTTACGCCCAACCTTAGGGTGCTTAAGTTTCTTAATCGCAGAAGACTCTATCTGCCTTACTCTCTCACGTGTTACAGAGAGTTCTTTACCTATCTCTTCTAGAGTTCTGTCACTCTCATCTTCAAGCAGACCGAAACGCATACGAATGACTGCTTTTTCACGCTCATTGAGTTGGTCTAGTACTTCATCTATTTGGTTGTTTAGGTCATCTTTTAATACCACATCTGTAGGGCTTAGTGTGGTTTTATCTTCGATGAAGTCACCAAATCTACCATCATCTTCATCACCTACCGGTGTTTCTAGTGATACTGGCTCTTTAGTGATTTTAATGACGTTCTTCACTTTATCTACAGAAAGTCCTACTTCTTCTGCGATAGTGTCAAGATCTGGCTCTTTTCCTGTCTCTTGGAGGTGTTTACGTATAATTTTATTGATACGGTTAATCGTCTCAATCATATGGATAGGGATACGAATCGTTCTTGCTTGGTCGGCAATGGCACGAGAAATTGCTTGACGTATCCACCATGTTGCGTATGTAGAAAATTTGTATCCTTTTTCATATTCAAATTTATCGACGGCTTTCATAAGTCCGATGTTACCTTCTTGGATAAGGTCAAGGAATGGAAGTCCACGGTTGGTATAACGCTTAGCGATACTCACAACCAATCTAAGGTTAGATTTTGCCATACGTGTTTTAGCTACTTCTGACTTGGCTTTACCTTGACGGATTTGACCTAGGATGGCTTGTAGTTTCTCTTCACTGAGATCAAAACCACCTTTAGATGCCTCACGTGTTTCAAAAAGTTTTTTTATTTCTACATAGGTAGATACCATTGTAGTTTCAGGAACAGCATCGATGATATCATCTTTGTCCATGTTAATAATGTTATCTAGTAATTTTATATGGTTTTCTTTGAGTGTGTCGTTAAAGAGAGGAAGTTTATATTCTAAACGTTTGAGTTCTTTGTCAAAAGAGTCATCAGAACGTAGAGCAGTTTCCATCGCTTTTACGAGTTCATTAATCAGTTTAGATGTTGGTCCTAAGTCTAAAAGAGCAGTTTTAAGCAACTCTTTTTTAAATGCAATTTTAAGACGTTCATGTAAGATTTTTACTTCGTCTGTTTCAGTTTCTAAGAAAGCATCTAAATCTTCACGAGATTTCATCCACTCTTTTTTTGCTTTTTCTAAAGCTTTAAAACTTTCTATGACTTGTTTAACACGTTTATCATCTTTGGGTGCTTTTTTCTCTTCAGTAGCTTCTTCTACTACTTCTTCTGTATTATCATCATCATTCGATGCTTTTTCATCTTCAAATGATTTAAAGAGTTCTTTTACACGTCTTTCACGGTTAAGTAGAGGCTCTTTATAGTTGATAATATATCCAATAAGGTAAGGAACAGAACAAATAGCATCAATAATGATATCTTCTCCCTCTTCAATAGTCTGAGAGAGATCTACTTCTTCTTCTTTGGTAAGTAGTGGGATTTTACCCATCTCACGTAGGTACATACGTACAGGTGAATCAGAACGGCTCCACTCTAGAATCTCTTTCTCTTTATTAAGGTCAAAGGCATCTTCGCCACTTTCAGTGAGTTTTTTACGTACAGCCTCTAGTCTTTTCTTCTCTTTATCTGTGAGATATTTGGCATAATCAGAAGCAGAGATTATTTCTGTTTTTGCATCATTTGCTATTTTATGGATTTTTTTAGCTTGTGCAGCTGTTGGTTGTTTAGTAAACTCTTTTGCGATATTTTCTAGTGTGACTACATCGCCTTTTTTCTTGGACTTAAATAGTGCCTCTATGTTTTTCATGCTGTCTTTTGCTGCCATGTGAACCCTTGAAAGTATGAGGTGAAATTCCTCAGATAATATTAAGGTGGATTATACCGAAAATTTATTGATTTTTGGCATTAAGTTTGATAAATTTTAAATTTTTGGCTATAATCGCGAAAATTTAAAAAGGGCTCAATACCCAATAAAGGACATAAGTTTGCAAGGTAAAGTTTGGAAATTTGGTGATAATATCGATACTGATTTGATCATCGCAGCACGTTATCTGAATACTTCAGATGCAAAAGAACTTGCATCTCATGTGATGGAAGATGCAGATCCAGAGTTTGTCTCGAAGATGTCTGCAGGTGATATTATTGTAGCGGGTGATAATTTTGGGTGTGGTTCTAGTCGTGAACATGCACCTATTGCACTAAAAGAAGCAGGTGTATCAGCAATTATTGCACCTACATTTGCACGTATATTTTATAGAAATGCATTTAATATGGGATTACCTATCTTTGAACTAGCAGAATCAGCAGAAATAAATGAGGGTGACACAGTAAGAGTAGACATGGATGCAGGGGAAGTGATAAATGTAAGTCAAGCAAAGACCTATAAGTTTACACCAATACCAGCGTTTATGCAAGAATTAGTAGATACAGGTGGGCTTATAGAGTTCGCTAAAAAAGAGATAAGAGAGAGTAAATAGTATGAGTAATAGTTATAAAATTGGTGTCATAAAAGGTGACGGGATCGGTCCTGAAATCATAGATGAAGCGATAAAAGTATTAGATGCAGTCTCTGTTTCTCAAGGTTTTAACCTTAAGTATGAAGAGATGTTACTTGGTGGTGCAGCCATTGATGAAACAGGTGTACCATTACCAGAAGAGACTATTCAAGGTGTCAAGAAGTGTGATGCCGTACTTTTTGGTGCTATAGGTGGTCCTAAATGGGATGAACTTGAGCGACATCTACGTCCCGAGTCTGGACTACTAGGACTACGTAAAGAGATGGGAACATTTGCCAACCTACGTCCAGCAATGGTATATGATGAATTAGTAAATGCATCTAGCCTTAAAGCAGAAGTAATTCAAGGTGTCGATATCATGGTAGTACGTGAGCTTACAGGTGGTATCTATTTTGGTCAACCACGTGAGTATAATGAAGATAAGTCTTATAACACGATGGTATATACCCGTGAAGAGGTACAGCGTATAGCTGTAGTAGCTTTTGACATTGCTATGAAACGTGATAAGCGCGTCTGTTCTGTTGATAAAGCCAATGTACTAGAAGTGAGCCAATTTTGGAGAGAAATCGTAGAAGAAGTTGCCAAAGATTATCCCGAAGTAGAACTTTCTCATATGTATGTAGATAATGCTGCGATGCAACTCATCCGTGACCCTAAACAGTTTGATGTCATTTTAACAGGAAATATCTTCGGTGATATCCTCTCTGATGCTGCATCAATGCTCTCTGGGTCTATAGGGCTTTTACCAAGTGCCAGTACAGGTAAAGGTGTAGGACTCTTTGAACCTATCCATGGATCTGCTCCCGATATTGCTGGACAAGGAATTGCTAATCCCTTAGCAACTATCTCATCTGCATCTATGATGCTTCGCTATGCACTAGGTGAAAATGAAGCCGCAGATAAAATAGATGATGCTATAAAAAAAGCACTTTCAGAAGGGTACCGTACAGGTGACCTCGGTGATTATGATGCAAAAGAAATTATGACGTGTTCAGAGATGGGTGATATTGTCGCAGATTATTCATCAAGATAGGACGCAAAATGAGCAAAGCTCATCTTTACTACGCTGACGCTGAGTTAACTTCAGCAGTTGGCTCACGCAACTTGTTGCGTTTAGAAAAGTATAAAGCTTTTCTTTGATATTAAATAAGGTTTCTCATGGAAAAACGTGCAAGAGTACTTATAGACTGTAACGATGCTAAGGGATTAGTCTATAAAATTTCTAAAGTATTTTATGACAGAAATTTAAATATAGATAACAACCGTGAATATGTAGATAAAGAACATGGTCGTTTTTTTATGCGTACAATTGTTACGGGGGCTTTCAATATTAAAGAGTTAGAAGATGAGTTACGTACTGTAACTCCTCCTGACGCACATATTAGAGTAATTGAACCTAAAGATAAAAATATTATTCTTATGGTCACCAAAGAGTCTCATGCATTGGGTGATATACTTATTCGTTATGCTGCAGGTGAACTAGGTGCAAATATTAAATGTGTGATAGGTAATCATGAGATACTTCGAGGTCTTGTAGAGCGGTTTGATATCCCTTTTTATCATATTCCCGCGGAAGGGCTTAGCCGTGATGAACATGAAGCCAAAATGATGGTAAAAATAGATGAATTTGAGTTTGACTATATAGTGCTCGCCAAATATATGCGTATTCTTACTCCTACATTTGTTAAAGCCTATACCCAAAAAATTATCAATATCCATCACTCATTCCTCCCTGCATTTATAGGGGCAAATCCTTATAAACAAGCCTTTGAAAGAGGGGTTAAAATTATTGGTGCTACGGCACACTATGTCACAAATGACCTAGATGAAGGACCTATTATCGCCCAAGACGTCATTCCTGTAACACACCGTCAAACATGGAGAGACATGCAACGCGCAGGACGTGATGGAGAGAAAATAGTACTTTCTCGTGCATTGGCACTGGTACTTAATGATAGAGTGTTTGTAAATGGAAATAAGACGGTAATATTTTAATAAGTATTAATTATGTTTACTATATTTCCCTTTATTAAAAGTGTGGCGTTATTATTCTCTTCATTTTTTTAAAAAAACGAAGCAAAAAAGCGTTATAGCTCTCGAATCGCTAGATTTTCTGGCACTAAATGCCGATGCAACCCGTCGCTAAAGTGTAAGTGGTGTGCAAGGGCGTTCACCATGACAAGACGCACGTTGTGCGATTAATGAAATAGCAAAAGGTAATGTATGTTTAATATCGTACTAGTAGAACCTCAAATTCCCCAAAATACAGGTACCATAGGTAGACTATGTGTAAATCTAGGTGCCACATTGCACCTCATAAAACCCCTAGGTTTTGATATAGATGACAAAGCCGTTAAGCGTGCAGGGCTTGACTATTGGAAACACTTGGACTTAGTAGTTTGGGAGAGTTTTGATGAGTACTTGGCCCAACATCCTATAGGGACTAGTTCTTACATGGGTACAACCAAAACGGATAATCTCTATTTTGATGCGCCTTTTAAAAAAGGTGACCATATACTTTTTGGCTCTGAGACAAGAGGTATTGATGAAAAGGTACTTTTATCACATCCTGAGCAGTGTATTACTATCCCTATGGGTGGTAAAGGTAGAAGTTTAAATCTTGGTGTGAGTGTAGGAGTGGTAATATATGATGCCTTACGACAAAACTACGAAGGTTTTGAAAAAATTACTATAGCCAATAGTTTAAAGGATTAATATGTCATTTGGAGATATTTTATATATTATTGCAATTTTTCTGTTTTCATATTTAACATTTGGCATTGTGAGAGGTTATTTTAGAGCAAAATTTGATGATGAAGGTAGACGTAAGGATATGCAAAAGCCAAAAGATAAAGAAGAAGAGACTAAATAGTCTCTTTCTTATCTTCTTTTGTATCTACTTTTATTATAAAGTGCCATAGCATCAGGCATCAGCTTTTTAATATTAGCTATACGACTGGCTGGGGCAGGATGTGTTGACATATATTCAGGAATTCTTTGGTTGTGTTTACCGAATTTATTCCAAAATGTTAGTGCTGCTCTTGGATCATAACCTGCTTCAGCCATAAGCATTAGACCAATACTATCTGCAGCTGTTTCATTTTGACGTGAATAGGGTTTAATATATCCTAGTGTAGCACTTTGACCATATACTTGATTGACAGTTTGTGCAGTTTGTTTGTTGATTCCTGCTACACCCATACCTACTTGAAGTAGTGCACCTACTAGACCAGCTTTTTGTTGGCGTGCAGCTGACTTTACACCATGAGAACGTAGTGCATGGGCTACTTCATGTCCTATAACAGCTGCTAACTCTGATTCATTTGCTGCATATTTAAAGAGACCTGAATATACAAATACTTTTCCTCCAGGGAGTACAAAAGCATTAGCTTGTTTGTTATTTGCTACTAGGTGGTACTTCCATTTGAAATCTGGACGACCAGATACAGATGCGATGCGTGATCCTACATTGCGTACAGCATTATAATATTGACCACTTCTTATAAGTTTTACTTTTCTTAGCATTTGTTGTTCTTGTTGAGCACCGAGATTACTCTCTTGTTGTGGTGACATCTTTCCACTCATACATCCTGACAGTACAATGGTTGAGACAATGGTAAGAGATACTTTAACTAGTTGATTCATAGTTGTCCTTTATTTCATAGTGAATAATTATAACTTAAAGTAAATTAACAAACCATAACCACCTATTTACCAACTTTTAGATAAAATATATCAATCAACTATTTACTAGGAAATCCTAATTATGACACAAGCATTACTCATTGAAATAGGCGTGGAAGAACTACCTGCCATACCATTATTAAAAATCGTAAAAAATATAGAAAAATCATGGACTACTATACTTACAGAGTATAACCTTGGCAATGATTTTGAATTTATTTATACTCCTAGAAGATTAGTACTTAAACACACAGCAATGCCTGTGAAGCAAGCAGATACAATGGTGGAGTTTTTTGGTCCTCCTGTGGTAGCTGCACTGAAAGATGGTGAACCTAATAAAGCAGCTGAGGGCTTTGCGCGTAAGTGTGGGGTAGACTTTACTGAGCTTGGACGTGCTGAGAAAAATGCTAAAGAGGTACTCTACTTTAAAAAAGAAGAGAAGGGTGCTCAGACTGCTTCTCTACTGCAAGAGATGTTAGAAAAATGGATAGCTTCTATGGCATTTGGAAAGATGATGCGTTGGGGATCTAGGTCTGACGAGTTTATCCGTCCTATACGTTGGCTACAAGTACGTATGGGGGAGAGTTCTGTACCTGTAACACTCTTTGGTGTAGAGTCTGACACTAAAACCTATGTACATCGTATGGTGAGCTATGATGCAGTAGAAGTACCTAGCATAGAAGCTTATGATGATGTCCTTGCCCAAGGTGCGGTAATGTTACAGCCTAAAGAGCGCGAAGCTCTCATCTTGGCAGAGTTTGAGTCACTAGAAAAAGAACACAATGTTCTTATAGAGATAGATAGAGCTTTATTGGCTGAAGTAGTAGCTATTACTGAAAACCCTAAAGCGTTACTAGGTACATTTGATGCGCTTTTTTTAGAGCTTCCACCTGAAGTCATCATCACTTCTATGAAAGAGCATCAGCGTTACTTCCCTGTGTTTGAAAACGGAAAAATAGCCAACAAGTTTGTCGTGGTGTCTAATGCCTATACCGATGATTACTCTAAAGTAGTAGCAGGTAATGAACGTGTACTTAAACCGCGTCTAGCAGATGGACTCTTCTTCTACAAAAATGACTTGAAGCAAGGGCTCAGTACAGATGGACTTGAAAAAGTGCAGTTCATCGATGGACTAGGAACACTTGCTGACAAGATAGTAAGAGAGAAGAACATTGCTATGCGTCTACTGGGTCTTTACATGGAAAAGGTAGAAGCACAAACAGGCAAAAACAATGTAGAACTAGAAAAACTCATGGACAAGTCTGTAAACCTTGCAAAAGCTGACCTTATGAGTGAGATGGTCTACGAGTTTACAGAACTTCAAGGGCTTATGGGGTA
>Ga0256827_10002982_pt1 | contig 10808 bp, 10 predicted proteins | sample CV84metaG_FD_185977 | JGI IMG/M metagenome (GOLD analysis project Ga0256827, IMG submission 185977) | Hydrothermal vent microbial communities from East Pacific Rise, Pacific Ocean - CV84 | ecosystem: Environmental > Aquatic > Marine > Hydrothermal vents | place: Pacific Ocean: East Pacific Rise...
TAAGACACCAGAGCTATCTGCTTCAAATCCGACACGGTTACAACTTATAAGAGGAATCCCATTGGCAATAGCGTGTGCACGTTGAATGGTTATCCAACTTTGAAGTTGTCGCTCTTTCTCCTCTTGAGTATCTTCATCAAACCAACCAATGGCTGTGGGGTAGATGAGTATCTGTGCTCCTTTGAGGCTCATAATGCGTGCAGCTTCAGGGTACCATTGGTCCCAGCAGATAAGCACACCTAGCTTTCCCACAGAGGTTTGAATGGGTTCAAACCCTAAATCTCCAGGAGTAAAGTAGAACTTCTCATAAAAAGCAGGGTCATCGGGAATGTGCATTTTTCGGTATTTTCCAGCAATAGAACCATCAGACTCAAAGACAACAGCAGTGTTATGGTAGAGTCCTGCTGTACGCTTCTCAAAGAGTGAGGTTACGAGTACCACACCAGCCTCTTTTGCCACACCACTCCAGTAGATAATGTCCTCTTCGTAGCTATCGGCGTAGCGTAAAAAGTCGGTGTTTTCACTTTGACAAAAATATTCATTTTGATGTAACTCTTCTAAGACAATAAGCTTTGCACCCTCTTGGGAAGCACGCTTGATGGCTTGGGTTGTCTTGGCAATGGTTGCCTCTTTTGTGTTATAATAGGGTTGTTGAATGAGTGCTACTTTCATAGTGGCATTGTAACATAAATTGTAAGAAAAAATGACCTATCAAAGGAACCAAGATGAAACAGACAACCCTTTTTTTAACCCTCCTTTTAACACTTGTAGGGTGTGGCTCAACACAGACAACCTCTCTTGTTAGACCCACACTGAAACAGAGTACAACCCCCTATCTAGCACCAAAACTCTCCTCTAAAGAGCGTGCTTCTTGGTTAGCACAACTTAACGCTATTCGTGCAAAAGGGCGTATCTGTCAAGGTGCAGGATACTTCCCTCCAGCACCTCCTCTTCGTTGGAGTCATGCACTCTATCTCTCAGCAAAAGAGCATAGTGATGATATGCAAAAGAGTCACACCTTCTCTCATACTGGTTCAGCAACCAACGCAGATTGGACAGCACAACGTAAAGGGTTAAAGCGAGGGAGTCAATTTTATGAACGTATTCTTCAAAATGGCTATGGAGGATACGCCTATGTGGCTGAGAATATTGAGATGGGTTCAACCAATGCCCAAGAGGCACTTACCCATTGGCTACACTCCTCTGGACACTGCCAAAATATCATGAACCCACACTTTAGTGAAGTGGGTATGGCTCAAACACAACGCTACTGGACACAAGTCTTTGCCACACCGTTACGATAAAGAGATATCTTTTATGTCTATGTATCAACTCTTTACTTCTATTGTTTCAAAAGGAGCAAAGAGTAATACCTATAAATTTGCTTTAGCCAAGTTTCTTCTTGATTATGCTAAAAGCCAAAAATTAAAAGAGCAAGATTATCAGATAAGCTATACTGAAATAGCCACCAAGTTTTTAGAATACTATTGGTTTCAAGAGTGTAAGTATAAATTTAAACAAGATTTCAATAAAGACAAAATGCCTGTTGTTATTGGAATTATTCAAAAGCATTGTGGTACGGAGTATATATCTGACTCTTATGAAAAGTATTTTCAAAAGAGAAAAGAGCTTCAGAAAAAGATGATTTCTGAGATAGAGAAGAGGTGTTTAAATGATGTGATTCCTCGTTTTCAACCTCCAGAACAACAAGATTACTATCGTCATTTTCATAGTAGGGGAAAAGATGCTAAAAGCTATAAAACCTCTTCTGAAAAATATATTGTTTTAAACACTCAAGCATTAAAGTTTTTGAAAGAGGAGAATGAAATACTCTTAAAAATATTGGTTTTAGAGTGGGCAAAGTTTTTGGAAAAGACTAACTTTACTCCAAGGCTTATCTCTAAAATAGAACAAATGAAAGACCCTCCAAGAAGGTCATTAACTCAGTTTAGAAAAGTATTACTAGAGATGACTCAAGAGTGCTTTTATTGTGCTACACCATTAAAAGATGGAGATATTCACATTGACCACTTTATTCCGTGGTCATATATTTATGAAGATGCACTTTGGAATCTTGTTCCTGCTTGTAGTCGTTGTAATTTGATAAAAAGTGATGCTTTAGCACCTCAATCGTGTATGGAAAAAATGATTATTCGAAATGAAAGTTATAACTTAACCACAAGTAAGAGTGATGTGGAGGAGTATTATGAAAATTGTTATAAGGCAGGGTTTCAGATTTTAAACCAAGAGAAACTTGAGTGTAGAGGTGCTTAGGGTTTTTCTACAATACAAGTAAGCCAAATAATACCACCTCTACCTAATCCATCATTGGTTACTTCTGTATGTAGTAGCGTAAAGCCTTCTTTAATACAGAGTCTTATCCACTCCTTTTTAGAGAGGGAAGTAAAAAGTCTTTGATGTATATCTTGACCCTTTTGGTCTGTATCATCTCTTTGTATCGATACAGAGAAGAGGAGTTTCCCCTCTTTTTTCAATAAACGATAAATCTTTTGAAGGGTTTGTATTATCTCATCTTTACTTAAGTGCATCAGTGTAGCAATAGAGTAGATACCTTCAAAAGAGGCATCTGTAAAATGTAAGCCATGAGGTAGTTGTAGAGTAAAGAGATAGTGACTTAGTCTAGGGTGTCGTTTTTTTGCTTCTTCTATCATCTTTTTTGAACCATCTATGGCTATTATATTGTATCCATTTTCGTACATAAAAGAGGCATCTCTTCCTGAGCCACACCCTAGCTCTAAGAGGTGCTGGTGAGGTAAAAAAGACTCAAGAAGCCTCTGTTGTAATGTTGTGACATTGGCTAATTCATACCGTTTTGCAAGCTTAGATGCATTTTTTTCATAGTAAGAGAGGGTTGTATTCATAGTAGCTTCTCTTTTTTAGATGTTATCATAGCATCTAAAGGCTCAACTTTACACCCTCTTTGTCTCTATTGGTAACAGTTTTTTAAAAATGCTCTTGTGAGAGGGGGATTTGTAGGGTATCTTGGGTGAAAAGGTTTTAAGATAAAAAAAAGGAGAAACAATGTTAAGAAGAGAAGTATGGGGATTGGGTGTGATGGTGATTTTAAGTGGGTGTGGAGGTACAAGTGTCTCTAGTGACAGTAGTGCTGTCTCATCGGGTGATACATCTGAGGTAGTCACCGATAACTATGGGCGTAAAATTCCAACCCTCTCAGCAGAGGTGATTGGGGAGTATCTTGATGTCATTAACAAAGCACGTGCTTCAGAGCAAGATTGTGGGGAGTATGGGGTGTTTGAGCCTGCACCAGCACTATCGTGGAGTGATGCACTCTATAAAGCCTCTTATGAGCATACGCAAGATTTAGTAGAGAGTAATACGATGAGTCACAATGGTTCAGGGACAGAGTCGGACTGGACAGCTATGGATATACTTAACGGTACACCAAGTAGTATGAAAGAGCGTATTGAGCGTTATGGATATGTTTACTACTCAATTGGAGAGAATATTACAGCAGGAACGGAGCGTGACACAGCCCAAGAGGCGATTGACTCTTGGTTAGCGAGTGATGGACACTGTGCGAATTTAATGAGTACAAAGTATACAGAAGTAGGTATGTCATACCTTATGGGGGAAGATACAAACTACACCCACTACTGGACACAGAATTTTGGTAAGCCTCAGTAGGCTATCTGCATGGTAGAGCAGTGGAGGCTTCCTCCTTGTTCTATAAGTTTAAGGCAGTTGATGGGGATAATCTCTTTTTGAGGAAAGAGGGTTTGAAAAATTGTATGGGCTACGCTATCGGCAGGGTCATTGTAGGTAGGGTAGAGTAGGGCGTGGTTGGTAATGAGAAAGTTTGCATAGGTTGCTGGTAGACGTTGAGCATCTTTGACAATCGCACGAGGCATAGGAAGAGCGACGAGTTTATAGGGTTTACCCTCAAGGGTACGAAAGGCTTGAAGCTCCTTTTTCATCTGCTGAAGGCTTTGGTAGTGTTCATCTGCCTCATCTTCACACGCAACATAGGCAATGGTTTGAGGGGCAACAAAGCGTGCAAGGGTATCGATATGGCTGTCTGTATCGTCACCTGCTAAGTAGCCACTCTCTAACCATAAGACCCTTTGTGTACCAAAGTATGCTTGTAGTTTTTGCTCAACCTCCTCTTTAGACAATCCACCATTTCTGTTAGGGTTACAGAGACACGTTGAGGTTGTAAGAATGCTTCCTACACCATCACTCTCAATAGAGCCACCTTCTAAGACAAACTCAATACGCTCAAGAGGGGTAATACCCATATATCCCTTTTGGTGAAGCGTCTGGTTAACCTGATTGTCAAGTGAGGCTTCAAACTTTCCACCCCACCCATCAAAGGTAAAATCTAAAAGCTTCTTCTCTTGGTTTTCATAGAGGCTTAAAAAGCCATAGTCACGAATCCACGTATCATTTGTAGGTATCTCAATAAAGGTGATGTTTCGGGTACTACAAAAGTGTGAAGCAATAGACGCTTTGTTGTCACAGACAATATAGACAGCTTGGTTGTAGGCAATGGCTTGTGCAATACGAATAAAAGGGCTAAGGGCTTGTGTAAGCCCCTCTTTTGCCCAATCGGTCTTTTCGTGAGGAAAACTTAAGAGTACACACTGTTGCTTCTCCCACTCAGCAGGGAGGCGTTTAGTCAAGCTCACACGGTTCACTTACTTTTCCTTCATTGCTCTCTTTGATGCTATGGATTAACTCTTTTATGAGAAATCCTACAAAAATAAGGGTCAATACCATACCCACTACCATTCCAATTTGTAACCCATTCATTTTAATCCTTCTTCGCTATAATCACACTATGGCAACGATAAAACTATCTAAAAAAAATTTCTATCATAATCTTAACCAAATCACGCTTCAGACTGGCTCAGTAGAGAAGATAGCCATTGTTTTAAAAGACAATGCGTATGGGCATGGTCTTGTGGAGATGGCACGACTTGCTTGTGAGTATGGCATTACCAAAGCTGTGGTAGGGACAACACAAGAGGCTGAGGCTATTTCAGCATTTTTTACAGAGGTAGTGGTTTTAGGAGATACCCCCAAAGTAGAGGGGGGCTTTACGTATGTGTTAAATGCTCTAGAGGCTATTGCAAGTGTCCCTTTTGGGGTGAAAGTAGAGTTAAAAGTAGACACAGGTATGCACCGTAATGGTATTGAACTCCATCAGTTAGAAGAGGCTCTGTTTCACATTCAAGAGAGAGGATTACTCCTACAAGGGGTGATGACACACTACCGAAGTGCCGATGTGTTAAGCAGTGAATTTTTTTGGCAACAGAAGCGTTTTGAAGTGGTTAAGCAGAGGGTTAAAGAGGCTGGTGTTGAGGGGGTGCGTTTTCACTCTCATAACTCAGCGTCTATTTTACGCACACACCATTTTAGTGAAGATTTTGTACGTGTAGGTATTGGTGCGTATGGGTATAGTGAACTCCCTCCTCTTTTTAATGTGGTCAAACTTAAACCCGTCCTCTCTCTTTGGGCAAAACGTATGGCAACACGTCATCTCAAAAAGGGGCAAAGGGTAGGGTATGGAGGTGATTTTATTGCACCTAAAGATATGGTTGTCTCTACGTATGATGTTGGGTATGGTGATGGGTTAATGAGAGGGTTGTTTGAGGGGAATTTCTTAACCCCTAGTGGGCATCACCTCTTAGGACGTATCTCTATGGACTTTGTCACCTTTGAGGGTGAAGAGGAGGAGGTGTGCCTCTTTGAGAATGCCCAAGAGGTAGCAGAGGTGTTAGGAACTATCTCTTATGAGGTCTTAACTCAGCTTCACCCCTCAGTAAAAAGAGAAGTAGTAGAGGAGTGATGTACCCTTTTTGTTAAGAGGGAGAGCAAACTTCTTTTGTGCTATTTTTTTGAAAAGATGCTACAATATCTTTAAAATTAGAGGAGTGTGGTTGTGTTTCCCTCATCGTTACAGAGATTTTTAGGTTTCTTCTTTTTAGTGGTCTGTATGGGACTCTCTTTTAGCTATCCTCTTTTTGAACTCTTTTAAAAGGGCTTACGATGTTTGCCAAACCCTATATCCCCTCAACCAAGCCAGTGGCACAAAAGCCCTATCTTCTCTACTTCTTTTTGATACCTTTGGTGTTGGCACTGCTTCTTTCACTCATTGAGGTCAATCTGCGTGCTTTTTTACTCAATGGCGTACTCTTAAGCCTCTATTTGGGGACACTTTGGTTGAGTAAGCAGGGGTTTGAGGAGCGTTTAGCCTATGAGAATTCAAGCTTTGCAAAAGCCCCTCATCTTCCTTATTTACGCTTTGCATCACTGCTTTTGGGGGTGAGTGTTTGGTTTGCTTCGTATGTGGCATCTTCTCACACACTTCTTTCTTCTCTTTTTTTAGGTGTGGTTGCCTCTGTGGGGTATGGACTCTACTATGGGAGTGACCCCAAAGAGGATAAAATAGAGGGGTTAGAGCATATCTCTGATAGTTTTGTTGTAGAGGTCTTGACACAAGCCTATGAGAAGCTTCAACGTATGCAAAAGCGTTTAGATGTTTTAGAGATGACTCCATTAAAAGAGGAGATGACCCAAGCGTTAGAGGGGGCAAGACGGGTGGTAAAGCGTTTAGAGAGAGAGCCTGAGAAGATTCGTCAAGCACGCACCTTTTTAATGGTCTACTTAGAGGGAATGGATGAGGTGATAGACTCCTATACACAGCTTCATCAAGAGGGACTCTCCGTGCAGACACAAGAGGAGTTACTCCTTCTCTTTGAAGCATTAGAGCAGAAGTTCCAAGAGGAGTTCCAACGCCTCCATACAAAAAGTCATTTTGATTTAGAGGTACGTATGGAGACATTAAAAACAGAGATAAATGAAGGATAAAGATGAAGTTAGAAGCAGAAATTGAAAACTTAAAAAAAATATTAGTTGATGATGAAAAATTTTATCAAGTTCCCGATTATCAACGACCATATTCGTGGGATAAGGATAATTTAGCTGATTTAGTAGATGATTTAGTCAATGCCTATCTTGGAGATAAAGAGGAAAACTATTTTTGTGGTTCACTGGTTTTAGTCAATGAACCACAAAGTGAAAGATTTGATATTATTGATGGACAACAAAGAACGACTACTTTTACAATTATTGCATGTGTATTTAGAGATTTATATTTTGATAAATTAAAAAATAGAGCAAAAGACTATATTAACAATTCTATACAAGACAAATATGATGAAAACAGAAGAAAATTAAAATTTTTAACAGATATCAAATATCAAAATGATTTTGAACAAACAGTTCTTAAAAAAATACAGTTTATTAAGACTAAAAATATAGAAAAAGATATTAAAGATAATAAATACTTACAAAATGCACACTATTTAAAAAATTTTATCACTGAAAAGGTTGACGAATATACAATAGATATTAATGATTTTGTTACTTGGTTTTATGAAAATATTGTATTAACAGTCATCACTTGTCCCTCTCAAGATAGTGCAATACAAATATTCAATGTTTTAAATGACAGAGGTATGCCTTTAAGTTCCATAGATATTTTAAAATCATCATTAATGCAAAAATTACAAACAAAAGAAGATAGAACAATCTTTAAAACGGTTTGGGGTGATATTCATTCTGAATTAAAATTTAATAATTTTGATATAGAAAGTATGTTAACAACTTACCTCTACTATAAAATCGCAACAAATCCTAAAAGTAGATTAGATAAAGAGTTGCTAAGTGTATTTGAAAAAGAAAAAACAAATTCATTAGATATTGTAAATGAAATTAATAACTTTTCCAAAGCATATATAGAACTACTAACTATTAATGATAAACATATTTTTTGTTTACGATACTTAAAGCATAAAATTTATTGGAATAGTATATTAGCAACAGCCATTTTTATCAAATATGATGAAATTGAAAAATTAAAAGAATTACTAGTAGCATACTATTATCAAAATTGGATTGCTGGTGCAACAGTAGCAAGAATAAAACAAACATCATTTAATATTTTAAAAGCAGTCAAAGCAAATAAAACAATAGACGAAATTCAAAAAGAGATGAAAGCTAATCTAGATAAATATAGTACAACAAAAACTTTTAATGATGAGATTAGAAGTAGTTGGGTATATGGAAGAAAATGGGATAAATCAATTTTATTATTAGTTGAATATTTTTCAGATGATAATCCAAATCCAACTTTTATACCTATGAATAGTAAACTACATTTAGAGCATATTCTACCTCAAGAACCAAAAAAATATGGATGGGATAAAATCTTTACAGTAGATGAAATTGAAGAATGGACAAATGCACTCGCTAATTTAACATTACTTTCAATGAAGAAGAATATACAAGCTCAAAATTATAATTTTCAAAAGAAAAAAGAAGCTTATCAAGATAAAGATAATGTTGAAACATCATTTAGAATGACTCAAAAAATTTTAGAAAATGATAAATGGGAAATGGAAGAGTTAGAAAAAAGAGAAGAAGTTTTAGTTGAAAAGATAAAAGAAAAAATAGATTTATTTTAGAGTGAGTTGATTCATTATGAGAGATAAACGCATAAGGAGAAGTGATGCAAGAAGTGTTGAAAGAGCAAGAGAGTCAGGGTGTAGTAGAAGTCTCTAAAGAGGCTATCTCTTTGGAAAAAGAGGAGGAGCAACGTCTGCTTGAAGAAGCGATGGCAGGCTTAAACATAGAAGATAGAACCACCGTTTTATCTTTTGGTAGTGAGGCACAAAAAGCACTCGATAGGGTCTCTCAAGAGATGCTTCATGGGGTGAAAAACAGTGAATTAGGTGATGCTGGCTCACTTTTAGGAGAGATGGTGAGTACCATTAGAGGCTTTGATGTGGGGGCATTTGACCCTCAAGAGAAGTTGTCGTGGTGGAAGAGATTGTTAGGGTTTACCAAACCAGTTGTTGCCTTTATTCACGCCTATGAAGAGGTGCGTGACCAGATTGATGTCATTGCGAATGATTTAGAGCGACACAAACGTCTTCTTTTAAAAGATGTCATCTCTTTAGATAAACTCTATGATGCCAACTTAACCTATTTTCACGCATTAGAGCGTTATATTCAAGCAGGAGAGATGGCTCTTGAGAAGATAGAGCGTGAGACGATTCCTCTTTATGAAGCCCAAATTCAAAAGGCTCAAGAGTCGATGTCTACTGTTCAAGCATTAAAAGATTTACGAGGTTTTCGTGATGATTTAGAGCGACGTGTGCAAGATTTGCGTCTATCGCGTCAAGTGACCATGCAGACCCTCCCTAGTATTCGTCTTCTACAAGAGAACAATAAATCGCTCATTGCCAAGATGAACTCTACACTGCTAAATACTCTCCCTCTTTGGCGTAATCAGTTGGCACAAACAGTGGCACTCTTTCGTACACAAGATGCTGTGGAGGCAACCAAGCGTGCGAGTGATTTAACCAATGAACTTCTAGAGCGTAATGCCGAAGGTTTACGAGAAGCAAACGCTGGTGTGAGGGCTGAGATGGAGAGAGGAGTGTTTGATATGGGTAGTATTGAACGTGCCAATGAGACGCTTATTGCTACGTTAAATGACTCTTTAGCCATTGCCAAAGAGGGTAAAAGGGCAAGAGAGGAGGCAAAAGGGCGACTCGTAGAGAGTGAAAAAGCACTCAAAGAGGCACTTTTAAGCCAACAACCCACCACCCCAACAGTGAAGGAGCAGTAATGGGACTATTTGATTGGATTTCAGGTTCATTTATTGATGTCATTGAGTGGACAGATGATTCACACGATACCATGGTCTACCGTTTTGAGCGTTATGGTAATGAGATTAAGTATGGTGCAAAGTTAACCGTTCGGGCTTCACAAGTAGCCATCTTTGTTCACGAGGGAAAGATTGCCGATATTTTAGAGGCAGGTATGTATGAGTTAGAAACCAAAAACCTCCCACTCTTAACCAATTTACAACATTGGCATCACGGCTTTAACTCTCCTTTTAAAGCAGAGGTCTACTTTGTCAATACCAAACGCTTTACCGACTTAAAGTGGGGAACCAAACATCCTATTGCTGTCAAAGATAGTCTCTTTAGTATGGTGCGTCTTCGTGCTTTTGGAAATTATGAGATACGCATTAGTGACCCTAAAACTTTTCTGTTAGAGATTGTTGGAACAGATGGACACTTTACCACAGATGAGATAGAGGAGCAACTCCAAAACCTTATTGTAAGCCATCTTCCCACCATTTTAGCCAAGAGTCAAAGCTCTATTTTAGATATGGCTGAGAACTACCAAGCCATCTCTAGTTACCTCTCTGAGCAGATGAGAGGCTACTTTGAAGCGTATGGGTTAGATTTGACCAAACTCTTTGTGGAGAATATCTCTCTGCCTCCAGAGGTTGCAAAAGCATTAGATGAGCGAACGAGTAGACAGATTACAGGAAATTTAGATGACCATTTAAAGTATCAAAGTGCTAAAGCTGTGGGGAGTGAGCAAGGAGCTATGTCGGAGATGGCAACGATGGCAATGGCAATGGGTATGGCACAGAGTATGGCTCAGCCTACCACCCAAACAGCTCCCTCTTCAGCTACGCCACCCCCTCTACCAACCCAAATACCCCCTTACTATGTTGCACGCGAAGGGAAGCAGTATGGTCCTTATGGTATGGAGGAGATTGTACAACAGATTACACAACAACGCCTTACTCCAGAGATGCTTGTATGGCAAGAGGGAATGAGTGGATGGAAACCAGCACGAGAGGTACTCTCCTCTTATTTTAGTACCACACCACCCCCTCTTCCTCCTCAACTCTAATGAGAAGAGATGCCCACTACCATACCTGTGCCTCTTGTGGAGGG
>Ga0256827_10002983_pt1 | contig 10805 bp, 13 predicted proteins | sample CV84metaG_FD_185977 | JGI IMG/M metagenome (GOLD analysis project Ga0256827, IMG submission 185977) | Hydrothermal vent microbial communities from East Pacific Rise, Pacific Ocean - CV84 | ecosystem: Environmental > Aquatic > Marine > Hydrothermal vents | place: Pacific Ocean: East Pacific Rise...
ACATATAGCCCGAGTGAATGCTAAAATAGAGTATGAGGCAGATATCATGTTTGTGGCAGCACAAAACCCCTGTCCTTGTGGCAACCTACTCTCAAAACGACATAGCTGTCGCTGTTCAGAAAAAGAGATTAAACGGTATGCCAATAAACTCTCGGATCCTTTTTTAGACCGTATCGATCTCTTTGTGGTGATGCAAGAGGTACAAAGTAGCGATACCAAAGATCTAGACTCTGCCTCCATGCATTTGGCTGTGATAGAAGCCTTTAAACGGCAAAAAGAGCGTAAACAACTACAACTCAATGGGAAACTCTCAGAAAAAGAGATAGAACGCTATTGTCTCTTAAATAATGAAGCACAAGAGATTTTGGAGACTGCGATTACAAATTTTGCACTTTCTCATCGCAGTATTGCTTCTATCAAAAAAGTAGGACGAACGATTGCTGATTTACATCAACATACAAAGATAGAGAAAAAAGATATGTTAGAGGCCTTAAGCTATAGACGAAGACGCTAGAGGAGGTTAAGCCCCTACAATCACTTTCGTAATGATAAAACCAGCGATAACTAACCATAAGAACATCGCGGTGGCTGTATAGATAGGTGCCAGTCCCAAACCTCTAAATTTGGTAAAAATAGTCCCCATACCTAGGGCTGTCATTGCCATAGTTAATAAAAAAGTATCTACAATATTGATGGCGTCTACTATCGCTTCTGGCAGAAGATGCAAAGAGTTAAATCCTGCCACCATAATAAAATATACAGCAAACCAAGGGATAACTAATTTTGTTTTTTCATCTCTTCTGTTGCCCTCTTTTTTTGATGACCAAGAGAGATAAAAACCCAACACAATCAACATAGGGGCAATCATAATCACTCTGGTCATCTTGACAATCACAGCAGCATTTGCCATCTCTATAGAACTATTGGGCACAGAAGCAGGTACGGCGACCACTTGTGCAACTTCATGAATAGTCCCCCCTACATAGATACCAAAGGTACGAGGATCCATATGTAAAAACCCTACAGCATCTTTAATAATCATCTCATAAAGTACAGGATATAAAAACATAGAAATAGTACCAAAAAGTACTACCATAGAGACAGCGATGGCTGTTTTATACTCTTCGGCTTTTAGCACAGGTTCTGTGGCTAAAACGGCAGCTGCACCACACACAGAGGCACCAGAGGCAGTCAATATAGAGGTATCTTTCTCCATACCAAATATTTTATACCCTAACCATGAGCCTAAAATCAGTGTACTTGTAAGCATCGTTAAAGAGACCAAAAACCCATCCATACCTACTGCAGAGATTTGCTGAAAGGTAATACGAAATCCATATAACACAATAGCAAAACGTAAAATTTTTTTAGCAGAAAAAGTAATCCCTGTTTGCCACGATGTAGGAGTCAAATGATGTAGACTATTTGCATAGATAATCCCCAAGACAATCCCTATCACTAAAGGGGAGAGTCCCAGTGCTTTCATCGTACCCAAAGTAGAAATATACGTAGCAATAATGGCAAAAATAGCAACAAATAATATCCCTAAGAGAGTACCTTTAATATGGGGAGCGGTGAATGGCATAAGCATGGTTCCTTTATAGTATTCAATTTTATTGATAGTATTTTTGAAATCATACTAAAAATTTGATATAATACCAAATCAAATAAATAGTATAGAATAATCATTCAAAATGAACAAAAGAGAGCATATGAAACTAACATTAAGACAAATGGAAATTTTTTTAAATGTAGTAAAATCTGGACACCTCACCAATGTAGCTAAAGAGATGCATTTAAGCCAATCTGCCATTTCAATGTCTATTAAAGAGTTAGAAAATATATTGGGTCGTCCTGTCTTTGATAGAATCAATAAAAAATTGGTACTCAATGAAGTAGGTCGTGCCTTCCATAAAGAGATAGAACCTATCTGTCAAAAACTGGCAGATATTGAATATGAGTTTAAAAACTCAGAAAACAAAGGCATGATACGTGTAGGAGCAAGTACCACTATCGTCGATTATCTGATGCCTGCGATTATCTGTTCCTATATGAGTTCTTATCCTGATGTCAAAATCACACTCAAAGAGGGTAATACACAAGAGATTACACGCTTGATACAAGAAGGGAGTCTGGATATTGGTTTTGTAGAAGGTTTTGTTGCTGGCTCTGATATTGTGAAAGAAAAAATCGGTTTAGATGAACTCCTTATTGTCACAGAGAATGAAAAACTTGCCAATGCCAAACCTGTCTTTATTGATGAATTGGCACATATGCGTTGGGTACTGAGAGAAGAGGGTTCAGGTACCAGAGAAATATTTTTGGATTATATTAAAGAAAAAGTCGATGATTTAAATATCTTTTTAGAGTTGGGACATACTGAGTCTATTAAAAGTATCTTGATGAATAGAGAGTGTTTAACCTGTATCTCCAAAATATCTGTTGAAAAAGAGCTTCAAGAGAAAAAACTTTTTCAAGTAGCTGTGAAAAACTTTAAATGTAAAAGAGATTTCTTGATGATTCATCACAAAGATAAATACCATTCTACTTTATTTGACAAGTTTACATTTTTCTCTCAAAAGTTGATGGCTCAGATGTTAAGTACAGAACAAAAAATATGTACAACAACATTATCTAAGACATAGTTTTTCATAGGCTTCTGGGTAGTTTAAATTTGTAAACCATTCATTGTTGTCAAAAAAGACATACTTTACCTGACTCTGTTTCAATAAAGCATATAAAGCATGTCTCTCTTTACTGATAGCATCTTTGGCTTTCGCTATAATACTACGGTTGTAAATAGCACAAAGTGCTTCTGATCCATTTTTATGTACTGCGACAATAGCATCATAGGCTGTGCTATGGGCATCATAGAGGGTTTTTATCACTTCTTCATTGACAAGTGGTGTATCCACACTCAAGACAAAAACAGTATCTGCTTGTAGCTTCTCAAACACTGAGACCAGTGCAATTAAGGGAGAAGAGACATCACTGTTGTCTTCAATAATGTGACAAGGGAAATCAAATTTGTCTTCCTTTGTTGAGAGATATACCTGATGAAAACAACCTTGTAGTTTGACATATTGGAATTCACTTAACGTCGCATACCCAGCAAAAGGCAAAAGTGCTTTATCTCTACCCATACGGCTACTTTTACCTCCAGCAAGAATCACAGCAGGAATACTATACATATAGCATACGCTTTACACGTTTTTGGTGAATGAGCAATACAAAAAATGCAGCTAAGGTAATCCCTGCTTCTATAAGAAACAACCACTCTCCATACACTTTACCTGAGACCAAAGCCCCTACAGAACCACCTAAACCAAAGGCAATACCTAGAAAAAACTGTTGGGCTAATTTTTTTTGCGTATAGAGAGAAAATACATAGGTAATAGCAGCTGTATGATAGAGTGCAAAACCAATCGCATGTAACGATTGTGAAGCAAAGGTAAGGGCAATAGAATCGGGATAGAGATAGAGTATGAGCCACCTACCTGCAGTCACCATGGTAGCAAACTGCAAAATATGCAAAAGGTTTCGCTCTAATAAAGGGGCTTGAAAATAGAGCATGGCTACTTCACATATTACGCCAAAGCTCCACATCCAAGTGGTCATCTCTAAAGAGATACCCTGTGCCATTTCATAGACCGTAAAAAAACTATAAAATCCACCAAAACCTACCTGCATTAAAAAAACCGATACCCAAAATGCCCAATAACGAGACAAAGAGAAGGTATGGTCTACTTTCTCTTGCTTCTTGCTATCGCTATCATACTTGACAAGGATACTAGCAAATACCAAGGTCAACAGTGCCATTCCTACCAAATAATAGAGTGCTTCATAAGGGCGATGGAGTACTTTTCCCAAAAGTAAAGCAATGCCCATAAAACCCAAAGATCCCCAAAGACGTATTTTCCCATAATGGTTTTTCGAAAGTGTAGAGAGTGCAATGGTCTCTACATACGGCAAAGAGATACCCATAGATGCCCCAAACAGTAAATTGGCACAGAGATACAGCCAAAATGTCTCTACACTATATAGACACAAGAGTGTCCCTATAAGAGTAAACACTAAGGAGAGGCTATACACTTTAGCGTCTAAACGTATCCAATACCTAAAAACAAAAGGGAGCAAAAAACGCATAAAAGGTGCGGCTGCATAAATCATCCCTACTTGCACTGTCGTATAGTGAAATTCCAAAAGTGTTTTGGGAATAAAAATAATATATACCCCTACCAAAGCAAAATAGAAAAAATAGTAAGCTCCCAAAAACATAGGAAAAGCAGTAAGAAGAGAGTTTTTTTGTTTCATGAAGAATGAATAATAGCAGTACGAGACAATAAATCATGCAAAGTTTTACTGTCTTTTCTAAAAAACATCATCACCCAACCAAATACAGAAAAGAGTGATACCATGGCCAATATATTTCTAAATAAAATAATCCATGCACGAGGTTTTTCTCCTGTTTGTTCATCTATAATCTGTAGGTTATAGGCTCTATATCCAGGGGTTTGTGCTGTTTTTATCATAAAAAGTGTTTGCACTATAATAAGTGGGATAAAGATATATATCCACCCTAAAAGCATATGCGCTTGAAACCCTTCTCTACTTCCCATGACCAGATAAAATACCCCATACATAATAGGCATCATTAACATAAAACTATCGGTGAGATAGGCTTTTATCTTACTCCTCGCCGAGGCATAAGGACGTGTCAGAGAAGGAGACGTTTGTAAAGGTATTTTTCCTTTTTTAATATCTCTAAAACGTGGTTTTGCCATCTAATTCATGCCTTGGGTCATCGTAAAAATTGGGAGCATCATCGCTGCAATAATCACCCCTACAAACCCTCCAATGATAAGCATCATGATAGGGTTGAGTAGACTTAACAATATATTGAGTTTGTCATCATTCTCTTCTGCATAAAGACTAGAGGTGTTGTTTAACACTTCTGCCACCTCACTTGATTCTTCACCCAGTGCAAGTGTTTGCATAAAATTTCGCTTGACTTTAACACCCTTCACCAATAACAGAGAATTGGAAAGTTTATTTCCCTCCAGTACTTTGGTAGCGGCTTTATCAAATCTATCTTTTAAACCATAGTTACTAAAAGTTGCTTTGGCAAGCTGTACTGCCTGGGCATAGGCTACCCCAGAACTAAGCATAAGAGAGAGAATATAAGAGAATCTACCCAATTCATGATTTTGTATCAATTCTCCAATCAAAGGGACTTTAAATAACCAAGCATCAATCAATTTATGAAAACTGTGTATTTTTGCATATGCCAGTTTAAAGAGTACAATAAAAACCACTATACTCACCAATATCCCAATATAATGGGCGATCAAAAAATCACTACTGTTGACAACAAACTGTGTAATAGGAGGTAATTCCTGATCGGTGTCTTCGAAAATTTGTGTAATTTCAGGTACCACAGAGACCAATAAAAAAGAGATAATTAAAATCGCCACCACAAAAATCACACTAGGATAAATCATCGCACCTTTCACCTGCTTTTTAATTTTTGTTTGTGCAGAAAAAAAGTTTGCCATATTGGTCAATACTTCTACCATCTGTCCACTCTGTCCTGCCACATTCAGACTCTGCAGATAAAAATCGGGTAAAGTAAATACTTTTTGTGTATCTAGTGCATTAAAAAGGGATTTCCCTTCTTCTATCATCGTTTTGAGTGAATTTAAAAAAGAGACATACCGTTTTTCATCTTCATGCTGATTCTCTAAAAGCTTAATCGCTGTGAGTATGGTCATCCCTGAATTCAAGTATGATGATAATTCTTTAGAGAATGTCGCCAATAGCTCTCCTGACATCTGTCGCTTAGAAAAAGCATCTAAAGAGAATTCTGTAGTCTGAGAGAGACCTTCATGGTAGATACCTAGGTTTTTGAGCTTCTGCCCTGCTTCTTCGATAGAACTCGCATTCACAGTACCTTTTACTTTTTTGCCTGATTTATCAAAACCTTTATACTTAAAAAGCATTTGTAAACTTTCCTTATCATTAAATTAGTGGTTATCGGTACGAAAAATACAAATAATATATATACGATATTATAACTTTTTTAGCTGTATCTTGCTATAGTATCGCCATGAAACAATTTATCATCCTTTATTTCTTTTTTTTAGCACTTTTATTTATACTATTTTACCTTCCTACTTCCCCTTTTTCTATATGGCTCAATGAAGGACAAACCCAACTAACCTTATTTTTTCTACACTATTTTTTACCCCCTTCACAAATAAAAGGTATTGAAATTTGGATTAATCCAAACTATAAAATCATTATCACCCAAGCCTGTAATGGCATGATTCCTATACTTTTTTTATTTGCTTCTATATTGGCATACCCTTCTTCTTTTGTCTATAAAATCATTTGGATGGCAGGAGGTTATGTTATTTTTTCACTGATTAATGTAGTGCGTCTTCTCTTTGTCGTACATATCACCCAAACTGGTAAGGGACATGCAGACTTTTATTGGTCGCATGATATCGTAGGGAATGCCGTGTTAATGGGTACAGGACTGTTACTCTTTATTTTATATATTCAAAATAACAGAGAGTTACGGCATTAAAATTTTTGGATATTCACATGCCAGTAACTTGCTGAGTGTTTATCCTTTAGATTAATCTCATTCACCAAAGCTGCAGGACCTCTTCTTGGTGCAGGAGGGGGGATGATCCTAATCTCATCAGGTATATAAATCTTACGGCTATTATTTTTCAAAATTTGACGACTCTCATCTTTTTTTACTTTGATATTACGTGCCATAATAGTATACGCTGTTTTGGTACTTTTATGATAACGTAAAATATTGCTTGTCAAATAAAGTGAATCTTGTAAAGCATTTTTATTTCTTTCTGAGAGGTAGATAATATATTCTCTATTGTCTGTATGCACACGGAGAACGAAAAGAATAGAAAATGAAATAATCACTACAGAGACTAATATCTCGATCAGTGTAAAGCCTGAACGTAAACTTCTCATCAGTAATAGTCTCCAGAACTTGAGATACTTTGACTTGTCTTTAACCAATACTCTTTGGCATCAGAAACAGAATCAAATTTTTTGGCCTTCCCAAAAAAAGCAGGTAAAAAATAGGCCCCATCTTCATCTTTTAGAATCAGCTGTGAAGAACTGCCATTATTATAAAAATCAATAACCAGACAAATCTTTTTGTCATGAAAACGTTCATACTCTATCTCTCGTAATGATTCACTAGAATCTAAAGTATATACTGTCATATTTTTAAGTTTAAGTCCACTAGAATAAGCAGAAAACTTACTAGATAATCCATGTCGAAGATAACACTTTTTACATTTATCCACACACATCAGTGTGGTACGACCATTATAAAATTCAGATTTAATAATATTATCTTTAAGGTTTAGTGGCGTCAAAGCTTTAGGCTTCTTTACCCCCAAGGTTGCACCCGAAAATCCTATAGCATATACCATAGATATGATAAAAATGACAATAAGAAGTTCTATCAGTGAAAATGCTTTTCTCAGAGGGCGTACCTTAAGGTCTGACATATACAATAATTTATTTTTTATTACAAGCACTAAGTAAAATATCTTTATCCCACTCTTCTCCACCTTCTCTTTTGTCTGCTGCATAAGAGATGATTTCAAGGTCTGATCCTTTTTTCACATAAACAAATGGTGTATGCCATGCATCTTTTGCTACTTTTTTAAGGTATGGTTTGACTGGGTAATTTGGATATTTATCTGCATCAGGATTAGCAAGCAGTGCTTGAAGACCCTCTTCTGTATCTGGGTAGCTTCCATTGTCAAGCGAAAACATATCAAATCGTTTCTTTAAATCGTTCATCTGAAGACACATGGTATTTCTGGTAGCTTTTCTTTGTGAATCCATAAGTCCTGGTGCGACGACAGCCATCAGCCCTCCGAGTATGACGATAACGATAAGAAGTTCTATGAGAGAAAATCCTGTTCTAAATGTGTTTTGTTGTTTCAAGTGTATCCTTTCTTTAGTTTGCTTCGATATAATTTTGTATCAAATTTTTCGAAAAATTTACAAATTTTACTTTAATAGAGCTTTTAAATGGATAAAACGACCGTTACCTTTTTACAAACTAGACAAAGAAAAGGCTTTGCTCTCTTTATTACACTCTCTGTATTAATGGTGCTTATCTCTCTGACTGTCGTACTCTTAAGTTACTTTGCAAAAGTACAAAAAGATGCCACCGATACCACAGCAATGATACAGGCAAATATCTATTTTTCAGATATTATCAGTAAATTTAAAAAAATCGGGCATAAAAATATGACAACGCTCTATGGCTATTCATCCACCATGCACTCAGGTAGATTTAATTTGAGTATAAGTTGTGCACCTCTCTCTAAAGGGGCCAATATTAATTGGCTCGCCTTAGAGAATTCACAAAAGATGAATGAAGCCTATACCTTTGCACAAACTGTATTTGATTTTTTAGCACAAACCTATAATTTTAAAGATGCAGATAGACTTAGAGAGATGCTTTTAGAAGAAATTGGGGGGAAAAACAAATTTGTTAAAAAAGAATTTAGTAGACTTAGACAAAAAAATGGTATTATATCATACAAACAATTTTCACAAATTGTAAGTCGCTATCAACTTGAAGTAGATGATAGGACAATAGGACATGTTCCATGGGGAAAATATTTTACATTTTCAGACAAAGCAACGGTGATTGATGCAGAATATGCTTCAGCAGAACTGCTTTCCCTACTTTTTGACATAGAGATAAGTACAGTCAAAGAGTGGCAGTCAGATCCAGAGCGGTCTTCTTTGCAAACTTTTGTCAAAGAGAACAACCAAGGGGCCTATCAAGCGAGAAAAAAAATTATCGCTGGAAAAAACTTTTTAGAAGAGAGTGAATGTACTGTGAGCTACAAAAGTGGAAAAAAACAGTATAAATTTAGATTTGAATATTTATATGGAGAGGCAAAACATTTTGAATTTTATGACAAATAACAGAGAGTTGATTCTTGTACATGCAAATATGCATAAAATGACACTCAAAAAACCTATTAATGTGATGCTTACACCACAATTTTATACGGTTAAAAAAGAAGCATTACCTATACAATATGCTTATCAAGCCAAAAAAATAGCACCTTCGCTTTTTGATGGTTTACTCGAAGATGATAGCGTACATGAATATATGGTTTTTAAAGAAAAAAGGGAAGACGAGGATTATTGGGTATTTATTGCCTATGCTTCAGAAAAAATTGCTGCATTTTTAGAAGAGAAAGGCATAGAGAGTAAATATGTCAATAAAATATATTTTGCACAACAAGCTGTTCATGACTTTGAGCAAGCACCTTTGGCACTAGGTGAGAATGAAGTATTACTTGTAAAAGATGATACGGTTGTTGTCGCGCCGCGTGTCGTCCTAGGAGCAGAAGCAAGTTTACAAGAGTTTAAGCAAACCTTTACCCCTAAAACATCAGGTATCAGTATCAAAAATAGTAGCAGTAGTGCTTCCTCTTTTATCACACAAACACAAGCCCTCTCTTTGGCTGCTATTTTTATGCTCTTTGCAGGTATTTTTATTGTCGAAGGCTTACGTTATAAAAATGATTCAAATGGCAATACCAAAGAGATGAATGCACTATATGAAGCACATCCAGGTCTACAAGCCTCTTACCAAAGAGAAGCCATTTTAAATAAATATAGCACCATAGACCAATTAGAGCGTAAAAAAAGAGACAGCATCAATACCGCAGCAAAAATGATTTTTAAAGGGGTCACCTTAACCCAAATTTATGTAGACAAGCAAAAATTTTATGCACAATTTTCCTGTAGCACTGTAGCTATCTCTAAGCGTGTAAAAACCTTACTAGAAAAAAGAGATAAAAACCACTTTTTCACTATAAAGGGTGAAAAAAATTTAACACTAGAAGGTGCATTATGAGTCTCAAAAAATATCAAAATGAACTCATTATCCTTCTGTCTTTAGTAATTATGATTGGTGCATATTTTTATAAGTCCCATCATATTACACAACAAAAAGAAGGTGGGTCTAAAGCCAATCAAGCTTTAGTTGAAGCCAAAAAGGCAATTAATCTAAAAAGAATATGGGCAGATAAATCACTCAAAAAGAAAGTAGATATACTCCAAAATATTGTAGCACCTTCTAAAGTGACATGGAATAAAAGTAAAAAAAAGTTATACGCAAGTTATCAAGGTCTAGGCCCTAATGAACTGAATAAATTGATTACAAAGATATTAAATATTCCTGTTTCTATTACCCTGCTCGATGTCAAAAAAGTAGGATCAAATTATAATGTGGAGTTCAAATGCAAATGGTAAAAAAGTTTTTAATTGTATCTCTACTAACATGGTTTTTTATTCTCTTTTTTATGCCTAAAGAAGAGTTATATTATAAACTTGAGCAGCGCCTAGAAGAGAGAGGTATTAAAATTAATGAAAAAAAGATTGAAAGTGGTATTTTTTCTTTGGTGGTATATGATGCAACTATCTATGTACAAGGTATACAGTTAGCAAGTATAGAAAAAATAAATTTTTTCACACTCCTATTGTATACCTCATTGAATATAGAAGGACTAATTGTGGATGAGACCATGCGTACAAAACTACCAACACATATAGCTGATGCAACGATAAACTATATGGTATGGAACCCGCTCAATATTGTCGCAGATGCACAGGGATCCTTTGGTGGATTACAAGGCTTTGCAAACCTACAAGAGAGAACCGTGCATCTTGATTTTAATGACAGTGTTGGAGTAAATGCCTTTCAGTCAAATTTAATAAAAGGT
>Ga0256827_10002984_pt1 | contig 10805 bp, 5 predicted proteins | sample CV84metaG_FD_185977 | JGI IMG/M metagenome (GOLD analysis project Ga0256827, IMG submission 185977) | Hydrothermal vent microbial communities from East Pacific Rise, Pacific Ocean - CV84 | ecosystem: Environmental > Aquatic > Marine > Hydrothermal vents | place: Pacific Ocean: East Pacific Rise...
TGGGCCTTTAACTTTACATCCAATTTCAACTTTTTTAAAGGCAATGGGGTACTTAAGCTTCAAACCGTATTCGGCCACGGTTATGCCGGATTCAACAACGACGGCGGCGTCGAGATAGGCCCGGATGAAGATTATCATGCAGAGGTACTGTTCCAAAACGGATTTGTAGTAACATACGATCACACTTTCAACAGGCTCTCAACGTCACTGACATACAGTGAAACCCGTCAAAAGAACTCAGAGGGACAGATGTATTCGGCCTTTCACAGATCAAGATACTTTGTAGGACAGGTTATTTATCAGGTAATAAAAAACACATTATTAACAGGTTTCAATTTTCAATACGGCATGAGGATAAATAAAAACCTTGACTCTGCAAGCGATCAAAGATATATGTTCTCGGTAAGATATCTGTTAAAATGGAGTTCACAACACAAGAACATTTAACTAATACCGTTTGTTAATAATATAATACAAGAATATAATTTTAAGATAATACAATAATAAATTATAAATCTAACAAAATGAAGAAACTAACACTTATTCTGTTCTCACTTATATTTTTCAGATTTGCTGATGCACAGGAAGACAGTCTTCTTATGCAATACAGGCAAAAAGCACTGGAATATCAGCAACAGATAAAAATAGCTGAACATCAGTTGAGCGGAGCCGAATCGAAAGTGGATGCAGCCAAATCGGGACAGTTACCATCTATTGATTTCAACAGTAAATTCACGTTCTACGGGGTTCCTTTACAATTGGCTCCTCCGGCAGACGCACCAATAGGAACACCCGGTGAAGAGCTTCACAACATCTATTCACTCGACCTTGATCTCTACCAGCCTATCCTTCAGGGCGGACAGCTGAAGCATGAAAAAAGATCAGCACTGTCGGAAGTTGAAATGATGAAAAGTTATGTTGGGATGAACAAACAACAAGTGGTACTCAATTCCGATATGCTTTACTGGAACGCCGTTTCAAAAAAAGAAACTTACAACCTTTACATGAAGTACAAAGAGGTTATCGGGGAATTCCTTAAAGTAATAAATGACCGGGTGGAAGAGGAGATTGCCGGGAAAAATGAGTTATATCAGGCCAAAGTGCGGTACAATGATGCCGAATACAAAACCATAAGAAGCCAGAAAGATTACATGGTTAGCATTATGAACCTAAACAAAATGATTGGTGAACCTGTAAATACTCCAACCACGGTAGCTGATTCGCTTGTTGCAATACAATGGATAAAATCAACCGACAACCTGTCGGACCTTGCTATAACCCAGCGTCCTGAACTTAATTACATTAAGAACGAGATAGAAAAATATTCTAACGACGAAAAACTTGTAACTTCAAAATATAATCCTCAGTTTGGTTTGATCGCAGGTGGAAAATGGGGATCTCCCTCTCCCGGCCTTCAGAAAAACCCCGGATTCAATTACAAACTCGGCGCACGTCTTTCTATCCCGATTCTGCATTGGGGCGAAAAGAAAGAAAAACGTTTCACGGCACACCAACAAGTAGAGATTGCCAATCTGAAACTTGAAGAAACACGAGACAGGGTTAAAATGGAAGTTGAAAGCAGTTATTACAAACTTGAAAGAAGTCAGGAACAATTGGATTTCGCTAAAAGCTCACTTGCAAATGCAGCAAAGAACGTATCTGTGATGTTAGACAGATATAACGAAGGACTGTCTTCTGTCCTTGAAGTTCTTGACGCACAGCTTGACTGGCAAAAAACATATTACAATTACATTCTGGCCAAGTATGACCTTAACATTGCCTACTCACAATACCAGTATGCAGTTGGAAATTTTGTTCAACCCTGACATAAGAATAATTAAAAATCAAACAATAACATTAGAAAATTAAAAACGATGAAAAATTTAACTTATTTACTGTCCATTGCTGTTTTACTGATTTTCTTTACAGGATGCGGATCAGAAGAAGCACCAAAGAAAGAGATAATCAGACCTGTTAAAGCCATGATTGCAGGAAGCGCAGTTGACCTGGCAGGCCAGGGATTTCCCGCTACATCAAAAGCATCACAGGAGTCAGAAATCTCATTCAGGGTCGGAGGGCCACTTATCAAAACCAATGTTGTAGAAGGAAAACGGGTAAAAAAAGATGAAATAATTGCCGAAATAGACCCAAGAGATTACAAAATAGCAGAACAATCTGCCCGAGCCAGATACGTACAAACTAAAGCCGAAGCCCAACGCTACAAACGTTTATGGGAGAAAGGTGCAGTTGCTAAGAATGACTACGACCGCAAAAAAGCTACATATCTGGAAGCTAAGGCTGCATGGGAAGATGCCTTGAACAACCTGAAAGACACTAAACTAAAGTCCCCTTTCACAGGTTATTACGGACCAAAACTTGTTGATGTCGGTCAGGATGTCAGACCAAGACAACCAATAACCACTCTTTCAAACCTTTCGATCATTGAGATAGTAACAACAATTCCTGAACAACTTGCAGTTAAATACCGCGATTTTGATTCTTACGAAGTATTTTTCGACACATATCCCAATCAAGTATTTAAAGCCACATTGAAAGAGATGGGGAAAGTACCATCAGCAGAAGGTTTTCCACTGCGTTTGTATCTTGATCATGAGAACGATCCCAACGATCCCACTCAGCCTAAGATATCAGCAGGCATGAGCTGTCGTGTAAATATCAAACTTAAAAATATTGAAGAAGAAGACAAGCAAATGGTCATTCCGTTCTCCGCTGTTTTTGAAGGACAGACTGAAAATGCCCCATCAGTTTGGGTACTTGAAGGTGAAAATCCTTTGACCGTTAAAAAGCAACACGTCCAACTTGATGGTTTTGCAGGCAAGAATAAAGTCAGGATCAAGAGTGGATTGAAAGCCGGTCAGATGATCGTTGTTGCAGGGGCCAAGCGCCTTGTTGAAGGACAAAAAGTGAAGATCCTCGATCAAAAAGCATTCAATTAGTAAATATCAGTGATTAGAGATCAGAGGTTAGTGATTAATGATTTGTATTTACTACTAATTCAAAAACACTAAACTATAAACATTAAACTCTAATCACTAAACTCTAAAAAATATAGATTATGAGTATAGCAGGATATGCACTTAAAAATAAACAGGTAATATATTTCTTCCTGATAATTACCATTATTGGCGGAATATTTGCCTTCGAGCATCTGGGGAAGCGAGAGGACTCACCTTTTGTTATCAAGCAGATCATTTTCATGACATATTATCCCGGAGCCGATGCACAACAGGTGCAGAAGCAGGTTACCGAGATAATTGAAAGAGAAATACAGACACACCCGCTTGTTGACTTTATCAAATCCGAATCCCGTCCGGGTTTCAGTTACATTAAAGTCGATATGTTCCAATGGGTTCCGAAAGAACGTTTCGAACAGATATGGGACGAAATGCGGCGAAAAGTGCTGAATGTCCAGTCGAAACTGCCCAAGGAGGCCAGTACCATAATTGTTAATGACGATTTCGGTGCTGTGTTTGGTATTTACTACGCATTAACTGCCGACAAAGGCTTTTCTTACGATGAACTTGAAGATTATGCACAGTACGTGAAACAGCAGCTTGCAACTGCTGACGATGTTGCAAAGGTCAAGCTTTTCGGGATTCAGGACCGTGTTCTGAATGTTTATATCTCGGATGAGAAACTTGCCAACTCAGGCATTACACCCAACGATATTCAGACTGCCCTTTCAACTCAGAACCAGCTTATCAATCCCGGCATGATAGAATCGGGAAACTTTGATGTAAGGATAAATGCAGAAGGAACATTTAAAACTATTGAAGAAGTCAAGAACCTTATCATAACCGGCAAGAACGGTAATCAGATACGATTCGGCGACATAGCCACCATCGAACGTGATTACAAGGATCCTCCGGCACAAAAGATGCGCCTTAACGGACTGCCGGCCATAGGTATCGGATTCTCAACCCGCGACGGAGGAAACTCTGTGGTGGCCGGTAGAAGTATTCGTGCGAAACTTGATTACGTACTACCTCAGCTTCCTGTAGGTATCGAAATGAACAACATCTATTCGGAAGATAAAGTTGCGCTTGAAGCCAACAATACTTTCATCACAAACCTTCTTGAATCACTTGCCATTGTGATCGTGCTGATACTATTGTCAATGGGAGCAAGAGCAGGTCTCCTGATCGGAACAAGTCTTCTGTTCTCAATACTTGGAACATTGTTCATTATGCTTCCGCTTGGCATCGACCTTCACCGTACATCACTGGCAGCCATAATCATTGCTATGGGTATGCTTGTTGACAATGCCATTGTGGTAACCGACAATGCCCAAATGAAGATAGCACGGGGCATGAAACGATCGAAAGCCCTCGAAGAGGGGGCTACAAAACCGCAGTGGGGACTTCTTGCGGCAACAATCATTGCAACACTGTCGTTCCTGCCCCTGTATCTGGCACCAAGCAACACTGCCGAGATCATTAAACCTCTGTTTGCGGTTCTGGCTATTTCTTTAACATTAAGCTGGATATTCGCTTTGATACAAACAACCACTTTCGGCGACTTTATTCTTAAAGAGAGAAAAGGAAGCGGTGAAAGCAAGGATCCATACGACACTCCTTTTTATCACAAGCTGACAGCTTTCATCGAAACGATCATCGCCAAGAAGTATCTTACCATTGCAAGTGTGATGGGACTGTTCATACTCAGCATCTGGCTGTTTAAATATGTAAAGCAGGACTTCTTCCCTGCCATCAACAAGCCGATGTTCAAGATCGACTACTTCCTCCCGGAAGGAGCTGACATTCGTGATGTTGAAAAAGATGTGAAAAAAATGGAAGAGTTCCTTCTGGCTCGTGAAGATGTAAAACAGGTATCGGTTACTCTCGGTGCATCGCCTTTGAGGTACTACCTCGCATCTGTTTCATGGAGCCCGCGCCCGAACCTTGCAAACCTGTTAATAGAAACAACAGATTACAAAGCTGCAGACTCGCTCATGGCTAAATTCAAGGATTACCTTGATGAAAACTATCCCGACGCTTTGGCAATAGCCTACAAGTTCAAGGTAGCACCATCACCGGATGCCATAATCGAAGCCAAGTTTGACGGCCCGGATCCTGTTGTTTTGCGCGAGCTTGCCGAAAAAGCAAAAGCAATCATGCGCGAAGATCCGCTGGCGATCAACATACGCGACAGCTGGGGTGTTAAAACTCCGAAACTGACTCCTGTATATTCTCAAAACAAAGGACGAATTGCAGGTGTTACACGTACCGATATGGCTAGGGCCATGCAGCGTATAGGCGATGGCCAGGCAATAGGTCAATTCCGTCAGGGCGACTGGGTAATGCCGGTATTACTTAAGGCTGAGAACCGCAACAATTACAATTACGGATCAATTGGAAGTCTCCCCGTAATGAATTCAAAAGGCGATATTATACCTCTTGAACAGGTTACTGACAGCATTCCGATCCAGTTTGAGAACTATTACATTCACAAATTCAATCGTCAACTTGACATTGCCGCACAGTGTGACCCTATACCTGGTATAGGTAACACTGAACTTGAAGCAAGGTTGATGCCTAAGATAGGGGCAATACCATTACCTGAAGGGTATAAACTCTGGTGGGACGGTATTTATTACACTCAGCAAATGACATCCGAAGCCATTGGTGGCAAAGTGCCTATTGCAGTGCTTATCATCATTACAATTCTGATGATACTCTACCGCGAGTGGAAAACAGTTACTCTGATACTCATCATGGTGCCTTTGGTAATCATTGGTATCACATTTGCATTCCTTGCTTCCGGATTATTCTATGGTTTCTTTGCAGTTCTTGGTATCCTGGGACTTGTAGGAATGGTCATAAAGAACGCCATTGTTCTGCTTGACCAGGCAAACCTTGAGATCGAAGAGAACGGTAAGACACAGTATGAAGCTATCGTGATAGCAACCCGTTCAAGGGCTATTCCGGTAGCTATGGCAGCAGGAACAACCATTCTGGGTATGGCACCGCTTCTGCCCGACCCGATGTTTGGAGCAATGGCAGTCTCCATTATGGGAGGCCTTTTCGTAGCCACACTGCTGACCATCATCGTGCTTCCTGCTCTGTATGCTTCTTTCTTCGGTTTGAAAAGACCGGAAACAGTAAACCTCACAGCAGAACCAAATGAAGAGGAAAAACCAAAAAGTGACGAATAAAACATCACTGATAACTTAAAATAAATGCCATATCAGCAGAAATGCAGGTATGGCATTTATTTTTTTAATACAAAGTGATCTAAAATCAAGGTGCCCTGCACCTCGTAATTCTTAAGCGAAGAGCCGCATAATATTTGTAGAAAAAATTTAACAGATGATGAAATAAGGTGTGTAGTACCGAAATATTAAGATCTATTTGTTTAGATCGAATGCCTTAAAATTCATTTTTTGCATTTTTTTTAGTAATATTATAATTCCCTTACAATAAAATGAGGATAAACGATCACCAATCAACGTTATCATGAAAGCATATAAATTATCGGCACTGATTTTTTTAATCGGAGTGATATCATTAACCTCCTGCAAGGACAAGAAACAAAAAGGAGCCGCCAAAGAGAGTGCCAAAACAACCGAAACATTACAGCAACCAACAAAAAAAAATCCCCTGCCATCGTGGAACGACACTAAGTCGAAACAGAGGATAATGAGTTTCGTTGAAGCTGTAACAACCGAAGGAAGCGACTATATCCCACCTGAAGACAGGATAGCAACATTCGATAACGACGGTACGTTATGGTCTGAACAGCCTACATATTTTCAGGTTGAATTTATTTTTTACAGAATAAAAAAGATGGCTCCCAAACATCCCGAGTGGAAAAAGAACAAGCTGATGCAAACAGCCATCAATCAGGATCTGAAAAAGCTTCGCGAAAAATACGGTGCAAGAGGCCTTGGTCAGTTGATGGGCATAGCAATGTCAGGCATTACTACCGATGAACTGAACTCGCTCGTTAAATCATGGATGAAGTATGCAAGGCATCCAATTACCGGAAAGCCTTACAGTAAAATGACATTTGAACCGATGCTCGAACTGATAAAATACCTTCAGGCAAACGACTTTAAAGTTTTCATTGTAACAGGCGGTGGCATAGACTTCATGCGTGCATGGGCACCTGAAGTTTACGGTGTCCAGCCCGAAAATATTATCGGAAGTTATTCGCATCTGAACTATGAGATCAAAAGCGGTAAACCGGTATTAATAAAAGATGCAAAAATACTTATCGTTAACGACGGCCCCGAGAAAGCCAAGAACATACACCGTTTTATCGGGAAAAAACCTGTTATCGCATTCGGTAACTCCGACGGCGATATTCAGATGCTTGAATGGTGCTCGGCTAACAAGTACAAAAACTTATCGGCCTTCGTACATCATACCGATGCAAAACGCGAATGGGCCTATGACCGCAAATCACGCATTGGCACTCTCAATGCAGGCCTCGACGAAGCCAAGAAGAAAGGCTGGCTGATCGTTAACATGAAAAAGGACTGGAAAGTTGTTCATCCGGAATAATTTAAACTTTTTGTTTTTTCAATCGTTTAACATTCGTTAACTTTACAAAAAAATAATTCCGGAAAAATCTGAGATATGAAACTTAAACTAAGTATTCTGACCTTTTTACTAATATTTTCACAGGCTGCAACCCTTCTCGCACAGGACGAAGAACCTCCAGGATGGGACAATCAGGCATACATAGGAAACAAGCTGTCGTGGGGTAAAGACAAATGGAAATTTTCAGGAGAGCTGCAAACCCGTCTTGAAAGTAATTTTCAGAAACTTGACAACTGGTATCTTGAATTTGTGTCCAACTACCTCGTATCTGAAAAATTCGAACTGGTGCCTGACCTGAGGTTCTCAGTAAAGCCCACGAAGGTGGAATTTAGGCCGGGATTGGGTGTTCTTTACAAAAAACTAAACCCCACATTTCAGTTTGTCAACCAGGTAAAATGGCAGATCGACCTGCCTACCGAAGGAGATATAGGAAACGCCATGCGGGAGGTGATGTTTTTCAACTACCACATCAACGAAAAACTTATAACCACGCTTGTTACCGGTTTTATATACCGCTGGTGGCCGACCTGGAACGGATTTCAGTACATTAGGGTAGGGCCTGGTGTTGCTTATATCTTTGATGAAAAACATGTTCTTAATTTCAGCTACTTTGTAGGGGTAGAAAACAACACAAAAGACTGGATGTGGGCAGGAATACCAATGATACAGCTTGTAATTAACATTTCGAAGAAAGATAAGTACACTTACACTCCTGCTTACTACTTCGATTTCTGACATTTAGATTTTAATTTATAAAAAACACAAATGTGAAAAATGCAATTTCATTTATCCTCGTTCTCCTGTTAACCGGTATAGGTTATGCCCAGGAGAAAAAAAAAGTATTCTGGTCAGAAGACTTTTCGGAAGGTAAACTACCCGACGGGTGGAAGATCATAAGCAAAAGCGACTCTGCTGTTTTATGGCAATGCACCGATCAGCCCTTTCCCGGCTCTCACCAGTACAACCGACAAGCCCCTCCCATCGCATCCAAAAGCCGAGGCTTCTTCATGCTTTACAGCCCCGGGGTTGCCGTCGACAAAAATATCAACAAGTGGCGGGATGCCGATGTTTATCCGAACGGTTACTTCATGACCGGAGCGATAGATTGTTCATCGCTGAAATCGGCACTGCTTAACTTCCAGCAAAAATTTTCATACAACAGCTGGGGACATACAAAAGATGCCGGATTATATGTAGGTGTGAGTAACGACGGCAAAAAATGGAAAGACTACAATGTAATTAACGGTGTTAAGCCAAGAACAGACAGTCCAAGCCCAATGAACGTTACTTTAAATGTTTCAGAAATGGCAGCGGGCAAAAAAACTGTTTATTTCCGCTTTTACTGGAAAGGGTATTTTGCCTGGTACTGGATGGTGGATGACATTGAACTCACCGAGGGGTACGAACACGATATGGGCATTGAAAAGCTGCTGTCGCCTGAAGCTGAGAATAATGTTTTCGGTAAAAAAGATGTTATCACGGCACAGATCAAAAATCTCGGATCACAGCCGGTAAAAGAGGACTTTGATGTGCTTTGCGTCATAAACAAAAAAGATACCCTAAAGACAGTTGTTAATGCATCAAAAGATGTGATTGACGGCAATACTGCGATAGAAATAAAATTCCCCCCATACAATCTTTCAACAAAAGCTTCTCACAACATCAGGTTCATTGTAAACATCCCCAATGATCAGGATGAAGAAAACAACAGTAAAAGTTTTATTGTTTATGCCAAACCGGAACACGTCAAAGAGATTACGGATGTTGTGCAAAACGATGATGGAAGCGTTGTTTTCAGCAGTCATGATGTGAAGGTGAAAGTCAGTTTCCTTACCGATGAGATATTCAGGGTACAAATGGCCCCGCTTGGAAATTTCGAAGATCCTACAAACGGAGAGATCGTAGTTCAGAACGAGATTAAACCTGTGAACGTTAAACTTAAAGATGCAGGTAAATACTACACAATATCTTCTCCGGCTTGTATTCTGAGAGTTTACAAAGATCCTCTTCGTTTAGGTCTTTACGACAAGAACAACGAAAAAATGATATGGGAAGAAGAAGAGAGCATGGAATACGGCCCCTCTACCATTCAGAGGTTAAAAAGGCAAAACGATGAGTATTTCTATGGCGGAGGAATGCAAAACGGCTACTTCTCGCACCGTGACAGCACTATCCGTATTGAGATAGGCGGAGGCTGGGATGACGGCGGAAGGCCTAATCCTGCACCCTTCTATATGAGTACTGCCGGTTATGGTGCTTTTCGTAACACCTTTGCCAAAGGAAAATACGGATTTCATGATCCGTTGGAATTAAGCCACCGTGAGTTTCGTTTCGATAGTTATTATTTCTACGGGCCATCACTTAAAGCTATCCTCGATCATTACACCCTGATAACAGGCAGGCCGTTCATGCCACCGCGCTGGGCTCTTGAAATGGGAGATGCAAACTGTTACAACAGGAAAGGAGTGATAACACCGGTGGTTATCGATTCAATAGCAAAAAAATACCGTGAACATGATATGCCGGGCGGATGGATACTTCCAAACGACGGATACGGTTGCGGTTACACTGATCTTCCTATTGTGGTAAAAGGATTAAAAGAGTATGGTTTCCATACCGGTTTGTGGACTGAAGACGGCGTTGACAAGATAGCCTGGGAAGTAGGAACAGCAGGCAGCAGGCTTTGCAAACTTGATGTAGCATGGGTTTACCGAGGTTATGAATTCTCTTTGAATGCTTGTAAAACGGCATACGAAGGAATTGAGAATAACTCAAACGAACGCGGCTACGTATGGTCGGTAATGGGCTGGGCAGGGACACAGCGCTACTCAACAGTCTGGACTGGCGATCAGGTGGGCGATTGGGAATACATACGTTTTCACATTCCTACGGTTATCGGTTCCGGCCTGTCGGCTCAAAATGCAGCCACTGGCGATATTGACGGAATATTCGGAGGAGGCCCCAAAACTTATGTCCGCGACCTTCAGTGGAAATGTTTCACCCCTGTGCTTATGAGTATGTCGGGATGGGCAAAATACATGAAACAGCCGTATATCTTCGGCGATCCGTATACCTCATACAACCGTAAGTACCTGAAACTTAAAATGCGCCTTACCCCCTACCTTTACACATACAGCCGCATTGCCTGGGAAACTGGCGTACCTACAGTCAGGGGCATGATACTTGAATTCCCCGATGATCCGGTAACTTACGGTAAAGAGACACAGTATCAGTTCATGT